>Ga0209201_1001430_pt1 | contig 27470 bp, 12 predicted proteins | sample AD_UKC055_MetaG_FD_184411 | JGI IMG/M metagenome (GOLD analysis project Ga0209201, IMG submission 184411) | Active sludge microbial communities of municipal wastewater-treating anaerobic digesters from USA - AD_UKC055_MetaG (SPAdes) (version 2) | ecosystem: Engineered > Bioreactor > Anaerobic >...
GAGGCGAACCGTCCTCCCGAGCTTGGGGCCATCGGTAACCAGTCGGTGGCGGAGGGCGGGACGCTGGACGTTCCGCTCACTGCGACGGACCCGGACGGGGACGCGCTGGCGTTCACGGCGGCGGGCCTTCCGGCGTTCGCGAGCCTGGTGGACCACGGGGACGGGACGGCGACCTTGAGCCTTGCCCCCGGCTACGACGATTCGGGGAGCTACCCGGGCGTGGAGATCACGGTGACGGACGACGGCGACCCGGCGTTGAGCGACAGCGAGACCATCACGGTCACGGTTGGCGAGGCGAACCGTCCTCCCGAGCTTGGGGCCATCGGTAACCAGTCGGTGGCGGAGGGCGGGACGCTGGACGTTCCGCTGAGCGCGACGGACCCGGACGGGGACGCGCTGGCGTTCTCTGCGACGGGTCTTCCTGCGTTTGCGAGCCTGGTCGACCACGGGGACGGGACGGCGACCTTGACCCTTGCCCCCGGCTATGACGATTCCGGGAGCTACCCGGGCGTGGAGATCACGGTTACGGACGATGGCGAACCGCCGTTGAGCGACAGCGAGACGATCACGATCACGGTAGCGGACGTGCCAGTCGAGACACTCGAAATCTCCCGTGAAGTTTCGCCTGAGCGGTACACTCCGGGTCAGACCCTGGACGTTGCCGTGACGTTCACATACGACGGGTCCGACCCCGTGACGGCGCTCGGCCTGTTCGAAACACTGCCTGATGGCTGGACGTACGTCGAGCCGGTCAGTGGGCCGTCCGCAGTGATATCGCCGACGCCCGGCCAAGGCGGGACTCTGGAGTTCGCTTGGCTGGCCGTGCCGGCGTTCCCTGCAACGTTTGTATATCGCGTGGAGGTTCCTGCTGAGGAAAGCGGGACACAGATGATCTCCGGCTATGCTGAGTACCGTCTGTGCTGCGACCCAATCCAAACGTCTGTTCTGGAGACATCTATTCCAGAGCAGAGTGCGCCGGTCGCGAACCCGGATTCGTATACGGTGCCCGAAGACCAGACGCTGACGATTGTGGCGCCGGGTGTCTTGGGCAACGATACCGATGCGGAGGGCAACGCGTTGGCGGCGGTGTTGGTGACTGGCCCCGGCCACGGTGCTCTGACGTTCAATGCGGATGGGTCGTTCGTATACACGCCCGCGGCGAATTACAACGGCGCGGACAGCTTCACGTACAGGGCCAACGACGGCTCGCTTGACAGCAACGAAGCGGCGGTGACCATCACGGTCACGCCGGTCAACGATGCGCCGGTTGCGGACGCGGGCGATGACCAGATCAACGCGCTCACCGGCCGGACAATCACCCTGGACGGCAGCGACTCGTACGACGTGGACGGCGACTTGATCGCTTACGAGTGGCGTTTCCAGACTCTGCCGCCCGCGAGTGCGTTGACGGACAACGATATCGCCGGTTGGGATACCGCCAGTCCGTCGTTCATTCCGGACGTTGCGGGCGATTTCGTGCTCGAGCTGGTGGTGAGGGACTACGAGCTGGACAGTGATCCGGATTACGTGATGGTCTCGGCTGACGCGCAGGCTGCCCCGAACGCTGATGCCGGCGGGAATCAGGAGACCTTGCTCGGCGATGTGGTGGTGCTGGATGGATGCAGCAGTTACGACCCGGACAATGGTCCGGAGCCTCTTACGTACGCCTGGAGCTTCTTCAGCGTGGCGGCCGGGAGCGCGTTGACGGACGACGACATCGTCGACAGTACCTTGTGCAGTGCGTCGTTCACGCCGGACGTGGCGGGGGTGTACGAACTGGTGCTCACCGTATCGGATGGGTTTGAATCTGATATCGCTGTAGCCGTTATCACGGTTACGGAGCAGGAGAACGTGCCGCCGGTTGCCGATGCCGGCTCTGACCAGAGTGTTGCGTATGGAACCCAAGCCTATCTCGATGGGTCGGCCAGTTATGACCCGGATAGCGGGCCTCAGCCATTGGCGTTCCTGTGGAGTTTTGTCTCCCTGCCGGCTCTTAGCGGGCTGACCAATGACGACATTTCCGGGCGGACGACGGCGCTTCCCTGGTTCACTCCGGATGTGGCCGGGAACTACGTGCTGCAGCTGGAAGTGACGGATGGCGAGGACACGGCGACGGACAATGTCGAGGTCATCTGCGTAAAAGAACTGACTTTCCAGGACGTGACCGGCCGCGTCTCCATGAGTACTGCCAACGAAAGCGCGTACATGACAAGTCGCATCACGCGCATGATGGTTTGCACGGCAGACCTGACCATTACCAATGTTTCAACGGAAACAATTGAACTCCCGATACACGCCGTTTTCGTGGGCACTGCGCCAGGATCGATTCCCGGTCGCTGGCAGATCGATATGCCGGAAGCCAGCGGCCAGAGGGAGAATGGTGATTTCTATTACGATTTGGGCGAGAAGACCGGTATCACGGAGTTGCTCCCCGGGCAATCCGTGACGTTCCAGATCAAGTTTGTGTTCCATTTCTCGTTGCTTCACCGATTCTCCGAGGTGATTCAGGTGTGGGGCATGGCGCCATAAGACAACAACGGTACGCGGGCTGCTTGCGGGACACGGATAGACCCGTAAGTAGCCCGCGAAAAGTGATGCGAGTCACTGGTGCGAAGAACAGGAGGTTCAGTTTTATGTGCAAACGATACTTCGCGATGAGCCCCATCATTCTGGCCGCCAGCCTGTGTTGCGCTGGAACGGGTTACGCAACATTGGTCAACGGAGATTTCTCCAGCGGCCTGGACGGATGGTCGGTTCAGGGAGACGTAGCCGTTGAAAGCGGGGCGGCCGTTTTGAGAGACGATGCCGAGTGGTACAGCCTCCTGTTTCAAGGCGCTGCTTTGGAGCCGGGGGCATATACCCTCCAATTCGATTTTTTCAATGCGCTGTCGGGTGACGTGCCGGATTTCGCGCTCGGGCCGGACTACTTCGTGGCCAGCCTGTACTTCACCGATGACCTCGGGGCGTTCGACCTGCTCAATGGCGTGTATGACGACGCCATCGGCTTGATGGACATGGACTTCGCGGGGATCATCTCGTCGAGCGGCTCGATTGCTCCTGTGGCCGGGATGGATGGGTGGTATCGGTACTCGATCGGTTTCAGTAACGCCTATGCGTATGCGATTCCCGTGTTTGAGATGATGGACTTCAATTTCGTCGACAACGACAGCGGGGTGGGGGTCGACAACGTAAGGATTGATCCCATCATTCCCGAGCCGGCTACCGCGCTTCTGTTCGCATGCGGTTTGGCGTTGCGTGCCGCTTGGAAACGCCGTGCGGCCAAGTAGAGCCGGCGGCGATGACAGGTTGACGGTAGGCGGTCTGTTGGATTCTTGAGTGAGGGGGCCTTTGCCCGAATTGACAGAGCGGAGGACAACACCAGGATGGTTTCTTCGCGGGCAAAGGCCCCTTTCTGTAATTTCGGGTAGTAGAGAGGGATGCCGGATCCTGCAAGCCCGATGCAGTTAGTTCTCGTGTTTTGGAGGGAAACGACTTGTCAAGGAATTGGGCATGTGGAAATACACACGTTGGAGAGGAATCTTGGCGGCGGCAAGGCAGATGCACTGTAAACCCGAGTAAGCGCGCTGCCGTGCATGCGAGCATCGGATATAAAAAGGGCACATTTGTTGGGAGGAACCAAAATGGGGATCGGTAGGGGTACCTGGAACTCCCGGCCGGGGGCAGTCGGGAACAATGGAGAGTATGCGGCATCCACCGGGCGTACAGGGTTCTGGCACGTTGCGTGTGAATTGCTGCTGCTGGCTGGCGTGATGGCAGAGGCTCTCCCGGCATGGGGCGCAGAGTCCAGTCCGGCTGTCCCTATCCGCTGGAGAGCGGAAGGTCTTGTTTCTGGTGCCGCGGCCACCACGGAGTCGATGGCCTCCCTTGGTTCCGGACCCAGCCGGCACGTCATTGCTCAGTTTGACCGCGCGCTTGATGCGCAGGAGCGGGCCAAACTGCGCGCGGCGGGGGTAAACCTCCTCCGATATCTTGATGGCAACGCCTACTTCGCGCGAATCAGCGGCAAAGAGGCGGGTCTGCGCGCGGCAGAGGATGCCGGACTTGCGGCGGCGTTCGAGGTCAGACCCGAGTGGAAACTGGACCCGATGCTTCTCAAGGGCGCCTACCCGTCGTATTGTGTTTTCGATAGCCGGGGGGCCCAGGGACGGCTTGCCAAGGACAAGTTGTCAAAAGGGGGTGATGAGCAGGTCGAGACCTTGGCAATCTATGTCATTTTTCAGGCGGATGTCGAGCTGGAGCGGGACGGGGTAGATGCTCTCGAGCGCGTTGGCGGGGCTGTGCGCAGCTACATGCGGAGCATTAATGGGCTGGTGGCGTGGATTCCCCTGGCGAATCTCTCCGCGCTTGCCGCGGAAGACGTTGTGGAGTGGATCGAACCCCCCTTGCCGCCGTTTGACGTGAACAACGATTCCAACCGGGTAATCACCCAGGTCGATACCGTGAACGCCCCGCCGTACGGATTGGACGGCTCCGGGATCAACGTGCTCGTGTATGACGGCGGCACCGCGCTGGCCAGCCACGTGGATTTCGACGGGCGATTGACCGTATACGACGCATCAGGTCTTCATTACCATCCAACGCACGTGGCGGGAACGATTGGCGGCAGCGGAATCGGCAGTGCGGGGGCGGGAGGGACGGCCCTCCAATGGCGCGGCATGGCGCCCGCGGTCACCATCGCCTCGTACGGGTTCGAGTACGACGGCACGGGCACATTTCTGTACACCAACCCAGGCGACCTGGAAGATGACTATGACGAGGCAATAAACGTCCACGGGGCGATGATATCCAACAACTCGATCGGCACCAATGTTGCTGCAAACGGGTTTCCCTGCGAATACGAGGGCGATTATGGGGCCACGTCGATGCTCATCGACGCCATCGTGTGCGGCAGTCTCGGCGCTCCCATGCGCATCATCTGGGCCAACGGGAATGAACGGGGCCCTGGAACGTGTGGCACCACATACCACACGACGGCCCCGCCTGCCTGCGCCAAGAACCACATTACCGTGGGCGCGTTGAATTCGAACAACGACAGCATGACGGACTTTTCGAGCTGGGGACCGGCGGACGATGGCCGCATCAAACCCGACATCTGCGCGCCGGGCTGTCAGTCCAATGGAGACGGAGGCGTTACGTCGACGTGGTCCGATGGCGGTTACGGGACGATCTGCGGAACGTCGATGGCCGCCCCGACCGTTACCGGCCTGGGGGCCCTGATTCTGCAGGAGTGGAAGAACCTGTTTCCGGGCTGCCCGTTGCCGCGCAATTCCATGCTTAAGGTCTTGTTGGCGCACAACGCTGCGGACCTGGGAAATGCGGGGCCTGATTACAAATTCGGATACGGGTCCGTACGAACGCAAAACACCATCGACTTTCTGCGCGGGGGCAGTATTCGCGAAGATTCGCTGGACAACGGCGGGCAGAAGAAGTTCTACGTTGACATTGCCTCGGGAACGCCCAGCCTCAAGGTGACGATCGCGTGGGACGACCCCCCCGGCGCCGCCAATACAATTCCTGAACTCGTGAACAACCTTGACCTGACGGTGGTCAGCCCCGCCAGCACGACCTACTATCCTTGGACGCTTGACCCCGCGAACCCTTCCTCGCCGGCGGTTCGGACGCAGCCTGACGCGCGCAACAATATCGAACAAGTGGTGGTCGATTCGCCCGCGACAGGTGTCTGGGAGATCGTGGTGAATGGTACATCGGTTCCGGGCGGGCCCCAAGTGTTTTCCCTGGCGGCTACCCCGGACTTCGTGGGTTGTTTCAGAACATCGCAAGGAGCGGTGTCTCTGAATGCGCCGAGCTACGGGTGTTCTTCGACGGCTATCGTGAGGGTCAGTGATTGTGATTTGAACCAGGATCCCGGCGCTCTTGATACCGTTACCGTTACCGTGGATTCCACTTCGGAACCCGCTGGAGAGAGCGTTGTCTTGACGGAAGTGAGCCAGAACACAGGCGCTTTTGCCGGGCCGATAGCTCTGTCCACGACAAACAGTCCGGGCGTTCTTCTGGTCAACGAGGGCGACACCGTCACCGCCAGGTATCACGACGACGACAACGGTTCCGGGATTCCCGCGGATGTCACGGCCACCGCGATAGTAGATTGTTCGGCGCCCGTATTTGCGGGCCTCGAGAGCGCCAGCGCGGGTCCGGGCCGCGTTGACCTCGCGTGGAGCGCTGCCGCCGATCCCAGCGTGCCGGCCAAGTACAACGTTTATCGGGATCTGGCCCCGGGCGGCCCGATAGGGACGTTCATTGGCACGACACCAAACTTAGCGTACTCCGATACAACCGTTGGCCCCAACCAGACATATTACTACGTGGTGCGCGCCGTAGATGCCCTGGGGAACGAAGACACCAATACGGTCGAACGGAGCGCGACAACACCGAATTGGGTGACAATCGGCTCGGGTACGGACAGTTGGTACTTCCCGATGAGCACTTGGTACGAGGATGGCCGTACGCAGGTGATCTATCTTGCCTCTGAGGTCGGGACGTCAGGCGCCATCACCTCCCTCGCGTTGGACGTCACGACTCTTCCCGGTCAAACGATGAACAATTGGACCATCCGACTGAAGCATACCTCGATGAGTTCGTACGGGTCCTCTCCTGCATGGGAAGGCACGGGATGGACCGTCGGGTATCAGGCAAACGAAACGGTGTCCAATACGGGGTGGGTCACCTTCGAATTTCCGACACCGTTCCCTTATAACGGAACAGACAATCTCCTCATTGATTTCTCCTTCAACAACAGTTCATATACCAGCGACGGCTATTGCCGGTACACAGATACCAGCGTATCACGGACCATTTGTTACGAGACAGATAGCGGATACGGCGACCCGCTCAGTTGGTCTGGGACAGCTAACCCCACGCCTTATGTGACTACCCTTGTGCCCAACCTGATGCTTTTCCTGGAGCCGTTGTCGTCGGAATTGGTCGTAACGCCCGCGGAGGGCTTTGAATCCTCCGGTATGGAAGGGGGGCCGTTTGAACCTGACTCAAAGACCTACACACTCTCTAATCCGGGCGGAGGTTCTTTGAATTGGTCCGTGTCGGCGGGTCATCCATGGGTTGACGCGGCGCCTGCGAGCGGAACGCTCGTGGGAGGCGCGTCCACGACGGTGGAACTGGCTCTGAATGCGAATGCGGATACTCTGCCTGCCGGTGTTCATACAGATACGGCGGTCTTCGCCGATCTCACGAACAGCGCGGAGTACACGCGCAGCGTGACGCTCACTGTGCTTCCACCTACTCCCATATTGACCGTCGAAGAACTCCAGCTGATCGGCAACGACCCAGGCTATCCGCTTAACGGGCACTATGTCCTGACTCAGGATATCGATGCGTCATCGACGGCCGGTTGGAACAGCGGCGCGGGGTTTGACCCGATCGGTAGTTCATCACTGCCGTTTACGGGCAAATTTGACGGTCAGGGGTACGTCGTCACCGGGCTTACGATCAACCGGCCGGGCGAGAACTATGTGGGCCTTCTCGCGGCGCTGGGCGCGGGCGGCGTCGTGCAGAACCTTGGCCTCGAGGACAGTGCGGTTACGGGTGCGCAGTACGTCGGCGGCCTGACGGGCAATCTCCCAGCAGGCAGCACGGTATTGCAGTGTTTCTCGAGAGGCGCGGTGGCGGGCACGTCTTACGTTGGCGGTCTGGCGGGTCAGAACTACGGCGCGATATCCCAGTCTTACGCGACCGGGATCGTGACCGCGACGGCCAGCTACGCGGGCGGCCTGACCGGCTGGAACACCGGCACGGTAACTCAATGCTACGCGACGGGCGCGGTGACGGCCACAACCAGCTATGGCGGCGGCCTGGTGGGGTACAACGCTTACGGCACGTGCTCCCAGTCTTATGCGACGGGCGCGGTGGCCAGCGTCCGGTACGTGGGCGGCCTGGCAGGCAGGAACTTCAGCGGGATTGTATCCAAGTGCTACTCGACGGGCGCGGTGACGGGCACGACGGATGCGGGTGGGCTGCTGGGGCTGACCGCCAGCGGCACGGTGGAATTCTCGTTCTGGGATACCCAGACCAGTGGGAAGACGACCTCCTCAGGCGGCACGGGGCTCACCACGGCGCAAATGCAGACCGAGACCACGTTCACAGGCGCAGGCTGGGACTTTGTCACGGTCTGGTACATGCTCGAGGGAGGCTCCTATCCGTATCTGGCGAATCCGCCGCAACGCACGGTTCCCAGCGTGACGGGTCTGAGCGAAGCGGACGCCGTCATGGAGTTGGAAAGTTCTGGTCTGTCCGTGGAAATCTCTTACGAATACAGCAATTTTGTTGCGGTGGGCTTTGTGATCAGCCAGAGCGTGCCGGAAGGTGAAGGATTGAACGCCGGCGCGCCGGTGCACCTTGTTGTCTCCCTTGGCCCCGAGTCTCCCGTTGCCGTGCCTGATGTCGTTGGGCTGTTGCAAGCCGATGCCGAAACAGCGATCACGGCTGTTGGCTTGACCGTGGGCGTAGTGACACAGCAATACAGTGAGACCGTACCTTCCGGTGCTGTGATCAGCCAGGATCCGGCAGGAGGCACGGAGGTGGTTCCGGGGAGCGCCGTGAACCTTGTTGTCTCGCTCGGGGCGCCGCCTTCTATCCCCATATCGAGCATCGAGGAGTTGCAGTTGATCGGCAACGACCCCGCCTATCCATTGGACGCAGACTACATCCTGACCCAGGATATCGATGCCTCGGCCACAGCCAGCTGGAATGGAGGAAAGGGGTTTAGCCCGGTCGGGACGCATGACTGGCAAGATCCGGTGGCGCGGGCATTTACCGGCTCCTTTGACGGACAGGGGCACGCTATCACGGCGCTGACGATAGATCGTCCCGACGAAGACTACATCGGGCTCTTCGGGGCGATCGAGATTGGCGGGAGCGTCGAGAATCTCGCCATCAAGGAGGCGTCGGCGTTGGGTTCTTATTGCGTCGGCCTCCTGGTCGGCTATAACAAGGGCGCAATATCAAATTGCCATACAAGCGGGGTCGTGACGGGCGACGATGACGCTGGCGGCCTGATGGGCTTCAATTTGGGCGGAACAATATCGCAGTGCTCCGCGGCCTGTTCGGTTACATCGACTGCGGGTTACGCTGGAGGCCTGGCGGGCAATAATTTCGGCTCGATATCCGAAACCTATACGTCGGGGGTGGTCACAGCCAATACCACTTGCGTTGGCGGCCTGCTGGGTTTCAGTATGAACTGCACGCTATCCGACTGCTATTCGACATGCGAAGTAACGGCTCAGGATACCATCGGCGGTCTCGTCGGATATAACTCGCCTTCCAACACGATAATCCGTTGCTACGCAACAGGTCTCGTGAACGGCGTTACAAACACCGGAGGCTTGGTGGGCGTAAACAACGGAGGCACTGTCGAGGATTCGTTCTGGGATACCGAGACCAGCGGGATGACGGTATCCGACGGTGGTACAGGACTGCCAACGGCGCAGATGCAAACCCTAAGCACGTTTACGGCCGTTGGGTGGGATTTCGATACGGTGTGGTACATGCTGGCCGGCGGCTCTTACCCGTATTTGGGCGCGTTGCCGCAGACCGTCGTGCCTGACGTGTCGGCCATGTTCGAAGCGGATGCGGTGGCGGCCCTCGAAGCCGCCGGCCTGACGGGGCGCGTGACCTACGAGTACAGCGAGACCATACCCGAGGGCCAGGTGGTCAGTCAGCATCCTCCTGCGTCATCTTCCATCAACGCGGGAACCGGCGTGAACGTCGCGGTGTCTCTGGGTCCGGCTGCGCCGGTAGCGATGGACGACAGCTACACGACCTGCGCGGACACGCCGTTGTCGGTTCCGGCGCCGGGTGTTCTGGGCAACGACACGGATCCTCAGGGCGCTCCACTCACGGCGGCCCTTGTCAGCAATGTGAGCTACGGCACCCTGACGCTGAATACGGACGGGTCGTTCGAGTATGCACCAGATTCCGGGTATGTCGGACCGGACACCTTTACGTATGCCGCCAACGACGGTGGGTTGAACAGCAACGTCGCGACGGTGACGATCACTGTCACGTCGTGTGTAGTAGATATGGCAGCCACCCGGTCGTTCTGGTATCACAAGTATGCGTCGCCGGGAGTCGAGGAGATCACAGTAACCATCGAGAACCTGGGGGCAGACGATCTCACCGCCCTGTCGGTCATCGAACAGCTTCCGGAGGAGTGGATATTCGATTCGCTGGTCAGCTTCGACCCGCCGGGATGCGGTCCCGCGACGGTCCCGAGTTCCGGTGCGACCGGCACGCTCGAGTTTGTCTGGACCTGCATCCCCGAGTTCCCGTACACATTCACCTATCGCGTGAACGTGCCCTCGGGTCAGACGGGCGACATGTCGTTCTCGGGCGAGGTGCTCTACAGACGGGGCGGCACTGAGCAGACGGCCGCGATTGGGTGTCTGGGTTCGGTGGCGGAACGTATCCATCATTCGCTGGACTACAATCCCGCGAATTACCTGATCAGTGTGTCGGAGATCCTGCGGGTGATCCAGTTCTATAACCTTGGCGGGTATCACTGCGCCGTTGGGACCGAGGACGGGTACGAACCTGGCCTTTCGGGAGCGCCCGATCCCTGCTGTGTGCCGCACGATAGCGACTACAACCCGCAGGACTGGAGAATCAGCGTGTCGGAAATTCTGCGGGTCATCCAGTTCTACAACCTTGGCGGCTACCACGTCGCGGAAGGCACGGAAGACGGTTATACTCCGGGTCTTGCCACCAAAGCAGCGGCCAAGAGCATCGAGACGGATGATGCGAAGCTCCTGACTCCGGATGCGGCACTCCCCGCGTTGTACGCCGTGCGCGATATCGCCGCCAACGGAGACGCCTCCGAAGTGACAGTGACGTTCACCGGCGTCGGCGGCGAACCCATCTCCGCCCTCGGCCTCGTGGAAACGCTCCCAGAAGGCTGGATCTTCGAGGGAATCGTTGATGCCTCGGAACCGCCAGCCATCGCGCCTGTCGAAGGCGAATCGGGCGACCTGGGTTTCGCATGGTTGTGGCCACCCGCATTGCCGGCCCACGTGACCTACCGCATACGCTCGAACATCGGCAAGACCGCCGCGGCAGACCTCGTTGGAAAGGCCCTGTACCGCACCTCCGGCGTGGAACAGCAAGCGCTGGTCGCATATGGACCGCCACAGACGCTGTATGCCGATGCAAATGCGGTTGAGCAAGGTGATGGGACGGGGGAGAGACCGTTTGCGACCATTGCGGAAGCCGTGGCAGCTTCCGCAGGCGGACGTGGCGACACGATCGTGCTACGCCCCGGCGCATACTGCGAATCGCCGCTGGTGCTCCTGCCTCACACGACCTTGATGAGCGAGGCCGGGCCGTACAGCACGCAACTTGCCGGGGACGCCAGCGAGTCCGCTCTCATTGTAGCCACTGAAGGCTGTGTGGTGCGCGGTCTGGCCGCCCATTCCGCCGAAGTGGCTCTGCGCGTCGGCGCGGGGATGCATGCGGAGGTCACGAACTGCGTCCTGCACACCAACGGCGTAGGCTTGCTGGCCGACAAAGAGGCTTCCGTGGTGCTCGCCAACAACACCGTTTACGGGAACGCCCCGTACGGCGCGTGGGGCGGTCCGGCAGCGACGTTCGTGCTGCTGGCCAACAACGTGTTTGCAGGCAATGCCACGGCACTGTTTGCGCCCCCAGGGGCGTTGCTTGGCAGCGGATACAACGACTGGTTTGGCAACGCCGTCGATCTCGACGGCCCCGCGGGGAACCCAACCGACCGCTCCGCGGACCCGCTGTTCGTTGACGCATCCATGCTGGACCTGCGGCTCGCAGACGGCTCGCCCTGCCGCGACGCAGGAGACCCGGCGGTCGAGTTTCAGGACGCAGACGGCACGCGCAACGACATCGGCGCCGAAGGCGGACCATTCGGACTTTCGGGTGCGGCGACAGCGCCGCCGCCCGGGCTCCCAGTGGGGGCCGGCGCTGTCCCCGGCATAAAGGGCGACGTGAACAATGACGGCAAGGTCGATGCGGTCGACCTGCAACTCGTCATCAACGCCGCGCTCGGGGCTGATCCGACGCTGACCGCCGGCGCCGGCGCTCCTAATTGCGACGCGGACCGCTCAGGCTCAGTAAATGCCGTGGATTTGCAAATCGTTATTGGGGCAGCATTCGGATGAACGTGGTCTAGCTGAAGTTCCTCTGGAAACAACTTGTCTTCCTCGCCCATCCTGGCTTCAGGCAGCGGCTCGCCTCGGCGAGTCAGAACGAGCAGGTGATTCGAGTCTGGGAGGTTGCCTCAGCCGGGAGTTTGAGTCTCGCGATGGCGCAACAGGACAAGATGTTCAGTCGATTCATGCGGGGGCCGACGATGCAAGTTTCGGCGAGCTGGTGTTGCGGTTTCAATGATTGACTGTGCTCGCCCAGGCGGGCACAATACGGCTCTGTCTTGCAAGGGACCGCCGGTTCTCACGATGGACCCGATGCTCTGAGCTCGGCACGTTACCGTCGAACGGCACCAGATGTTTATTGAATCGTTTCATTACCGAATCACATGTTTTCCGGAATCCTGCGAAAGGGGGTTCGCATGATTGTTGATGTCTTGCTGTTTGTTGTCGGTGTGCTGCTGCTTTGGGGAGGCTCGGAGTTCGTCACGCGCAACACCGGCGTTCTGGCCCGCTCGCTGGGCGTCAAGGAACTGGTTATTACAATTCTGGGCGTCAGCGTGCTGTCAAGTCTGCCTGAGCTGACCATCTCCGCGTTCGCGGCTGCTCGGGGCGAGGATTCGATCTCGCTCGGAAACGTTATTGGCTCGAATTTTGTTACGCTGACCTTCGTAACGGCGGTTTGCGCGTTAATACGCCCGATCGACATCCATGAAGAGGTGCAGTCCCGGGAATCGAGCTGGATGATCCTCTCCTCGGCGTTCGTACTCGTGCTATCCCTGGACGGACGGCTGTCGCGCTCCGAAGGCATAATCCTGATGCTCATTTACATTCCCTACGTATGGAACGTGCTCAAGACGGCCCGTGTTGAAGCCGATGACCAGTCTTCGGGCCACCTGCACACGTCCAGAGTCAGGACGTCCGTGTTCTGCGTGCTGGGCATTTTCAGCGTTATCGCCGGCTCGAAAATCGCCCTGGATTCGGGCGGGAAGCTGGGCGCGGCGTTCGGAATTTCCCCGTTAGCTATGGGCGTGCTCTTGTTCGCCTTCGGCACAAGCCTGCCGGAGCTCACGATCAGCTTGTCCGCCACGTTCAAACGCAAATCGGATGTGACAATCGGCGAAGTCTACGCCTCGAATATTTTCACGCAGCTCATCGTATTAGGGATATGTTGTCTTATCCGCCCGATGACGGTCGACCGGGCCCTGATCTCTTTTGCCATGCCCCTCCTGATTCTGGCGGCGGTAGTGATTCAGGTCTTTGTCACGACTGAACGCAAAGTGAGCCGTCTCGAGGCACTGGGTTTGCTGTGCTTTTATGCCATCTTCGCCGTAGAGCAATTCAGACCATTGCCCTCGATAGAGAGCATTCTGGGCTTCTGAAAGCTCGCCTCGGCCAGAATACATCCTTCCAAACCCGCCGGCTTGACCTATGCGGTGTTTCACACCGTGTTCATGTTTCGATTGCCTACGCAAACGGGTCGTCTCTGGCGAAATCCGGCAGGTAGACGCCGGTGCTGTCCGCGCCCTGGACGAGCAGGTCCTGAAAACCCAAACGTGCGGCATACTGCACCACATCCACGTATTCCTTGTCGGTGGCCGGGCGGGCGATGTGCTCGTACTCCATGGCGAGATGCTGCGGCGAGTACTGGCGCATGATGCTCAGTGTGACGTCCACCAGTCCCATGTCCTTGAGCCAGAGCAGAAAGTCGTAGCTGCCGGATTGATCCTCGGGCAAGACCAGGTGCCGGATGATGAGGCCTTTTGCCGCCACGCCATCGATCTGCTTCAGCGGGCCTGCCTGCCGGTACATTTCGAGGACCGCTGCCCGCGCCACTTCGGGGTAGTGACGGGCATTGGAGTAAGTCAGCGCACACGTGGGGTCCGAATACTTCACGTCGGGCAGGTAGATATCCACGATGCCATCCAGCAACGTGAGCAGAGAGAGGCTGTCGAATCCATTGGTGTTGTAGACAATCGGGCGCGTCAATCCTTGGCCGTAGGCCTCTCGCAAGGCCAGCAGGATGGGGAGGATGTAATGTGTCGGCGTGACCAGATTGATGTTCTCGGCGCCCGCCCGTTCGAGGCGGAACATGTCCTCGGCCAGGGTCATGTATCCGGCGTTCTCGCCCAGCCCCAACTGGCTGATTTGATAGTTCTGGCAGTACACGCAACGCAGGTTACAGTGCGTGAAGAAGACCGTGCCCGAGCCGCCGCGGCCCACCAGCGGCGGTTCTTCTCCGAAATGCAGGGTGGCCGACGAATACCGGACACGCTCCGGGTGCCCGGAATCCGTCGCACAGAAGCCCGGCTCGTTGCGGAGCCGGTCCACGCCACATTCCCGGCCGCACAACCGGCAGGCTCGGCACAGTTCTCGCACAGGCCCCAGCGCCGCCTCCACGAGGGCGCGCTTTGCTTTTGAATCAACATTCGGCACGAAACAGATCCTCTGTGAGATGGCCAGATGGCCATTGGTATCCCGTCCACGTGTGATTCTGGGCCGTGCGCGTTTCGTCGACCTAGACGGAATCCATGTCGAGTTTCAGGGTTACGATCTTCTTGGGCGCAAGGGAGACCTTCACCGACTTCCCCAGGGCGGCCAGCTTCTTCACGGGAAGCTCTTCCAGGGTCAACAGATGCGCTGCGCGGATTCTCGCGCGGGTCTTAATCTCCGCGCCCACTTTCTTGCCTGTAGGATTAAACATACGCAGGACAAGCGCCTTGCCGTCTTCTGACTGCTTGAGGGCGCTGACGACGGCGTTCGGCGGCGTCACGCTCAGCAAGCTCAGGCGTTGTGGCAAGTCCCCGGCGTGGGGGCCCACTTGCGCCATTTCGAGCGGTACGGCAAGCCGCTCGACTTCGCTGAAGACGCCGGCCCTATCCCATGAGCCCGTGTGGGGGTAGAGCGCATACCGGAATTCATGCTCGCCCTGACATTGCGACAGCTCCATTTCCGGGTGGCGCTCCCAGCGCTTGCTGACAGTCGTCAGCGCGATCTCGTAGGCCCGGACCAGCGTCAGGGCCACCGCGCGCTCCTCGCCGGGCGTGATCTCATACTCGCGCAGGCCGTCGTTAATGATGGCAAGTCCGCCGCGTTGGTCGCTCACGTCAACGAACCGCTGCATGGGAAAGGTAGCATTGGCAGCCTGCCACGGGCTGTCGGCCGGGTGGGTGGCCGGACGCTCAACGACGTCAAACGGCGTTTCAACATGGCAGGTCCTGGTCTTCCGCCGCGTGGGGAACAAGACCCGCAGGCGGTGATAACGCGCGGCATTGGTGAACCGCGTCGTGATATCCACGGACCGCGCACCCCGGCGCAAGGTCACATGGGATGTGATAAGGAGCGGCACGGTCTCATCGCTGCGCCGGGACGCGCTGCCGCCGCCATCAAGACGTTGCCATGCGTCACCGTTGGCCTCGTCGAACCGGGCGGGAATGGTCATGTGGCAGTCGATGCGAAAGCGGGCCAGAAGCGGCCCGTTCTCTTCGAGGGAGATGGTGACGGGTGAGCCGATGCTCGAGACAATACGGTCCGCCCCGGGCTCGATGTGCATCCAGGCGTTTCCTACTTCGCCGCCGTCTTCGAAGAAATGCAGTCTTTCGTACACCTGGCCTGATGCCTTGTGCGACAGGGTGAGTGTGCCATCTCCATTGATCTGAACGCGGAGGTGCTCGTTTTCCATGGTTTGATGGCCGCAGACCATGGTGCCGCGTCCAAAAGTCTTGAACGGCGCCAGCCGAAACGTGGCGTAACCGAACGCAGGGATATCCTTCGCCTCAAAATGAAACTTGACCTGCTCGCTTTCCAGCATGTAGGTGGCATCGGCTGCGTGGTTGATGACCGCATGATGCGGCTTACGTGTGGCAACCTGAACCGGCGCAGCGTCGCGGGCCGCCTCCGAGGCCGTCCCGCAAGCCACAATCTGAAACCCGCTCATGGCGCTCGTGCGCGGTACGTCGACGACCGCCGTCACGACTTCGGAGCGCGCTTGAGGCGAGGCGTTGAACACGGTAAGCAGGACGTCGTTGCGCCCTGCGTCCGAGTTGTCGATGCGTCGTTGAATGTGTTGAAGACTGCGCGCCATGATGCTGTCGGAGAGATTTGCCGTTTGCCTGAGACGGTCGCGCACGTCACGCTCGATGTCGTCGACGCCGCTGCCCGAGATGCTGTCGTGCGGTTGAGATTTCAGGAGGGTTTTCCAGGCGAGATCGAGGGCGGCGGACGGGTACTCGGCCCCCATGCGCCATGCCAGCGCCGCGAATGGCTCCGCCCAACGCTGCAGCGCCTGTTCCGCCAGCGCGTTGAGACGTTTGACCCGTGTGCGGCTCGAGAGCACGTCGCTGTACAGGTGCATGCGTTGATTCATCAGCACGGGCGTACGCCGTTCGCCCTTGAGAACAGTGAGATTTTTGGCGGCTTTCTTGACCTTCGCCATCAGGTCGGGGAGCCGGCTGTGGAAAATCGTATCGTCCTTGAGGATTTTGCGGGCTTCTTTGATGAGTTCGAGTTCTACCAGGTCAGGGATACTGCTGTCGTGTCCCATCATGAACGCGAGGTATTTCGTTGTGGCGACGGCGGCTTCGCGGTCGCGGAGCGCTGCGATGCACTCGCGCGCCCGTTCCCGATCGAACCCCCGAACGGGGTCAAGAAGCATGTGATGGCCCGCGGCCCGGGCTTCGCGGCACAGATGGAACGGCAGCCCGCCTTCCCGCCACTCATACATGCGGTCGGCAATCGCCTTGCCGAAGACAGCGGGCCGGTAGACGTTATGGTAGAAGTTGTAGCGCGCGCCTGAACTCATTTGAGAACCCAGAATTCGCGTTCCATCAGCCCCCTCGAAGATAAATTCGTTGGCAACCTCATCGTGCGAGACGCCGTGGTAGAACAACATGACGTCGATGCCGAAACCCATGTAGATCTGCGGCATCTGCGAGTTCTGGCCATAAGAGAACGCAGTGTGCCCTACCTTCATCACGCCGCCGAATTCCTGCCCTACCCGGTGTCCGTAAGTGAGGTTCCGAACCAGAGACTCGCCATTCACGCTGAAACATTCCGGGAGGGTGTACCAGGGGCCGATGAGCAACCGTCCATCCGCCACATGCTTTTGGATACGGGCGCGGTGCTGGGGCCGGAGCTCGAGATAGTCCTCGACGGGCACGGACTGGCCGTCCAGCAGGAACGATTTGTAGGCTGGCTCGGCCTCGAAAACCTCGAGCAGCAAATCGAGGAGCTCAACGAGCATCAGCCGAGTTTCCTGGAAATTGTACAACCATTCCCGGTCCCAGTGGGTATTGGCGATAACGTGAATTTCGTAAGCTCGGCTCATCGACTCTCTCCTGAAGTAGATTGTGCACAGTTTCCGGGAATTCTACGCTAAGAAGAAGCATGCGGCAAAGTCGGACAGGAAGCCGGGGGCCACGCTTTTCTGACAGGAGCGGGCGTTGGTCCCGCGCGGGGAAATACGCTTATGTCCGCAGCGTGCAATCAGAGACGCCGGGAGAACGGGGCCCACAGAAACCGGGACGCAGCATCTTCGGCAACAACAATGCACCGATGCGTATCGTTACTTACCCGCCTTGTCAGGCTTCGAGAAACCTCGTGACTCCGGGAATCGGCACGGGATAGATGCCGTTGGCGTCGGGTACAACCGGCGGTTCCATACCATCACGGCAATCCTCCGGCCTGGGCGGATAAGCGAAGTCGGAGTTGTTTATCTGGTCCCAGGCAATCTCTTCACCGGTGTAACAGGAGATTTGCCCCATCACGCCGATCATGGTGCTCCGGGCCATGTAGTCGCCATTGTTGACGGGCTCCCCCGACCGGATAGCCTTGAACAGCACGTCGTGCTCGATCTGATAGGGATCGCATGCTTCCTCCCAGCGCCACTCGGTTTCGCCCCAGATGCGGCAACCCGTGATGGATGCCTTGCCCTTGCTCCCGAACACAGTGCTGGAGGACTCGTTGTAGCATCCTGTAGTGGTCCGGCAGAGGGCATATATTCGGACGCCGCTGTCAAATTCGTACACGACGGAATGGTGGTCGAATACGTCGCCGTAAATCGGAGCCGTCATAGAGGAGCGCCCGCCGAGGCCGTGGCATTTCGCCGGCATGGCGTTGTGCAGCACCCAACTGGCCCGGTCCAGGTTGTGCACCAGCGACTGCGGAACGTCGTCCCCGGAGAGCCAGCGGAAATGATACTGCGTACTGCATTGCCACTCGAGTTCGGACAACTCGGGTGCGCGGTCAATGATTACGTAAGGCTCGCGAAGGAAGTTCTCTTCGATGCTGATCACATCGCCGATGGCGCCGTCGTGTATACGCTGAACGGTCTCGGCGAATCCGATGTGATACCTGCTTTGCAACCCCGAAACCAGGCACAGGCCCTTTTCCTTAGCCAAATCGGCGGCACGCTGCATGAGTTTGACGCCCGCCGGGTCGATAGCATGGGGTTTCTCGACGAACACGTGCTTTCCGGCTTCAATCGCTGTCATCGCGTGAAGCGGGTGAAATTTCGCGGCGTTGGCAATCACCACGACATCAGACGCTTCGATCACGTGCTTATAGCCGTCAAAGCCCGCGAAACAGTGGTCGTCATCGACGAAGACTTGGTCTTTCTTCTGGTCTCTGAGCCGCTCGCGTCTGGTTTTGACGCGGTCCATGAAGATGTCGCACATTGCGACGAGTTGGGCTCCGGGGTCCGCGGTCAATGCCTGCGCGGCAGCGCCGGTATTTCGGCCGCCGCAGCCGATCATGCCGACTCGGATGACGTCGCTGCCGGCGGCGTGCGCGTTAGGCGCGATGGCGCGGGCGCCCGCAACGGCGGCCGAGGCCGCCACAGCCGAACTCTTCAAGAAATCACGCCGGGTCGTGCCGCGGCTCTTGCCTGATTTCTCTGCACGTGTCATTTTGCCTCCTCGATACCATGCGCCGTGTTCAGAACGGGCCGCTTGGACCCCCAGCCGTTCACCGCCTCGATGGCTCCCGCGGCGTGATGCTCGCGATACTTGTCCCGGGCGACATGCCCCTCGCTTAGAATCCATTCTGCCGCGGATTGCGAGGGGACCAGCTTGATTCTTCGAACTCGATTATGAGCGCCTTCGCGAGGACTGTCAACAATCGCCGGGCAGGCAGGTGGCTGCCGAAAACTGCCCTCGTTGTGGGGTAAATGCTTCCGCCAGAGGTGTTCGCGCCCGAATTCCTCAGGGCACGTCTCCGTTGGGATTGGACCAGATAATACGGGCCACCAGGATTGCGCCTTCTGCGCCGCGGTCTGTGGGGAGCTTGCCGTGGTAGGGCCACATGCATTCGCCGGCGGAAACCCAAGTTTCGTACGGTGTGACGTGGTTGACTCCGAAGTTCCCCAGCGGCACGCCGCGGTTCGGCAACAGTATGCGCTCGGTTGACCTCAATACGACTCTTTCATCCGGGTCAACTTGAGCGATGAACAGAGGCGCGCGGTTCCGAAAGACGTCGTCATTGTCGCCGGTCTTGCGCGTGTAGGCCAGGAACAGTCCCTCATGATGCGTGATCCAGTGCTGCTGGGTGTTCTGGCTGCCCAACGGCTGGCCGTCGTCGAATTTCCACTCGATAGGCGGTTCGAAATGGAGTCCGTCGCGGCTCGTGGCGACAAATGCCGTGTCGTTGGCGCGAATCGTCAGCCAGTAGAGGCCTCTGAACTTCGTGATCGACGGTTCATGCATGCCCCTCAACCGGTCGCGAGCGATCAGGTCGCCTCGGGCCACAACCGATAGGCTCTTGCCATCGAACGCGCATTTCCACACAGCCACTGCCCAGCGGGCGCCTTGGGATGGCTGCACGTAGACTGGGGCAAGAACCGTTCCATCGGGCTCGATCAACCACTGGTCACAGCTTGCCGCGGTGCCGAAATAGTCCTGCCCGCGTTGTCCGAGCGGCTGTCCCCTGGACCACGCGCCGGTCTGGGGATCGTAGACCGTGTACGAAACCCACTGGGAGCCCGGCCGGTCGATGTAGGTTCCAGTTTGATCGTACATGGCACAATGTCCGATGGCCAGTATTTTTGCCGTCTGGGGATGCCAATTAGGGACCATGCCGGAAAGGGCCATGTCGTAGCCGTCTTCCTTGACCCATGCGAGTTCGGGGACCGCCGTCGGGCCAGACCAGGTCATGCTCAGGTCGCCGGTTCGTAATTCATATGACCCCGAGTAATAGTCGCCAGCGTCATTCTTCAGCATCTTTTGCGCGAGCATGATCACCATCGGCGTCCCTGCGTGGTCTGCCGGAGGAATCGCCGCCAGATAGGGGTGAGACCACGAGAACTCATTGCTCAGCTCCTTATAAGGCGTTTCAACGATGATTTGGTAATCGGGCGTCTGAGCGATGGACGATTCCGCGCAGAAGCAAGCGAGCCCAAGCACCTCGAGGAATACATTGCGAAGGTTGTACCGTTGCATGTAGTAGAGAGCCTTTCTGCGGTCGTGTCCTTGTTGCAGCCCCCAAACGCGGATTCAATCCTTTTCACGCGCGCGTTAAGTTCAACGATAGCGCTGACTGGCGGATTCGTCAAACCTGGTTTGTTTATTCCGCAGACCAGAAGGGATATCATCCCAACGTGTGTTTTGGGAGTGCCTCCTGGGGGGCACGTTGACAGTCAGCTCCATCGTGTCATACGGTATAGGGTATTCCAGGCACTTCGCCGTGGGGGCGTAATCCAACCAGGCTTTCCCAGTGCCAACAATACGTGGCAGCGCAGGGGAAAGCACTGGTGGAAGAAAGAGTGGCCATTGAAATTGGGAAGGAGCCGACCCACGCAGTTATCCCGGCACATTCGGCAATCGTGTATCAGACCTCTGATTTGCGGGCAGGCATTTCCAACACGCAAGCGCAGGAGGCCCCATGAACAGGACGAGAATATCGCTCAGCGTCGCGCCCCTATTGTTTGTGATGATTGCAGAGTCCGCCACAGCTGTCTTGCCTGCCCCCGATGAAATGATGGAAGCCCGGCAGTGGACCGCGGCAACATTTGAGAACGTTCCGGAGTCAAACACGGCACCGCTCTGCTTTTCGTTTACGTACGACGGAAAACCATCGGGTGAGTTGCTCGGCGCGTGGAAGTTTCTGCAGGACAGTCGTGCGCTCGACCAGCAGCGCACGGTGCGCACGCTCTCGTGGACCGAGCCCGGAACGGGACTCGAAGTGCGGTGTGTATTGGCCGCGTATAGCGACTTCCCCGTCGTCGAGTGGACGGTCTATTTGCGGAACACGGGCAGTGCTGATTCGCAGCTGCTCGAGAACATTCAAGCGCTGGATGCCCGGTGGGAGCGTGGCGATGGCGGCGAGTTCGTGTTGCGGGGCATCAAGGGTGATTTCTGCACTGCGGACAGCTATGAACCGTACGAAATCACCCTTGGAGCCAATGCGGCGCAGACATTCGTGCCCGACGGCGGGCGGCCCACCAACAGAGCGTTTCCTTATTATAACCTTGCAATGCCTGGCGGCGGCGTGATTTTGGCTGTCGGCTGGCCGGGTCAATGGGCAACGCGTTTCACCTGTGATGGCGAAAAAGGAATTCGCATCGTCGCCGGTCAGGAGCTGACGCGTTTGCGGCTGAAACCCGGCGAAGAGATTCGCACGCCGCTTATCGCGTTGTTGTTCTGGAAAGGGTCTGACCCGGTGCGGGCCCAGAATCTCTGGCGGCGGTGGATGCTCGCTCATAACGTGCCGCGGCCCGGCGGAGAACCTATGCCCCCCGCGCTGATGATGTGCACGTCCGATTACTACCCCGGGATGCAGAGCGTCGCTGCCGAAGAAATCAAGTACGCCGCGGCCTACCTCGATGGCGGGGTCAAGCTTGACTACTGGTGGCTCGACGCGGGCTGGTATCCCTGCGATGGTCCGGGGTGGCCCAAGGTCGGCACATGGGAACCTGACCCTGGCCGTTATCCGAACGGCGTCAAGGAAGTCTCCGACTACGTTCACTCGAGGGGGCTGAAGTTGGTCGTGTGGTTCGAGCCGGAACGTGTATGGCCCGATACGTGGCTGGCGAATGCCCATCCGGAGTGGCTTTTCAGCGGGCAGGCAATCGGCGCGAACATCAGCCTGCTGAATCTTGGTAACGCGGAAGCACGCCAGTGGCTCACGGACCATGTCGATCGGCTACTGACCGAGCAGGGGATCGACCTTTACCGCCAGGATTTCAACATGGACCCGTTGGCGTTTTGGAGGAACGGCGATTCCCCTGACCGGCAAGGCATGAGCGAGAACCTGCACGTGCAGGGCTACCTCGCCTATTGGGACGAGTTGCGCCGGCGACACCCCCGTATGGCGATTGACAGTTGCGCCAGCGGCGGGCGGCGCAACGACCTTGAAACGCTTCGCCGGGCAGTGCCGTTGCTGCGGAGCGATTACCGCAACGAGCCAATCTACACCCAGCAATGCCACACCTATGGTTTAGCCCAGTGGGTCCCGTATTTCGGAACCGGCGTACCCGACAAAGACGACTACACGGTGCGGAGCTTCTGGTGTCCGTGGATCGGTATCGGCCGTCAACCTCCGAGGGAGACGTGGGTCGATTGGACGCGGTACCTTGGCATGGTGGATGATTGGCGCATGACTTGCGGCTATTTTCTGGGCGATTACTATCCGTTGACGCCGTATAGCCTCGATGATACAGTTTGGATGGCGTGGCAGTTCGACTGTCCGGAGCGCGGCGAGGGTATGGTACAGGCGTTTCGCAGAGCGCAAAGTCCCTATGATTCGGCGTGTGTGAGTTTGCACGGTCTCGAGCCCGGCGCCGTATACACTCTGACAAACGTGGATGCCGCGGGCTCGACCGAGGCAATCGGCAGGGAACTCCTTGAGCCAGGCCTTACCATCGTCATGAAAGACAAACCGGCGTCGACCGTGATTATCTACCGGAAGAATCCTTGAAATGCCCCCAGCGAACTGGATACTGGCCGGGCACTCGCCCGGAAATGCCGGCTGCCAGCGAGAAAGGATTGCAGTCGGGGCTGAATCGTCATTTAGTGAGGAAGGATTCCGCTACAAGAGAGGAGAACGCTCTTGAATCCGCGCGAACGGGTTCTGACTGCTCTGAACCACGAGGAGCCGGACCGCGTACCTCTGTTCATCGGATCTTCGGGTGCGACAACCGTTTCAGGTCCTGGCTACGAGAAGCTGAAAACCCACCTGGGCATACAAGGCGGGCCGCGCAGATGGATTTCCCGGACGATGCAGTACGTTCGCATGGACGAGGAGGTTCTTGTGCGGCTCGGCAGCGACGCGCGGCCGCTTATTCCCGGTCCGGCCGAATCCAGTTTGCGAAAAGACGTTTCGGCCGACGTTCTTGTTGACGATTGGGGGGTCCCATGGCGTCGCTCGCCGGGCAGCCTGTACTTCGAGCCTGTCGACCCGCCTCTGCGCCATGCCACCGTCGACGATCTCGAGAAATACCCTTGGCCCAACCTTGCGCCGCCGGACCGGTTCGATCGCCTCGTGAGCGAGGCCAAGACAATCCAGCAGGCAGGTTATGCGACGGTGCTGCTCAGCGGGGTCGCGCTGTTTGAACAGGCCTACCTGATGCGGGGCCTCGATACGCTCTTGATGGACCTCGCGACCGAGCCTGAGTTCTTCACCGCGCTTCTTACAAAGCTGAAGAATCTGATGGTCGCGTATGTCGGGCAACTCTTGAAGGATGCCGGCCCGTATGTGGACGTGATTATCACGGGGGACGATCTCGGGATGACCGCCGGCCCGATGATGTCGCCGCACTGCTATCGTCAGTTTATCAAGCCGCATCATGCGGAGTTGCTCGGCGCGATCAAGCAGCGCATCTCAGGCAAGGTATTCTTTCATTCCTGTGGGAATGTCTACCTGCTCTTGGGGGACCTGGCGGAGGCGGGCGTGGAATTGCTTAATCCCGTGCAGGTGGCGGCCGGCGAGATGGGCGATACGGCCCGGTTGAAACGGGAGTTCGGAAACCGGCTCTCTTTCTGCGGCGCAATAGACACCCGCTGGGTCTTGCCATGCGGCACGGCGGCGGATGTTCGCGCTGAGGTGCGGCGGAGGCTCAAGGACCTGGCCCCGGGCGGCGGCTATATCGCCGCGGCCGTACATTGCATCCAACCCGACGTCCCGCCGGGAAATATTGTGGCCATGTGCGACGAGGTGCGAATAGCGGGACAGTATCCAATTGCATGTTGACGTGAAGAAGGACGCGTTGGCGGCCAGCATCACGCAGACTTGTGCGTCACGGAAATGACAGGGGGCTATATGGAACAAGCAGGCGCCATCGTTTCGGTGGCTGAATTAGAGCGATTCTGCCGTGAGGCCTTACGGAAGTGTGGTTTGAATGACGCCGACGCGCGCGTCGCCAGCGATGTCCTGGTGACAACCGATACGTTTGGTGTCTTCACCCATGGCACGAAAGCGCTGAAAAACTATATCCGGCGGATTCGAGCTGGCGGACTGGACCCCAATGCCGTCCCGGAGATCTGCGGCGAGGGCCCGGCATGGGCTGTCGTTGACGGCCATTCCGCGCTCGCCATGGTCACGTCCGTGTTTGCCATGAACACGGCCATAGCGAAGGCCAAGACGGCGGGCATCGCGTACGTTGGGGTTCGTAACAGCTGCCACTTCGGCGCAGCAGGATATTACGCCCTGCAGGCTGCCAAGGCCGGCATGATCGGTATGGCGATGGCCAACGACGTTCCCAGCATGGCTGTGCCCGGCTCGCGCAAGGCTGTTCTGGGCACGAACCCGTTTGCCTATGCGGTTCCAGCGGGAGAGGAAGACCCCATCTTCCTTGATATCGCTTCGAGCGCCGTTGCGGGCGGCAAGATCCGCATCGCGCAGACTCTTGGCCAGAAAGTGCCCGACACGTGGCTGGTTGATACGGAAGGCGTGCCGACAACCGATCCGTCCACCTATCCCCATGCAGGCTCACTGCAACCGTTCGCCGGCCACAAGGGCTACGGCATTGCGCTGATGATCGAGACCCTGGCGGGTGCGCTCGGCGGCGCGGCGATGCGGTGGGACATCGGCGGATGGCTCGATGATGATCCTGCGCTGCCGACCCGGCATGGCGCGGCATTTCTTGCCTTTGACGTCGGACAAATCACGCCGCTCGTCGTTTTCACGAAGCGGGTCGACGCCACGATTCGCGACATCCGCCTGACTCCCAAGGCGAAAGGGGCTGACCGAATCCGTGTGCCGGGCGAGATGGAATGGCATAAGCGGCGCATCGCCCTGGAAAAGGGCCTCGACCTTCCGGAAGACGTGCGCGAAAGCCTCCGCAACCTGGCCGAGGAACTCGGCATAACAGCGGACTGGCTTTCAATCTGAGACGTGGAGCAAGGAAATGCTTACGGGCAAGGAACGGTTTGCCAGGATCTTGAGGCGCCAGAAGGTGGACCGCATAGGTCTGTTTGAGGTCTTTTGGAGGGAGACGGCCCAGAAGTGGTCCCAGCAAGGCCATTTCGGGGCACCGGAAACGGTGGGCGACCATTTCGGCCTCGATATGGCTTCGCACCGGCGGCGCCACGACCCCAGCGGACTGGAAACTGCTTGACCTGACGGCCAATCTCGATGCCGGCAGCCAAGTCCTCGAGGAAACCGATATTGCGAAGTTGATCCGCGACGGCAACGGGGCGGTCATGCGCTGGCGCAAGGACGGTTCAGGCGCGCCGGAGCACGTCGACTTTCTCGTCAAGGACCGCAAGGGCTGGGAGGCGCATGTCCGGCCCTACCTTATCGACTCGCAAACCTACGAGCAGCGCGTCGACTTCCAGCGCTATCGTGAGACCAGGGCCAAATGTGAACGAGAAGGCGTGTTCTTCTGCGCCGGCGCGGTCGCGGTCTTTGATCTGATGAGCCCGATGTGCGGACATGAGAATCTGCTGATAGGGATGGCTGCTGACCCGGATTGGGTGCGCGATATGAGCGGCGTTTATGCCAGTATCACGGTTGACCTGCTGGAAATGCTCTTTGACCGGGAGGGCCTTCCGGATGGCATGTGGTTTTGGGACGATCTGGGGTTCAAACATGGCCCCTTTATGTCGCCCGCCATGTACCGTGAGCTAATCTTCTCTAGCCACAGACGACTGTTTGAATTCGCCCACAGCCATGGCCTGCCGGTAATCCTGCACACGGACGGCATGGTGGAGCCGCTTATTCCGCAACTGATCGAGGCCGGCATCGATTGTCTGCAACCTCTGGAGGTCAAGGCGGGAATGGACTTGCTCAGAATCAAGAAAGACTTCGGCCAACGGCTCGCTTTGATCGGAGGTATGGACGCGCGCACCCTGATCTCCAACGACCGGATGCAAGTCCGCGAAGAACTCGATTCCAAGCTCCCGCAAGCCATGGCCGGAAGCGGTTACGTCTTACAGGCCGATCACAGCGTGCCCCCCCAAGTTCGCTACGAAACTTACAGGTTCTTCGTCGAACACGGGCTGCAAATCGGCACGTACCGCTGACAGCTTGCCGGACTTTGGCCGGAGCGGGCGGGGCGATCAATTCCCCTTGTATCGCCCCCGATCAGCAAGCCGGGCTTTGGCCGCGCGGCTTATATCTACTCGGCTATTCTACAACCACAAGTTGATAGCCCTCGACACGCGGCACGGTAAACCGCACGTAGTCGCCATCGCGCGTAAAGGGGATAGTCTCTTTGGAGGGCGCTAACGTGACTGCGGTGACGTCGCGCCCTTCGCTGCGGAGAGCCACGGCGACGTTGGTGACTACGATGGGCTCCTCGATCATTTCGATGCTTCCCCTCGATTCCGGCACGTACGTGAGCAGGTGCACCAGCCGGGTCCGGTCACGGGACGTCACGGTGGCGCGGCCGAACGACGGGAAGTCCGTGACTTCGAGCATCGGTTGTGGCAGGAGGAGGCGCAACGCGTTGTCCAGTAATGCACGGTGGGGTACCACAGCGTCGCGCATGTACCCGAGGAAGAGGGGGAAACTGAAATGGATCACGTTGCCGCAGCGGGCGATCGCGGGTCGTCCGGTATCCTTTTCCGGCGGGCAGTACAATGTTTCGTGCTCGAAATCCCACGCCTTCAGGTTCGAGTAGGGCTTGTATAGCCGGGCGAGGACCTCCGTCCTGGGGCCGGGCTGCATGGCGATTCCCTGCTGGTAGATGGTCACGGGCATGTTCGGCACGCCCTTGGCGATTGGCGGGAGCGCCTCGACAAAGGTGGGATTGAAGGGTTCCGGCCCTTCGCGCACCAAATCCACGCCGCTGAGGGCGAAAGCCGTGCCGTCCGGGGTCAGGCCCGCCGTACCCGAGCTGATGATAGCACCTCCCCTTGCGAGATGGGCTTCGAGTTT
>Ga0209201_1001435_pt1 | contig 27391 bp, 20 predicted proteins | sample AD_UKC055_MetaG_FD_184411 | JGI IMG/M metagenome (GOLD analysis project Ga0209201, IMG submission 184411) | Active sludge microbial communities of municipal wastewater-treating anaerobic digesters from USA - AD_UKC055_MetaG (SPAdes) (version 2) | ecosystem: Engineered > Bioreactor > Anaerobic >...
ACCCGATGACCTTTGCCACCGGCAACGCCCCCGCTACCTGCCAGACCATGGTCCAAGCCGCTGCCGCCTGATAAAACCCAAACCCTTTCGCCCAAGTCGCGCCTTCCAGAATGTCCAAACTCCAGACCGTAGTACCTCTAACCCCGGGTTAGAGGTACTACGGCAGCGGGACGGGGAGGGAACGGGCAGAGGTCTGGCCGATTGGTTCGCCGCCACCACTTTGAGCGCCGGCTCCGACGGCTGGTTCGAACACCCCGTTACGGATTCGCTGCCTGCCCAATTCTTCCGCCTCCGGCGCCCATAGGCAGCCCCGGGCGCGCTCTGCCGGGACCGCGGTGCCTGGCCTCCCACCGCTTTCTAACCGGACTCGTGAAATGACAGTGCGGCGCCACTTCTGGTTTGCATAATCAACCTGAACAACCACAGTATTCGCCATGAACTGCCATCGCCGCCTCCTTCGCGCAGCAGGCGCCTGCCTCTCTCTGCTTGTCTCCCTGACTGCTTCCATTCATGGCCGCGCTGCCGACCGGCCCCCGAACATCGTTTTCATTCTAGCCGACGATCTCGGCTATACCGACATAGCCTGCTACGGCAGCAAGTATTACGAGACGCCCAACATTGACCGGATGGCGGCGAGCGGCATCCGGTTCACCAGCGGCTACACCTGCGGTCCGAACTGCGCCCCCACCCGCGCCGCGCTCATGAGCGGGCAATACGCTCCGCGCACGGGCGTTTACACCGTCGGCAGCATCGAGCGGTTCGACTGGCGCAGCCGCCCGCTCCGGCCCGTTGACAATGTCACCAAACTGCCGCTCACAAAGGTAACTGTTGCCCAGTCCCTGAAGAAAGCGGGTTATGCAACGGGCATGTTCGGGAAGTGGCACCTCGGCGACGACGGGCCGCACCACCCTAGCCAGCGCGGCTTTGATGAGGCCATTGTCAGCGCGGGAGCACACTTCAACTTCGTCACCCATCCGCCCGTCGAGTATCCCAAGGGCACCTACCTGGCCGACTTCCTGACCGACAAGGCCCTGGACTTCATCCGCCGCCACAAAGCCGGCCCGTTCTTCCTTTATCTGCCGCATTACGCCGTTCACTCTCCGCACGACGCCAAAGACAACCTGACCGCGAAGTTCAAGTCCAAACCGCCGGTCGGCGGGCACAACAACGCCACTTACGCCGCGATGATCGCCAGCGTGGACGAAAGCGTCGGCCGCGTCCTCGCGCTGCTGGACGAGCTTAAAATTGCCGGGAACACGCTGGTCATCTTCTCCAGCGACAACGGCGGCGTCGGCGGCTACGCGCGCGAGGGCATCAAGGCCTCCGGCGGCATCACCGACAATGCCCCGTTGCGCGGCGGCAAGGGCATGCTTTACGAAGGCGGTGTCCGCGTGCCCTACGTCTTTCGGTGGCCGGGGAAGATTCCCGGCGGCGCCACCTGCGACCAGCCCATCAACAGCGTGGACCTGTATCCCACCTTGCTCGAGGTTGCCGGCGCCCAACCGCCACCCAACTACCCGCTGGACGGCATCAGCTACTTCAAGGCACTGACCAGCGCCGGCAAGGCCCCGCTGGGCCGCGAGGCTATCTTTTGGCATTTCCCCGGTTACCTGGGCGCGGGCGCCGGCTCGTGGCGCACTACCCCGGGCGGGGCCATCCGTTCGGGCGAATGGAAGTTGCAGGAGTATTTCGAGGCTGGCCGCATCGAGTTGTATAATCTCCGGGAGGACATTGGCCAAACGAATAACCTGGCCGCGAAGCTGCCGGACAAGGCCAAAGAACTGCACGCGCGGCTCGCCGCCTGGCGCGAGGCAATCAAAGCCCCGATGCCCACCAAGAACACGGAGCAGGGCCAGCCCGGCAAAACCAGGAAAGGCAAGAAGAAGAAGCAGAAAGAGCGCTCCAGCGCAGAAGAGTGATGATCGCCACTGCCCGAGCGTCGGCAATGTTGGGGTTGCTGTAGGCGCGAGGCTCGGGTAATCAATGGCATCGCGGAAGTCCATCAAGTGCTTATGAAAAGATACACATTGAACCTCTTGCTGGCAGGGATCGCTGCCACCCTGATCGCCGCGCCCGCGCCGGCCCGGGCCGGGAGACCGCCCAACGTGGTCATCATCCTGGCCGACGACCTTGGCTATGGCGACCTGGCCTGCTACAGCCATCCCAGCATTCGCACGCCCAACCTTGACCGCATGGCCGCCGAGGGGATGCGTTTCACGGATTTCTACGTCGCCGCCTGCGTCTGCACGCCGAGCCGCGCGGCGCTGCTGACCGGCCGGCTGCCCATTCGCAGCGGCATGTCCGGTGATTTGCAGCACCGGGTACAGAACCGGAATTCACCAGGCGGTTTGCCGCCGGAAGAAATCACCATCGCGCGAGCCCTGAAGGGCAAGGGTTACGCGACGCAGTGCGTCGGCAAATGGCATCTCGGCCACCACCCGCAGAACCTGCCCACCCGCCACGGCTTCGATGGCTTCTATGGCCTGCGCTGGTCCAACGACATGGAGCCCGCGCGCGGCATTCCCAAGGGCGCTTCGGCCAGTCTTGACCCCAAACCCGAGTGGTGGAATTGCACGTTGATGCGCAACGACCAGCCCATCGAGCAGCCGGCCGATCTGAGCACCCTGACGCGGCGCTACACCGAAGAGGCGGTGCGCTTCATTCAGCAGAACCGCAAGAGGCCTTTCTTCCTCTACTTCGCGCACACCTACCCGCATATCCCGCTGTTTGCCTCCAAGGCGTTCCAAAAGACCAGCCCGCGCGGCCTGTATGGGGACGTGGTCGAGGAACTGGACTGGAGCGTCGGCCAGGTGCTCGATACGCTGCGCAAACAGGGTTTGGACAAGAATACGCTCGTCTTTTTCACGAGCGACAACGGCCCGTGGCTGGTCAAGGACCTCGTCGGCGGGTGCGCCGGCCTCCTGCAAGGGGGCAAGGGCAGCACCTGGGAAGGGGGCATGCGCGTGCCGGGCATTGCCTGGTGGCCCGGCAGCATCAAGGCCGGCACCGTCAATCGCGAACTGGCCTGCTCGATGGACCTGTTCAACACCTCCCTCGCCCTGGCCGGGGCGCCCATTCCCTCCGACCGTATCATTGACGGCGTGGATATGACCCCGATGCTGTTGGGCAAAGGCCCCGCCCGACGCAACATGGTCATCTACTACAACGGCGACGAGGTCTATGCCCTGCGCAAGGGGGCCTACAAAGCGCACTTCAGCACTTATTCCGGCTATGGCAAGGAAGCACCCGAAAATCATAACCCGCCGCTGCTGTTTCACTTGCCCAACGATCCGGGGGAACGCTTCAACATCGCTGCCGATCACCCCGAAGTCATCGCCGACATCCGGCAGGAGCTGGAGAAATACCATGCAAGCCTGATGCCCGGAAAACGACAGTATTGAACCGGCTCATGCAACCGCGACTTGGGGCTTGGACACCACGCCGCAATTGCGGGCTTGAACTGGCACGTCTAAGGTTGTATTACATTTCGCAGCAGGCATGACACGTGACATTTTGCAGTCGGACGTCGAATTCGCCACTCGGCTTACGAACGAGAACCTTGCCGAGGCTGAGGTCGTCCAGGCGTTGGTTCGTCGTGGCATTGACCCGGCCAAAGCGGCCGAACTGGTGAACGACCTGCGCGCCGGCAAACCAGTCGCCTGTGACTCAACCGCGAGGCTGGAGTTCACACCGCGGCGCCAGTCGCGGCCTCGGAGCAGTTCGTCCCGGACGCAGGAGAAACCTTCCCTGAGTTCCGCGGAAACAACATCCCGTCGTGAGCGGCCGGCACCTTCAGCCGCTCGCCGCCGCAAATCCCCGCTGTTCTGGAAGTGGTTTGCGGTTCTGGTTGTCCTGGCCCTCCTGGTGGTCGGGCTTGTCCTCCTGGTGCGCCATCAGCAAAGCACCATTCCCCGGCGGCAATCGGAAGCGGCGGCCACGACGCCACCGAGCAAGCAGACGCGCCCCGGGACGCAGGGGAACGCCGCCAGAACTGAGACAGCCAATTCCGCCGCGCAATTGGTGCTGGAACTGCAGCCGGACGGCCTTTACCTCAGCGGCAGGAACGTCACGCGCGAGAACCTCCTGCCCGCTGTCGTCAAACTGCTGGGCGCTCCGAGCCGCACGAACCGGGTCGCGCAGACCGGGGCGATCATTTACGCCTACGACCGCCAGGGGCTGTTGATCTACACCCAACCGGGGGGCGGGACGACTGGTATCGTGCTGGATTGCGAAGCCACCGGCGGCAACGCCGGCACCACCTCTGCGTTTGCCGGCCAACTCAAGGTGGAAGACACAGTGATCAGCCCGGACACGGATTCGCAAACGCTCACGGCCATCAAGAAGCTCCCTCTGAACCGCCGCGGGCGCACGAGCAATGTCCTGACCGGGCGTTACGGCAGCTTCGAGCTGGTCTTCGCCTACGTCAGGTCCAACCAGCGCCTTAGCCTGGTCGAGATTGACCTGAAGTAGCCGTCGTTCGCCGGTTTGGCTGGCGCGAATGGCAATGTGCGGTATGCTCAAGGACGGGCTTGCCGATACGACGGCAGCCGTTCTCAACGAATACGATGCAACTGAAGTTTGATTGGCTGATTGTTCTGGAGAATCTGCGACGGGGAATCATGGTCACGGACGCGGCCTTAACCGATCCGGCGGGCCCGCGCATCCTCTATGTCAACCGCGCCTGGATGAACATTACCGGGTATGACCGCGCAGACATCCGCGGCAAGACCCCGCGCATCCTGCAAGGCAAACACACCGACCGGAACCTGGTGCGCGCGCTCAAGGCCAAACTCCTCAATCGCGACGTGTTCCACGGCCAGACCTGGAACTATCGCAAGAGCGGCCAGCCGTTCATCATGAACTGGTATTCCTACGCGATCTACGGCGACCGCGGCAAACCGATCTACTACGTCGCGGAACAGGAAGACGCCACCGAAGTGGAGACGCTCCGCATGAGGCAACGGCTGCTGCTCAATCCGCTGGACCCCGAGGCGACCAGGTTCTTCGCGGTCCTGGCGGAATACAAATCCGCCCACAAGGCGGCCCGGTAGGCCGCTTCAATAGCTCGCCCGGTCGAGCCGCACTTTGTCGCGGAATATCCAGTAAATGCTGGCCGTATAGGCCAACACCAGCGGCATCCCTATCAACGCAATCGTCAGCATAATCCCCAGCGTCCGCGGCGAGGAGGCGGCATTGTAGATGGTCAGGCTGTGAGCCGGCACCGGGTTGCTCACCACCAGGTTGGGAAACATCTCCAGCCCGAACAGCCCCATCAGGGTAAGCATCGCGGCGCAGGAGGACAGAAACGCCCGCCAGTCCCGTCCCCGGCGAATCTCGCGCGGGATGTTGGCAACCGCCAGCAGGTTCGCCGCCACGATGCTGAACAGCCACGGATTGGCCCGCACCCGCGCCGTCATGTTCGGGACGTAAACCAGCGTCACGAGCGTCGTGACCGCGCAGCAGACGACCAGGAAGACGATGCAACGGTTGATCCAGCGGCGCAGCTTCTCGTGCAGCGCTCCCTCGGTCTTCATCAGCGCGTAAATCGCGCCGTGCGTCATGAACAACGCCACAGTGGTCACGCCCAGCAGCAGCGGGTAGGGGCGCAGCAGGCTCCAGAACGTGCCGGCGAATTCCCCCCGGGCGTCAATCGGGATGCCCCAGGCAATGTTGCCGATGGCCACCCCGATCAGCAGGCTCGACAGGAGGCTCCCCGCGCTGAAGCCGATGTCCCACATCTGCCGCCACCAGCGCATCGGCCGCTTGCTGCGGAACTCGATCGCCACCGCCCGGAAAATCAGCGCCACCAGCAGCAGCACAAACGCCAGGTAAAAACCCGAGAACACCGTCGCATACACGTTCGGAAACGCGGCGAACAGCGCCCCGCCGCCCGTCACCAGCCACACCTCGTTGCCGTCCCACACCGGCCCGATGGCATTGAGCATCAACCGCCGCTCCTCATCCGTCCTGGTGAACAGATGCAGCGCCCCCACGCCCAAATCGAACCCGTCGAGCATCGCGTAGCCCGTAAAGAGCACGCCCACCAGCACGAACCAAACGGCGTTAAGATCAAGCCCCTCGAAGCTCATACCCCGCGCAACTCCTGTGACGTGTGTTATGACTCATGCCATTCATTTAGCCCTCGCGCCGCGGCAGCGCCAGCTTGCCGCTCGGCGTCAGATCCGCCGCGTCCGGCCCGTGCTGGATCTTGTCGTTAAGCAGATAAATAAACACCGCGAAGAGCAGCAGGTAAACGGCGCTGAACAGGACAATAGACGTCAGCACTGCGTTGGCCTTTACCACCGCCGACAACCCGTCCGAAGTCCGCAGCAGCCCATAGACCAGCCACGGCTGCCGCCCCACCTCGGCGGCGAACCACCCGGTCTGATTGGCGATCTGCGGCCCCAGCACCGACAACGTCAGCAGCCACAGCAGCCAGCGCCGCCTCGAGAGCGACCCGTGCCAGAAATACACCAGGCCCAGCCCCGCCAGCCCAATCATCCCGAACCCCACGCCCACCATGATATGGTAAAACTGGAAGGACAAGTTCACCGGCGGTCGGTCTTGCGGCTTGAACTCGCGCAAGCCCCGCACCGGTTTACCCGCATCCCCATAGGTCAGGTAACTCAGCAGGCCCGGAATCGCCACCCCGCCCCGGACCGCCTCCGCCCGCTCGTCCACCCACCCGAACAGCGTCAACGGCGCGTGCGACATGGTGTCGTAGAGCCCCTCGAAGGCCGCCAGTTTCGCCGGCTGGTTCCGCGCCACCCCCGCCGCGCTGCTGTGGCCGCTGACCAGTTGCAGCAGCGAAGCCGCCATCCCCGCCACCAACCCAATCCGCAGCGACGCCCGCGCAAACTCCTCATGGCGCTTCCTCAGCAAATACCACGCGCTCACGCTTACCACCAGAAACGCCCCCGCCTGCCACGCCCCGCACAGCACGTGCAGCAGCCGCTCCATGGACGAGGGGTTGAACACCATCTGCCAGAAATCAGTAATCTCCGCCCGCGCCCGCAACCCCTCCCCCACAATGTGAAATCCGGCCGGCGTCTGCATCCACGAGTTGGCCACCACAATCCAGACCGCGCTGAAATGCGCCCCCAGGCACACCATGCAGGTGGCGAAGAAATGCAGTCCGGGGCTCACACGATCCCAGCCGAACAGCAGCAGCGCCAGGAAACCCGACTCCAGGAAGAACGCAAAAATGCCCTCCGCCGCCAACGCGCTGCCGAACACGTCGCCCACGTACCGCGAGTAAGTCGCCCAGTTCGTGCCGAACTCGAACTCCAGCACGATGCCCGTCGCCACGCCAATGGCGAACGTCAACGCGAACACCCGGGTCCAAAACCGCGCCATCTGGTGGTAAAGCGGGTTGCGGGTCTTGAGCCAGATCGCCTCGATGATCACCAGCAGCAGCCCCAGCCCGATGCTCAGCGGGGGAAACAGGTAATGGAACGCCGTCGTCAGCGCAAACTGAATCCGCGAAAGCAGCAACACGTCCATAACCGCCGTCAGGAATAGCAGCCCGCCGCGCCCCGGGTCAAGCTATGCCGCGCGACTCCCGCTGGCGCGACTCTTGAGGCCGAATGGCAGCAGACTTGACGGCCCAGCCCCATCGGCTCGCCGCCCCGTCCCACATGGCTCCCACATGGCTTAATAGAGATTCTACTAAGCCCTGTGGGAGCCATGTGGGACGGGGGCGGAGGGGAGTGCGGATCCGATCAGGCGGCGTGGCGGAACGCCCCCACGGCCGCACGCCATGGCGACCGAGTTCTGGGAGGATCTCGCCCCAATCTCGCGACCGAGCACCGGCGAGCGCCAATGATTCCTCGATGCGTGGGTGCGCGGGTAGGCGGCCGGCGGGCGGGAAAGCAGGTTGGGCGCGGATTGGGCTTGTTACCGCAGTAACACGTTTTGTGGACCTATACAGGGTGACATGAAGACGAAATATGCATCGGCCCCGCTGCTTCGCTGGTTCTTGCCGAATCTCGGCATTTCAGGGGTGAATTGCCCGGGAATTCAATTGCTGAGAGCAGGAGGCATGCTCTGTCGAGGGATGATCTTCCGCAGGGCCGGCAGCGGCACAGCGATTCTGGCCGCTTTCCTCTCACTGGCGCTGGTCCCCCCTGTTCACAGCGGGCCGGGGCTGACGCCGAAACTCGCTCTGCAGAGACTATCGGCGACTCGCGCGACGGCGATAGGTCCGCGGCATTGGAGCCACTCAGGCTGGGCTTTTGAGCGGCGGACGGTAGTCGTAGCGCAGGAACTTGTTGGCGGCGGGGTTGTTCGTAAACTTCTCGGCCTTCGCGTCCCATTCCAGGTAGGCCCTGGTCTGCATGGCAATGTTGGCGATGAGCGTGGTGCTGGTGCTCCGGTGGGCGCTTTCAATGTCCGAGTTGCAGGCCGCGCGGCTCTTGATGCAGTCGAGGAAGTTGCGGGCGTGATCGGCGGTGTCCGCGCGCCCGCTCTGCTTCTGTGCCTCGATCACCGGCGCTTCACCGGTGCGCCATCCACCCTCGCGGCTGCGGCCGGTGGGCGAGCGGCGGGGGAACTCATTGGGCGTGATGTTCTCCGGCACGACTTCCCAGCCGCTGCTCCTCATGTAGAGGGTGCCTTTGGTGCCGCGGAACTCGATTTCGCATGGCTTGGCCGCCGCGCCGGCGCCGTTGGCATTGAACTGGGTGTAGATGACGAGCGTATCACCCGGGTAATGCCAGAGCGCTTCCATGGTGTCGGGCACGTCGCGGTTGTCCTCGATGGCGAACCGGCCGCCCATGCCCGTCACCGCCAGCGGGGCCTCCTGCCCCAGGGCCCAATGGATCAGGTCGAGGTAATGGATGCCGTTGTTGGTGATCTGGCCGCCGCTGTAGTCGAAGAACCAGCGGAACTGGTAGGGGCCGCGATTCCGGTTGTAGGGCACCTTGCGCGCCGGTCCGAGCCAGGCCTCCCAGTCCAGGCCGGGCGGCGGCTGGCTGTCGGGCGGGTTGCCAATGCCCTTTGGCCATTCGTTCTGAATGTGGAAGGTGCGCACTCCGGTGACTTTGCCCAACCCGCCGCCGCGGATAAACGCCGCCATGTCGCGGAAAAGGGCGCCGGAGCGACGGTGCAGGCCCGACTGGCACACGCGCTTGTGCCGCTGGACCGCCTGGACCATTGCCCGCCCTTCGGCGACGCGCAGCGAGGTCGGTTTCTCGATATACACGTCCTTTCCGGCCTGGCAGGCTTGGATGGTTTGCAGCGCGTGCCAGTGGTCGGGCGTAGAGATGACCACTGCGTCGAGGTCGTTCAGTTCGAGCAGCCGGCGGTAGTCTCTAAACCGCCTGGGGTTGGTGCCGGCCTTTTGGGCGGCGAAGTCGAGGTAAGGCTCGTAGATGTCACAGACCGCCACGACTTCCGCGTCGCTGTGCTTCAGGAAGGCGTCCAGCACCTGGTCGCCGCGGTTGCCGACGCCGATGAAGCCAAGCCGGACACGGTCGTTGGCGCCGAATACGCGGAAAGAGGAGAGGGCAGCCGTGGTGCTGACGGCGGCGAGGGTCCGGGCAAATTCGCGGCGGGTGATGGGTTTCATGGGGGTTCTGTCTGGCATAGTCTTGGTGTTGATTGTTGGGGGTGGCACCGGTTACTCGAGCCGGGAGAATACGACCTCGTAGGTTGCTTGCTGGGCGGCCTGAAAGTACTGCCCGACCAACTGGTCGGTTTGCGCGTTGTGCTCCAGCGTATAGGTGCAGCCGGGGTAACCCGTGTCGTTAAGCTCGATGACGATCTTATTGGTTCCCTTGTCGCGCCAGGCGGCGGCGCGAGACACATTGATTGGGCTGGGGTTGTAATATGCGACATCCGCCTTGCCGCTGGCATCAATGCCCTTGATCTCCAGCACATAGCCGCCGTCCGGCCGCTCCCATTTGCCTGCCAGCTTCGCGAGCTCCGGCGACACCGCAGCGGCAGACGGCGCCGCATTGGTCTGCGAGGCTGGGGGCGCGGGCGGCTGTTCGGTGTTGGGGCCGCAGGAAACCAGCAAACTGCAAAGCGCAACCAGGCCGAAAGCAGTCGGGAGACGGAGGCGGAGGGCGAGTCCAACACGGGCTGACCAGGGAACGGCTGGGCCCCGGCCCGGCGCGGTTCGGTATTCGCAAAATTTCATAATGTTGGGAAGAACATAGCCGCCGGGGCGGAGCGTCTCAACCTTCAATCAGCGCTGAGGCGCTCTTGACTTTTGCCGCGGTGCGACTTGACTCTGGTCCTTGGCTATGAGCTTCACGCTAAATTGCACCAATGGTTCCTTGTGTGCCCGCTTCTTTCCCTGCGCCGGCCTGATCCTGGCTCTCTCCACCCCATTGCTTGTCGGCGGGCAGGCGCGCCCCCCCGGGGGCGCCGGCCCGCGCAGCTATCCGCCAGTCCTGCCCGACGCGCGCGCTGAAACCTACAAGACCGTCGGCCAGACCAACCTCCAGCTTTATATCTTCACTCCGACGGACCCTGCCACCACCAACTGCCACCCGGCAATTGTGTTCTTCTTCGGCGGTGGCTGGATGTCAGGCTCGCCGCAGCAGTTTGAGAAGCATTGCCAGTATTTCGCCTCGCGCGGCATGGTGGCCATTACCGCCGACTACCGAGTCGCCTCCCGCCACGGAGTCAAGCCGCCCCAGTGCGTCGCCGATGCCAAGTCCGCGATCCGCTGGGTGCGCAAGAACGCCACGCGGCTCGGGATTGATCCAAACCGCATTGTCGCAGCCGGCGGCTCGGCCGGCGGCCATCTCGCCGCCTGCGCTGCGGTGGTGCCCGGTTTTGACGAGCCGGGCGAGGACACGTCCATTAGCGCGGTGCCGAATGCGGCTGTGCTGTTCAATCCTGCGCTCATGCTGGCGCCGCTGGAGGGCATGAACGACGCGGAGTTTGCCAAACGGGTTGGACCTGAGCGCATGGGGGTTGAGCCACGGCGGATTTCTCCCGTTCACCACGTGCGTCCTGGCGCGCCGCCGATGATTGTTTTTCATGGCAAGGCTGATACCACTGTTCCATTCGCCACGTCGGAGGCATTCGCGCGAAGGATGAAAGCCGCCGGCAACCGCTGCGAACTGGTCGGCTTCGACGGCCAGCCGCATGGATTCTTCAACTATGGCCGCGGAGGGAACCAGTTCTTCCGCGACACCCTGAAGCAGGCGGACCAATTCCTCGCGTCATTGGGGTACCTCACCGGGCCACGGGAGGTTGACCGGCTTCTTTCCCCATAGGCCGGGTTGACTGTTGGGACAAGAGGTATTGCGCCAGCGCGCGGACGAAATCGTGCCCGAAGGCGCGCGCGTTCTCGGCGGTGACAGTTGTTTCCCCGACGTTCGCGTAGGGAATCTCGATGCTTGTACCAACGCCGATGTTTGGCTGCGCGGCCGTCCAGCGCCCGAAGGTTCGCGGCGGTCCCTGGAGTTTGTTCCACGCCCGGCCATAGGGAAGGTTATCCGAAACCCGATAGTGAAGCGGGCCGCGCTGCACCGCCTCCAGCACCTGGGCACACTCGCCCACCCGGGCCCAGTTTTCCTCCTCCGGCCCGCCCACGAAGTAAATACTCTCGTTATGCGCGCCGCGAATGTAGGGGCAGTGCATGTCGAGTGCGAGGGCGACGTTCCGCGAACCGAGCCGGCCGGTGATCAACTCCCGCACCGCCCGCACGGATGCGTAAAGACTCTGGCCATGATAGTCGCGATTGTGGTCGTGCGGCCTGCGATTCTTCCCCTGGTCGCCGGCTTCGACCCCATCCTTGTCCATGAACGGCACCACGAAGAACTCCACCTGCTCGCGCAGCGGACGGACTTCCTCGAAGTCGAGCACCGCCTCCATGAGGCCTTCCAGGCTGTAGCTGGCGATCATCTCGCAGGCGTGATGACGGCATGCCAGGACGACGCATTGCTTGGCCTTCCCATCAAGCCGGCCCAACCGCAACAGTTCCACCCGGCGCCCATTGGGCGTCTGGCAGAGCGTTTCCACCTTCAGGTTGCGGTGGCGACGATGGCGTCTCAGGAAGTCCTGGAGGTTGCTCTCCAGATACGGGATCGCGAAGCAGAACCGCGCTTCGCGCGCCCCGCCCGGAACGGCGCAGGTGAAGGTCTTCCCTTGGACGGCATTTGTGCCCAGCCAAGACCACGACTTGCCGCCGTCTAGGCTGAGTGCCGGGCCGCGGGTGCCGATGGGATTCGAGCGCGAGAAGCAGAACTGCAGCGTCCGCCCTGCCGCTCCACGGACCCGAAAGTGCCAGTAGAACCAGTCGCCCTCCGTATCGCGCAGGTCCTGATGCAGCGTCACCGTGTCGCCCACGATGGAATCCACCACAATATTGCCGCCGGGAAAGCCGGCATCCACGCGGACTTGCGACTTTGCGGCGGTGCCGGCCTCGGCTGCGGGCAGTGCGGAGGCAATGCTGAACAATATGCCGCCGCCGGCGATAATGCCCCTCAACCGGCTGGTTGCAGTGCAGCGCATACTTGATGGAGTTGCTGCGGGTGGGAGCATGTTAACGTAGCCGCCTGCCACTGAGTATTGGTTTATTGAGCATTGGTTTAGCCGGTTCCGGGGCCGACGCCGGCACCGGCTCGCAGGAAGTTCACCTCTACCGCCGCCTTGACCTGCCTGCCGCTGTCTGACTTCAGGAGAATGGCTTGATTCCCTTGCGCGGCGCGGATCGAGGCTACCCGGTCGAATCCCGCAGGGATTGCCGCCACTCCCATGATATAAGGCACCACCAGCGGCTTGGTCGGGCTCAGGGCCAGGCACGTCGGGAAGCCTCTCGCCGAGATTGGGTTTTTGCGGGCAGCCTCCGCCAGGCCGAAGTGGAAATAGGACGTTACTTCCTCGATCCCCATCACGTTGACATGCCGACCGCTCCAGGGCGGATAGTGCCGCCCGCCGTTGGACAGCCAGAGAATCGTCTCGCGCAGGATCCGCGGGTCCTTTAACGCGAACCAGACATACCGTTCCCTGGGAAAGGTCACCGCGGTCCAGGCGAAAGACACGTGGTCGCCGTTCACCAGCATGACCAGGTCCTCGAAGCCGCGCCGGGCCGGATAGAGGGTCAGGTCGGCAGGCCGCCCGGTGATGGTTGGAACCTCCTCCAGCGAGTCGAATGCCGCCCCTGGCTTTAGCCAGGAGTAGCCTCCCGCCTCCGGCAGTTCAAACGCTCGCGGAAAGACCTGTCCATACACGAAGCGGCTGGTGGACAGCCGCCCGCTGCCCGGTGCCTCCGGGAACTTGAGCATCGCATGATGCCCGAGATTCGTTCGGCCGCTCAGGCCCGAGACCACGTGCTGCGAGTAAACGACGTTCTGGCCGTCCACGAGCCAAATCCGCTTGTCCACCCGTCCCCGGCGAACCTTCGTTCGGAGGCTCAGATGCAGCAAATGGCGGCGGCGCCTGGTCTCCAAGGTTTGGAACTGCCAGCGGGCATTGGCGGTCTCACCGTGGACTGGATGCTTTTCGCCGCGAAACGGAGTGGTGTTATTCCCAAACGGCAAACAGAAGAAATCGCCGCGCAGGACCCGGATGATCGGCGGCATCGGGCAAGCGGGTTTCTCCGTGGCCCACGGGGCGACCGAATACGGCTGCAGCTTCCGGCCTTTGTGCTCGAAGGTGACCGGCCCCAAATGCCCGCCTGTCCCGGTCACATAAACTTCCACCGCGCTTGAGGCCAGCCGCCAGGAAGGCTGGCCATGAATAACTCGCATTTTACCGCGAGTGCTCGCCTTTGACTTCATGGACGCAGACTAGCTGAAGCCCGCTGGCTTGTCCCGAGTTTTGTGCTATCCTTCTGTATGAGATTAGAGTTCCACATGATCTCATTGTGGCCCTCCCGGGCGGGAGGTAACGCATGATGAACCGCCAACTGCAAATCGGCTTGGAGAACCGGACGGACATGCGGTTGTCGCGCCAGGCCCGGAGCCGTTCGAGTCGTGCCCATTGGTGGTTCGAGAAGATGCGAGAGGTTGTGGCCGACGCCCGCGACTGGCCGCCCACCGCCACTCCCGCCACAGGGGGCGATGCCCCGGCTACCCCGGGCTCCTCTCGCGGAAATCGCAGCGGCTCCTGACCACACCGCTCGATCTATAACGCCTTTCATCCGGGAGGAGACTGCACGGGGCCGAAGCAGCATGCATGATAGAATTCCGCGTTCGAGAAGAAATGTGTCTCACACCGACAGGATGCAGCAGGCGAGTGACCATCCAGCCCGCTCAGACTCAGCGTGCGTCTTTGCGCGAAGCCCGGGATTGGGCTGACTCGCTAGTGATTAGCCTGGCCTCTATCCAAGGGTATTTGTCTTCTTGGACGTCCGACCAGTAAAGACGCCCGGAGCGGCGCCAGGCATCGAGCACGATGCCCTGCTCGAACGGCTGGCCGGGGGCGGTCAGAACCACCGAGCTGTGTTCCCGCCGCGTCTCGAGGCGCGCCACGCCACGACGGATGCTCAAAGTGCGCAAGTGCAGCGTCTCCAGCTTGACTGACAGGTCATCCGCCCACTGGAAACATAAGCCGCGCTGCCTCAGCCCGACGTTGACCAGCACATTATGGAAGATTGCCGGCCGCACGACGCGGTATTGCCTGGCCAATTCCAGCGAGTAAGCACAAGCGGTCTCGGCGGTCAGCGCGGCTTCGTGCCGATCAACCGAAGGGCCCAGCCCGCGCAACTTTCCGGCCAGGTCCGCCGGGCCGTTCTCGCGATGCCCGGTGGAGGCGCAGCCCGCCAGCAGCAAGAGGCCAAGTGCGAGCGCGCTGGCGAGACCCCGGCAGCCCCGCCTGCTGGCCAATGATATCGCCTCCCTCTCCGCCGGACGCTCCCCCAAACGAACCGCGTCGGTCAACATCGTTGCTCTCGCGCCTTACCGGGTAACTGCCCCGAAGACTTTTTGCAGCACTTCGGTCGTTCGAGCCGCCGGGTTTTCGCGAATGCGTTTCTCCTCTTCCGCCACTATCTGGAACAGCCCTTCCAGCGCCTTGTCCGTGACATAGGCATCCACATCCATGGACTCGGCGCCCAACAGCGACCGCCCAACGGAGCCAAACGCGCTGGCCGTGCCCGCTTGCCCCACAAGCCGCTTGTAAGCGGAGGTCACCCCGGCTTGATCGGTCGCCTGCTTCACAATGGGCAGGAACTGCTTATGCAGGTTCGTCTCGGTGGCGCGCCGAAAATACTGCGTCGCGGCGTTGTTGGTCCCGGCGAGGATGGCTCTGGCATCCGCGAGGGACATGCCCTGGACCGCCTGTCCGAACACCCCGGCGGCGGCGGGCACCGCCTGCTCGGCCGCCTGGTTCATCGTGGTGACGAACTCATCGGCCAATTTGTCCTGCTTGAGAACGCGCAGGGCCTTCTCCGCGGTGCGCAACTTCTCGGGCATGGGGATCCTGACCGCCGGATTCGTCAAGAAGCCGCCGTCGTGGCCGAGCCGGCTCACAGCCTGTTGCACGCCTTTCCCCAAAGCTTCTTTAAGTCCTTGCGCGACCTGCTCCTGCGAGAGAGACGAGGTCAAGGCGGCGGGAAGCCCCGCCTCGTTAGTCGTCGCCTTCTTCCCAAAGCCGAGCGCATCGAGCAGGCCGGCCCGGGCGCTCGTCAGGCAAACCAATAGCGTGAGGGTGAGGGTGATGCGTGTTTTCATAAACGTCCGCTCGAGCACGGCGACACAAGGTGTCGCGAATGGCCAGTGGGAGCCGACCGCCGGGGTGCTCAGTACAGTTGTGTCGCCTCGTCTTTCTGAATTGGCTTCTCGAATTGATCGCTGCTGATGAAGACTTTGAAGCGCGCGTCGTCAGGCTTGAGAGCCTTGATCGTGACAAGCCAGACGGCTTGCTCCTTGGGCGCCAGCACCGACATGGTGCCCATTGTCACTGAGCGGTCCTGGGCTTCTACTGGCGTCGGGCCGGTACCGGAGACGAATTCCTGCGACTCCGGCAAAGCGCAGGTGACTTTGAGGTTGGTGCCGGGGGCAGAGCCCTGGTTGGTCACTTTGATTTCGTAAATGACATCCTTGCCCACCTCGATTGGATCTTCGAGGTCGGCCGTCTCCAACAAGATCGCGGGAATGCCGGCGACCTGGGTTTCGCAACGGGTGTTCACCGCCTTGCCGCTGGAGCCTTCCGCCGTCGCCGCGAAGGCCGCCTGAGCTGACTGACGCGCCACAAATGTGGCGCAGACTTGTTTGGCGGTGCCCGGCTGAAGCTCGGGCAGCGTCCACGTTACATTTCCGTCCCCGCTGGCGCCCTGATCGGTGACGCCGGTCAGTGTCGTTTCTGCCGGAACCACGAGCCGCAGAGTGGTTTGGGGTTCGAGCGCGGTCCCCTGATTGGTGACTGTGAGGCAAACGTCGAACCGGCGGCCTGCCACAGCCTGGCCTGGGGCGCTGCATCCGAACGTCAGCTCCGGCAGGGCGGGTCCGAGGTCAACCGTGTAGAAATTGCTGCACGGCCTGGGGGTGATGCAGCGGTAGCGCCGTCCGTTCGAAGTGAAGTCGAAGGCATAGGCACTAACCGGTTCCTTGCCGTCCCAAAGCACATCTATGAGGGCCTCCGGCTGGCCGTCCTTGCGCGAGGACATGTAGGGCATCCGCGTGCCGACCGGCAGGCTAAGTTCGGTAATCGGCGCAGTGGCGGCAGCCCGTCGCAAGTCCTCTATGTTCCCATTCCACTCCGCCTGCCGCAGAATCTCGGCGACGTCGCCTTTGAGTTTCTCATCGGCAAAAATCGCCCGAAGCTGCTCGGGTTGCTCGAGCGGCGGGGCGAAGCGGGTTAAGGGATGCCCCAGCCGAACGGCGCGATGTTGCTGGGCTTGGGCCGATGGCACCGCCAGCAATAGCGAAGCCAAGGCCAGTGCGGGGAGGCAGAGATTCCTTCTCATACGATAAACAGCGGAGGGTGATTGGGTGGCAAGGGAGTAACCGAACTGCGGTAGTCGAGGATGATTGTCATGGTTATTGAGTTGCCCAACTAACGGAGCGCCGCCCGGGTTTTCCCGGGCGGCGCGTAAATCGCGCGGGGAACTGCGCCTCGCGGCGTCTTGTCCCCGGCGTGCTTCGCTCTCTATCAGTAAACGTGCGTGCTTTCCTCAGCAATGACCGGCGAGGTCAGCATGTCCGAGGTCAACTCGAACCGCGTCCGCCCGTCGCCCGCTTTGACACCCTTGGCCACAATCTTGTAGCTAACCGCTTCCTTCGGCGCCAATCGCGGCACCACCGGGAACGTCACCGTCTGCCCACTGATGCTCCCATTGCCCGTCGCGCTCACCGGCGCCAGCTCCGACGCAATCGTTACCACCATCTTCACGTTGTTGTCGTCCGATGTCCCCTGGTTGGTGATCTTCACCGTGTAGGTCGTCGTCTCACCCGTGGTCGAAACCGGATCCGGATCGTCCGCCTTCTCCAGCAGTATCGCCGGCACCCCCACCACCCGCGTCTGGCAACTCGAACTCACCGGCTTGCCGCATGTGCACTTGGCCGTCGGATTGAAGGTGAAGCTCCCCGCAGTGGGAGAGACAAACGTCGCCGACACGTTCTTCGCCGCATTGACCGCCATCGAACCCAAATCCCAGGTAACCTTGTTCCCCGCTATCTGACCCCCGTTGGCAGCCGACTTGGCCGTCATCCCCGCAGGCACAGCCACTTCCAATACCGTCCCCGCGCATGCCGTGTCCCCCTTGCTGGTCACCGTGAACGCCACGTCAAACGGCCGCCCCATGTAGCGCTGCTCCGGCGCCGTGCAGGCCACTGTCAACGCCGGCTCGCGCACCATCGTAGTGGAGGTGGCTTCGGCGGTCACGCCCTGTGCCGACGAAACGCTCGCCTTGTTGACAAACTCGCCCGTCCTGGCCGCCTTGGCGTTGAACTTGAATTCCTTGCTCTCGCCCGGGGCCAGATTGCCCGCGTCAAAGGCCAGGCTGCTCTTCCCATCGCTGGTCAGGCCCGCCGGCAGCGGGTCGCTGACTTTCACCGCGGTGAGTGCGCTGCTGCCCGTGTTCTTGACCGTCAGGGTCATCGGAATCGGATCGCAGATCAGCACTTCAGCCGGCGCGGTCTTGGCCAACTGGATGTTGGCCTTCACGACCTTGATATCCTCGCACAGGAGCGGACGGTAGGTGGCCCAGCCGCAAGTAGAGATCGAGCCTTCCGCGGCGCTGGCGCCCTTTACGCGAACCGTCCTGGTCTCCTTTGGACCAAGATTCCCCAGTTGCCAGGTGGCCACCCCGCTCCGCACTTCCGTAGCCGGCGGCTCTGCCTCGGCCATGGAGAAGTTGGGGGAGACGCGGTCATTCAATATGACCATCTGAATCGGGTAATCCGTCAGGTTGCTGACCTTGTAGGAATAGTCGAATTTCTGCCCAGCCAACACTTGCGCTGGCACGGTCTTTTCAAGCAGCACACCGCTGCTCTCGCGCAGCCCCGTGGGGAAGGCCATCGAACCCCGGGTCCACCGCACGCCATTCTCTTCGAAGGTAGTGTACGAAGGGCCGAAACCGCCCGGCTTGGCAGGCTGCTCAGGGGCCTTCGCCGGCGCCTGGGTAACCACGGGCACAGGTTCATACTTTGCCCGTTGTTGTTGTTGCGCGCACCCGGCCAGCACCAGGCCGGCAAGGCCGCAGCTCAGAATCAATGCATATTTGGTTGGTTTCATCTTCATATGTAGTCCAGTCTGTTTAGTTCTATTGTCTTTCGCCCGTTTGCATGAGTCGCTTCCGGAATGGTCAGGTATTCTTCCAATGAGCGCTTCAAAGTTTAATGCGGTTTGAGACAGGATGCAAGAGGAATTATGCTTCAATTGTTCCTGGCTTGGTGTCATCCTGTGATCCTGGTGTTGTCGAGATGAGAGCACTGGTTGTTGGACTGCTTGCGCTCGAGAGCACCTGGCAAACTGATGATGGTGAGCGAGGCCGCCCATCACTGACTGAAGCTATGCCGCCGAGAAACAAACACCGCCCAGTCAAGACACCGGGCGCAAGAAAGACCGCAGGCCGACGCGACGCGGGCGTGCTTCCGGAGGGAACTGACGAGCCCTACCGGCTGCTCTTCGAACGGAACCCAAGCCCGATGTGGATTCTTGCCGACGGGACACTGCGGTTCCTGGAGGCCAACGAGGCTGCGGTGAAGCTGTATGGCTGGTCGCGAGAGGAGTTCCGGCGCATGACCATCAAGGATGTCCTGCCGCCGGAGGAAGTGTACAGGCTGGTGCAGAAACTCAGACGGCAGCGGAGTTCTCGGGCGGTGTTTGTCAGCCAGTCGCGCCACTGGACGAAGAACCGCTCGGTATTGGACGTGGAGGTCGCCATTAGAGGCATTCCGTTCCAAGGCCGTGACGCCCTTCTGACGATGATCAGCGACATCACCGAGCGCACGCGGGCGGAGGAGGCGTTGCGCCAGACTAGGCAGCGCGAGCACCTCCTGGCTGACGTGTTGGAGCACGCCACCGTGCCGCTGGGCATCGGGGCCGCTGACGGCCGGTTGCTGATGTTCAACCAGGCGTTTGCCGATCTCACCGGCTACAGCCGCGCCGAGCTTGAGCAGAAGCAACTCAGTTGGAACACAGACCTGACTCCCCCGGAGTGGCGCGCCGCCGAGGCGAAGCACCTGGCCCTGGCACGCCGCACTCGCCAGCCCGTGCGTTACGAGAAGGAGTACGTCCGGAAGAACGGCACTCGCGTGCCCATCGAGTTGTTTGTGCAACCGTTCGTAGACCCGGATGATGCCTCGTTTCATTACCGCAGTTTCGTGACTGACATCACCGCGCGCAAGCAGACCGAGGAGGCACTGCGCAGGAGCGTGGAGCGACTCAAGCGAGCCGAAGGGATCGGGCACCTCGGCAGTTGGGAGCTGGATTTGCTCAGCAACCAACTGACGTGGTCGGATGAGGTCTATCGGATCTTCGGGCTGCGGCCACAACAATTCGCCGCGACCTACGAAGCCTTCCTGGCGCACGTGCACCCCGACGACCGTGCCGCAGTGGACGCCGCCTTTTCAGGCTCCCTGCGCGAAGGACGCAGAACCTATGAGATCGAACATCGGATTGTTCGCGGCAAGACTGGCGAGGTGAGGACGGTTCTCGAGAAGTGCGAGCATTTCCGTGATGCGACGGGCCGGATTGTGCGCTCGGTCGGAATGGTTCACGACATCACCGAACGCAAGCGGGCCGAAGAAGTGGTGCGGGAGAGCGAGGCGCAGGTGCGTCTGGCGTTGAGCGCGGCCAAGGCCGCAAGCTGGTCTTGGGACATCAAGACCAACCGGACCGTTTGGTCGCCAGAGTATTACGCTCTGTATGACTTCAAGTCGAAGGTGAGGCCTACGCTTCAGAACTGGCTCCGGCGCATCCATCCCGCCGACCGTAAAACCGTCCAAGAGCTGGTCCAACGCACGCTCAAAGACCGGCGGAAGGAGTTCCTTTTCGAATACCGCATCCGGTGCCCTGATCGGGGTGAGCGGTGGATTGCCAACCAGGGGTCTGTTATCTATTCCGCCCGGGGCAAACCCGTCGTCGCGACCGGGATCAACCTGGACATCACGGAGCGCAAGCAGGCCGAGTCCACATTGAAGGAGTTCACCGCCACACTGGAACGCCGCGTGGCCGAGCGCACGGCGGATCTGCGCCACACCAACCGTACCTTGCGCATGCTCACAGAATGCGGCGAGGTTCTTGTGCGCGCCACTGACGAGGGCGAGCTGCTCCAAGCCATCTGCCGACTCGTGGTTGAGGTTGGCGGCTACCGTATGGCCTGGGTCGGCTACGCCGAAGAGGACGCAGCCAAGTCCGTGCGCCCGGTTGCCCGGGCCGGCTTCGATGCCGGCTACCTGGACACGGTCAAACTTACCTGGGCCGACAACGAGCGCGGCCGCGGCCCCACGGGCACCGCCATCCGCACCGGCCAGCCTGTCATTGCTCGGAACATTCACACCCACCCCGCCTTCGGCCCGTGGCGCCAGGCGGCTTTGGACCGCCGCTATGCCGCCTCGGCCGCACTCCCGCTTAAGGGTGGTGAAGGCATGCTGGGCGCGCTCATGGTGTATGCCGCCGAACCGGGCACCTTTGATGCCAGTGAAGTAGGGTTGCTGGCCCAATTGGCTCGCGACCTAGCCTATGGCATCAGCGCTCTGCGCACCCGCGCGGAGCATTGGCGGGCCGAACTCGCGAGACGAGAGGCACAACAGCGACTGGTGAACATCGTTGAGTTCCTGCCGGACGCAACTTTCGTCATTGGCCAAGACAACCGCCTGATCGCCTGGAACCGGGCTTGCGAGACCATGACGGGTGTGAAGAAAGAGGCCGTGCTGGGCTCGGGGGATTACGCTTATGCCGAGGCCTTCTATCAGGAACGGCGCCCGATGCTCATTGACCTTGTGAACCGGCGGGCCCCAGAACTCGAGGCCCTGTTCCAATCCTTCAGACGCGAGGGCGAGGCGGTTTACGGCGAGGCTTTCTTCCCCTCGCTGAGAAACGGCCAGGGGGCTCATCTTTGGGGCGCGGCGGCGCCCCTCCTCGACCAGAACGGGAACCGGTCCGGGGCCATTGAGGTGATACGAGATGTCACGCCGTTAAAGGAGACAGAGCAGGCGTTACGGCAAAGCGAGCAGCAGTTCCGACTGATCATGGACAACCTTGCCGACCTGGTGGCGCTGCTGGACGTCCACGGCCACCGCCTCTACAACAGTCCTTCCTACCGACAGATTTTGGGCGACCCGGACCTGCTGCGGGGGACTGACTCATTTGCCGAGGTGCATCCTGACGATCGCGACCGCGTCAGCCGGGCCTTCCGGGATACAGTTCGAACCGGCGTGGGCCAGCGGCTTGAATATCGCATGATAGATCGAGAGGGCCGGACGCGACATATCGAATCGCAGGGCAGCGTGATTCGAGATGAACAGAACCGGGTATCCAGAGTGTTGGTCGTGTCCCGCGACGTAACGGCCCGCAAGCGGGCGGAGGAGGAACTGCACCGGCTGTCGGCTCACCTGCTCCAGGTGCGGGACTCGGAACGGCGCCACCTGGCCCGGGAGCTGCATGATACCACCGCTCAGCACCTCGCGGCGCTCACCCTCAACTTAGGCAGCCTCAAAGGACACTTGGCCAAGGCCTCGACGCCGGCCCACGCGCTGTGCTGCGACTGCATCCAACTGGCCAATCAAGCAGCGCAGGAAATTCGCACGCATTCCTACTTGCTGCACCCCCCGCTGCTGGAAGTAATGGGGCTGGCGGGCGCGGTCGAGGATTATGCGCAAGGTCTTTCTGCCCGCAGCGGTGTCACGATCGAGCTGGAGGCCCCTGCAGATTTTGGGCGCCTGCCGGAAGACATGGAGCTGGCGTTGTTCCGCGTGATTCAGGAGAGCCTCTCCAACGTGTTGAAACACTCCGGCAGCTCCCGCGCCAGAATCCGCTTAACACGCCGGGACTCCTTGGTTACGCTGGAAGTGCAAGATATGGGACACGGCATACCCGATGACAAGCTGGCGCGGATCAAGGCCCGGAGCGGCGGTTCCGGTGTGGGCATCGGCGGCATGCACGAACGCCTGCGCCTCCTGGGAGGCTGGCTGGACATCGAGTCCGGCCCAACGGGCACCACCGTGCGGGCCTCCGTGTCTCTGTCCACGCCTCCCCCGGGCTCGGCCGCCACGGCCTGACTTCACTACTATGAGCCGGCTGCGCATTCTCCTCGCCGATGACCACGAAATGGTCCGTAAGGGACTGCGCGCCACGATCGAAGGCCAGCCCGGGTGGGAAGTCTGCGGCGAGGCCCGCACTGGCCGCGAGGCGGTGACCATGTCCCGCGAGCTGCGCCCCGACGTCGTTGTTATGGACTTTGCCATGCCAGAACTCAACGGCATGGAGGCGACCCGCCAGATCCTCGCCGCGAACCCAAGTGCGGAAGTGCTCATCCTTACCATGCATGATTCAGAGAAGCTGGTGCATGAAATGCTCTCGGCGGGCGCGCATGGCTACATCCTCAAGACCGATGCGGGTGAGTTTCTGGTCGCCGCCCTCCAGGCATTGTCCAAACACAAACCCTACTTCACGCCCGGAGTATCCGCGGTGGTCCTGCAACGCTACCTCAATCCCGAAGCCCAAGGGGCTGGCGACTTAACCGCGCGCGAACGCGAGATCATCCAGCTCATCGCCGAGGGCAAGGCTAACAAGGAAATTGCCAAGACGCTCGGCATCAGCGCCAAGACCGCCGAGACACATCGTAACAACCTCATGCGTAAGCTCGATCTGCATTCCATCGCGGACATCGTCCGCTACGCCATCCGCAACCACATCGTGCAGCCTTGATTTGCCCCGCCGGTCTCCCGGGCGGTTTCCTCCTCACCTGCGCGCTGCCTGCTCCACCATCGCAGCGATCGTTTCCAGCGCATTCCCCTCGAACCGGTTGTTCACATAGATGAATGCCCTGGCTGAGCCGCTGCGTCCGCGTGCTTCCTGAATCAGACTCACCCCGTCCGCGCGGCCTTCCGGATAGGGATCTTTAATGCGGTCGTAGGGGCTGAACAGCTTCACGGCTTCCTCGTACTTGCGGCCCGGTTTGAGCAGCAGGCGCGCGCCGAAGAAATCCGGGCTCGTCCGGCTGCCCGGCAGCGCCCGTTGCTCGCCCAGGCTGGGCATGTCCCGCCAACTGTTGAACACGTGGGCCGCGCCGTGGCGCGCCAGCACGGCAAAATACTCCGGATGCAGAAACGTCCGGTTCCGAATCTCCACGCCGTAACGCCAACCGCGGGGCAGGCGGCCCAGAAACTCATCCAGCGCGCCGACAAACTCCCGCCCGCGCTCGAACTCGCTCGGCGAGAAGTGCGAGAACTCAAAGATCAACAACCCGAGGTTCGCCTGGAACTCGCGGCAGGGACCGAGGAATGCCGACTCGAAAAGGCCCGCATTGAGGAAATGTTCGTTGGTGCTACCGGCGCGGCGCCCAAACCGGGGCAAGTTGGGGAAACGCTTTATCGTGATCTGGTCCGTCACCTTGAGGGCGAACAGGAAGTCCGCCGGCACCTGGGAAACGAGCGGCTCCAGGAACCGGCGATTCGGAAACTTGTAGTAGGCCGCATCCACGCACACGGTCTTGAACACCGCCGCATACTCCGCCAGGCACAGCCGCTCGAAGCGGGCCTCGGAGAACTTGCCGTGCCAGATGTAACGGTCCTCGTGGTAGAGTTGGCCCCGCCAGCCCGGATACTTCCACGACGAGGTGCCAATAAACACGCCTTCCCGGGCCAGGGCGGCTGTCGCCTCTCTCATGGTGTCGCGGTCAAAAGCCATGCGCTGAGAAGAGTCTGGCCCCTCGGACACCGCGGATCAAGAAGGCTTCGGCTCACCGGCAGCCTCACTGTATCGGGTGCTGCGTGCCGCTGGCATCTGCGCACAGTCAGGTCATCAAGGCCATTTGCCTGGGCGTGAGCAACCACTCCAGCGCGGCGCAACGGCCATGCCTCAGCGACTCGACGGAGAGCTTGCCGAGGCCGCCCTTCTTCAGCACGACGGCAAAGCTCTCCCGGCCGGAGACCAGCAGCGAGATCAGCCCGCTCAGATAGGGTTCGTGTCCGACCAGCAGAATGTTCTCCGGAGGCGGCGCAAGGCCGCCAAGCAAAGCGACGAGTCGCCGTGTGCTGCCGTTGGGCGCCAGGCTGTCGGTGAAATCAAGCTTCTTGCGCAGCGCAAGAGCGGTGGCAACGACCTCGGCAGTTTGGCGCGCTCGCAGATAGGGGCTGGAAAGAAACACGTCGAAGTCAATCCCCATCGCCTTCATGGCCCCGGCCACAAGGCGAAGTTTGCGCTCGCCTTCCGCGGTGAGCGGACGATCCGCGTCCGTTTTATAACCGGGGGTGCCTCGTTCGACGGCGATACCATGACGCAGAATGTAGATGTTCATAGGCTGGTGGGGTCAATTGCAGCGGGTTGATGCGGTGCGGCGAGGCCGCCGCGCTGAAGTGGCAGAGGCCAGGATGTGAGCAGCCGGGCGGGGGCTGCTCGGGTCGAGGCGCCGGCTGGCCGCCCAGGTGCCTCGGTGCGACTGCGCCCATGCAGACTTCATTTCCTCTGCTTCCAGGCATCGAAGGGCGAGGGGGCGAGCTTGACGCTGCCATAGCGAGTTCTGCTTTCCGCGGGCTTGCGAAACGCGGTGTCTTCCCCAGTGGTCAATGCCATGAAGCGGGCCTGGCTGCGGCAGCCCGTTTCGCCAAAAACGGCCACGGCGCGCTGATATGAACCGTCGGCTCGCAGCACGCGGGCTTGGGCATTGTCTGCGAGGGACACCGCCAGCACCTCGCTGATCAGCCGCTCGCGCAGCACGCCGTCCTCCACGGGAATTGCCAGCTCGATGCGCCGGAAGAAGTTGCGCGGCAGCCAATCAGCGCTGCTGATGAACACCTGCGGCTGGCAGGCGTTCTCGAAATAATAGACGCGGCTGTGCTCCAGGAAACGGCCCACGATGCTCCGCACGGTGATATTCTCGCTGACGCCCTCCAGCCCCGGGCGCAGGCAGCAGATGCCGCGCACGATCAGATCAATCTTCACTCCCGCCCCTGACGCCCGATACAGGGCCTCGATCACCCGGCGCTCAGCAAGCGAGTTGATCTTCAGGATAATGCGCGCCGGCAGGCCCTGCCGGGCGTTGCGCGTCTCCCGCTCGACCAGCGCCAGCAGGCGGTCATGCAGGTCAAACGGCGCGACCACAAGCTTGCGCAGCCCCTGAAACCGGCAGATGCCCGTCAGCAGGTTGAAGAAGTTGGTGGCGTCTTCGCCAAAGTCCGGGCGGCAGGTGAACAGGCCGAGGTCGGTGTAAATCTTCGCCGTGGTCGGATTATAGTTGCCCGTGGCCAGGTGCACGTAACGCCGGATATTGTGGCCTTCGCGACGCACCACCAGGCAGCTCTTTGCGTGGATCTTGTAGCCGACCAGGCCATACACCACGTGCACCCCGGCCTCCTCGAGTTGCCGCGCCCAGAGGATGTTGTTGGCCTCGTCAAAGCGGGCGCGCAATTCCACCACCGCCGTGACCTGCTTGCCGTTGCGGACGGCGCTCTCCAGTGCGCCGATGATGCGCGGATCCCCGCCCGTGCGGTAAAGAGTCTGCTTGATGGCCAGCACATCGGGGTCCGATGCCGCCTGCTGCAGGAACTCCACCACGCTGTCGAAGCTCTCGTACGGATGATGCACCAGGATGTCTCGCTCGCGGATGGCCGCGAACAGGTTTGTCCGCTGGCGCAACCCCGCCGCCTCCGGCGCCACAAACGGCGGGTCGCGCAGCTCAGGGGAATGATCCCCTTCGGCCAGCGCCATCAGCCGCGTCGGGCTTAGCGGCCCATCGATCAGATAAAGATCGTCCGCGGTCAGGCGCAGGGTCTTGAGCAGCGTTTCTCGGATTACCGGCGGGCATTGGGCGTCTATTTCCAGCCGCACAGCATCTCCCTTGCGGCGGTTGTGCAGCTCGTTTTCGACGGCCTTGAGCAGGTTGGCCGTCTCCTCCTCGTCTATGTAAAGCTCGCTGTTCCGCGTGACGCGGAACGGCCAGTAGCCGAGCAGCTTTGTGCCCGGAAAGAGGTCCGCCAGGTAATGCCCAATCAGCCCATCGAGATAAACATATTCCTGACGCCCATCCGTGCGCGGCAGCTTGGTGATGCGCGGGAGGATGCGCGGGATCTGCACCACCGCCATGTGCTTATGCACCTCCCGGTTCCGCGCCATCTCCAGCCGCACGATCAGGTTGAGCGACTTGTTGAGCAACTGGGGGAACGGGTGGGCCGGGTCAATCGCCAGTGGCGTCAGCACCGGCCGGACCTGCGTATCGTAGTACTGCCCCACCCACGCTCTGTCAGCCGCCTCCAGATCCGCCAACTCCAGCAGGCGGATGCCGTTGGCCGCCAGGGCCGGGACCAGTTCATTGCGCCAGCAGGCGTACTGCTCCTCCACCATCCGTCGCACCCGCTTGACGACAGCCCGGAACATCTCGCTAGCCGTCAAACCGTCCATCGAGCGCTCCACGACCTCGCTCTCGATCTGCTGCTTGAGGCTCGCCACTCGCACCTCGAAGAACTCATCCAGGTTCGAGCTCACAATGCAGAAGAACTTCACTCGTTCCAACAGCGGGTTCTGCGCGTCCATCGCCTCCTCCAGGACGCGGTGATTGAATTCCAGCCAGCTCAGTTCCCGATTGATGAAATGAGCCCGGCCGAACGTCTTCGCTTTGGCATTGGATTCCACTGCTGGCAGCAGGGTAGCCGCCCCCCGGCGGCTTGGAAAGCTGCAAAGCGCCTCCGCACCCGCTATTCCCACGCCGGATTCGAGAAAGTGATTTGGGCGGATTTGGATTGTGGCCGGGTCGGCAGCGCAGCTGAGCGGGCAGTCCAAGCGGGCGTATTGACGCCTGGATCGGCCCTGTGGGTAAAACCCGGCCGGG
>Ga0209201_1001437_pt1 | contig 27378 bp, 26 predicted proteins | sample AD_UKC055_MetaG_FD_184411 | JGI IMG/M metagenome (GOLD analysis project Ga0209201, IMG submission 184411) | Active sludge microbial communities of municipal wastewater-treating anaerobic digesters from USA - AD_UKC055_MetaG (SPAdes) (version 2) | ecosystem: Engineered > Bioreactor > Anaerobic >...
GCCTAAAACAGGTTGGTCAACTGGAGTCTTAGATGAAGCTTAAAGTTAATCCCAACCGCATGGAGCTCATGAGGCTCAGACGTCGTCTGACTCTGGCCCAGAGGGGACATAAACTTCTCAAGGATAAACTGGAAGAGCTAATGCGCAATTTTCTCGAAGCGGCCAGACAGTTTAACCGGATAAAAGAAGAAGTAGATCAGGAATTCAGAATTATCACCAGGTCAATGGCCATGGTGCGGGTAACGCAGGCTCAAGCTGAATTGTCCGGTCTCATCAAAGATGGTGAGCTGCAGCTTGAGGTTAAAACCGGGCGCCTGCTCAACCTGACTGTGCCCGAATTTGAAACTAAAAGATTCGAACCAGGCAACTACGACTTTATCCGGACAGAAAGTGAGCTGGAAGTAGCTCTGAAGCATTTTCAGCAGCTCTGGCCGAAGCTTCAGGAATATGCCAGTCTGTGGAAAAAGCTGGAACTCCTGACAACAGAAATAGAAGTGACCAGAAGAAGAGTCAATGCCCTTGAGTATATTTTGATACCAAACCTAAAAGAAACAATTCAGGCTATCTCCTCCCGGCTGGAAGAAATGGAACGTTCTTACCAGGTTCAGCTGATGAGAGTCAAGGAAATCGTTCGAAAACATTAATTCGACACCACTAGTAGTGCCTTTTCATCAAAAAAATACAAAAAAAAGTATATAAATATAGATAAAACTATTGACATGATTAAAAATTGTTGTATATATACAGATGAAAATGAAAGTCGCATTACTCTACAGTTCAAAACAGGGCATGGCCCAAGCGCTAAATTCCTACCTTTTTGACGAAAAAATAGACGAGGGCGAAGAACCTCCACCTGATTTGCTGGCTGAATGTGACAGCGACGAAACGATCAAAGCCGTCGAGCAAGCACTCGAAAGATTTCACCAGGTAATCCCGATTGAAGCTGATGAGTACGCCTATATCCGCCTTCTCGAAGAAAAACCGGATTTAGTTTTTAATATGGCCGAAAGGCTATTCGGCCCGAATCGTGAATCGCATATTCCAACTATTTGCGAGATTTTAAATATTCCTTACACCGGCTCAGATCCTTTGACTCTTGGCCTGTGTCTCGACAAAGCCAGAGCGAAGGAAATCATGGCTTATCATCGAATTCCCACTCCGTCCTTCTGGGTTATAGACGACGAACAGGAGCTGCCGGCAGCTATTACTTATCCCTGCATAGTCAAGCCTTTGTATGAGGGTTCGAGCAAGGGCATAAAAAACGATTCGGTGGTTACCAATCGCCGCGAGTTGAGAAAAAAAGTTAGCGAGATAAAAGACCTCTACGAGCAGCCGGCTATTATCGAAAAATTTTTGACCGGTCGGGAATTCACGGTCGGTGTGCTGGGCAATTATCCCGAACTCGAAATTTTACCCATTGTTGAAATTGATCACAGTCAGCTGCCAGCTGGCGCCAGACCGATTTATTCTTATGAAGCTAAATGGGTCTGGGACACACCTGAGAAACCTCTGAATATTTTCCGCTGCCCGGCCGAGATCTCTTCAGAGCTCAAGAAAAAAATAGAACAGGTCATCGTTAAAACCTGTCGGCTCTTTCGGATAAGAGATTGGGCACGAATAGATGTCAGACTGGATGAGAAAGGCGAACCCAATATCATTGAAATCAATCCACTGCCTGGTATCTTGCCCAGGCCTGAAGATAATTCCTGTCTGCCCAAGGCGGCTCGAGCAGCTGGTTATAGCTATGAACAGCTTATCAACCGGGTGGTTTTCGAGGCTTCAAGGCGCTATGGTTTGTTCCAGAAGTTAGCTGGTAGCGAGTCGTATGATTTTGCCGGCGACGGTGGGGGAAATCATGGCGGCTGATAGTCTTAAAGTCGGCGTGGCTTTTAATACCCACGAGCCATTTATTTACCGGCGCGAAAAAGTCTCGGAAGATTCAGTCGCCAAGGTAGCCGAAATCGTCTGCGAGACCCTTAATCAATCGGGTGTGGAAGCTGTTCTGATTCCGCTGCAGCGCAGCATGTTTAATTTCCTGCGCAGGATTAAGGAACTGAATGTTCAGGTAATTGTTAATCTGTGTGAAGGTTTTTTTGGCAATCCCCACTGGGAATCAAATGTAGCGGCGGTCATGGAAGTTCTTCATATTCCCTTTACCGGCAATGGGGCCAGAACCTTAGCTCTCTGTCAGGATAAACATCAGGCCAAAGCTATTCTGAGTTCTTTTAATCTGCCGGTTGCTCCCAGTCAGTTAATTACTTCAGCTGATGAAATTGTTGAGCTGCGGTTTCCGATGTTAATCAAACCTAATTCAGAAGACGCCAGCCTCGGTGTCCATCCGGAATCAGTTGTTTATGATCGGCAGTCTCTGGCTGAGCAGATAAAAAAAGTAATTGAAACTTATGATCAGCCGGCCATAGTAGAAGAATATATTGAAGGCCGGGAGTTTAACGTGGCTATTCTGGATGATGGCGAGCCGAAAGCTCTACCTGTCTCAGAGATAGATTTTTCTACCATGCCTCCCGGTTATCCTCATATCTGCTGTTACGAAGCAAAATGGTATCCAGAGCATGTCCTGTATCAGACGACCAGGCCGGTCTGCCCGGCGAAGATCGAACCAGAGCTGGAGGCCCGTTTGCAGACTATAGCAGTCAATGCTTTTAAGGTTATGGGTTGCCGGGATTATGCCAGGATAGATATCAGGATGAATGAGGCTGGGGAGTTGTTCATTCTGGAAGTGAATCCCAATCCGGATACCAGCCTTGATGCCGGCTATGCTCGCGCTCTTAAGGCGGCCGGCATAGATTATGCCGATTTCTGGAAACTAATGATCAGTAATGCTTTGAAAAGGAAGGAAGGCGATGGTTCGGCCAATGACAAACGGTGACCGTGAACGGGTCATGGAAATAATCAGGGCTACCCGCTTTTTCCTTCCGGAAGAAATAAAGGTAGCGGAAGAGCTAATTGATATCTATCTCTGCCAGCCTGACCAGCAGGATTATCAGATTGTGGTAGCGGAGGACGAGCAGGGAGAAGTTGTCGGGTATATGACCTATGGCCCGACCCCTCTGACCGAAGGCACCTGGGATCTTTACTGGATAGCAGTTTCGCCCGAAGTTCAGGGTCAGGGTTGCGGTCATCTTCTGGTTCGCTATCTCGAGAATAAGGTTAAAAAGAACCATGGCCGGCTGATTATGATTGAAACTTCTTCTCAACCCAAATATCTACCAACCAGAAAATTTTATGAAAAATTAGGCTACCGGGAAATGGCTCGCATTCCTGACTTTTACCGGCCAGGAGATGATCGGGTCATTTTCGGGAAATATCTCGGGGAAAAGGAGTGAAAAAAGGAGAAAATGGACGACTGGCAACAAATTCTGCAGCACAGTTTAAGGACTCCAGAAGAGATAGCTGAGCGTTTTGGCCTGGAGGTGGAAGCAGTCAGGAAAATAGCCCGAGCTTTTAAGATTCAGATTACTCCTTATTACGCCAGCCTGATCAAAAGGAAAGGCGATCCAATTTATCGGCAGGTGGTGCCTGACCTGGCTGAGCTGGCTGAAAACTCGGGAGAAGATGATCCCCTGGAAGAAGATCTTGATTCTCCGGTGCCGAGCATTGTGCATCGCTATCCTGATCGGGTTCTTTTTCTGGTAGCTCACAGCTGCGCTTCTTACTGCCGTTTCTGCACCAGAAAAAGGAAAGTGGGCGATATTTCGAAAATTAACCCGCGTTACATCGAAGACGGAATAAATTACATAAAAGAACACCCGGAGGTCCGTGATGTCATCGTTTCGGGTGGCGATCCGCTCATTCTGAGCGATGATCGGCTGGAAAGTATCCTGAGCCAGCTGCGCTCGATCCCCCATGTTGAAATTATCAGAATCGGGACCAGAATGCCCTGTTATCTTCCACAGAGGATAACCGAAGAACTGGTCTCAATGCTCAAAAAATATCACCCGCTCTATATGAATGTTCATTTCAATCACCCGGACGAAATTACAGCCGAGGCAGCCAGAGCTCTCAACCTGCTGGCTGATGCCGGTATTCCTCTCGGCAACCAGACCGTTCTGCTTAAAGGCGTCAATGATGACGTCGAGACGATGAGGAGGCTCATGCAGAAGATCCTGACGGTCAGGGTCAGGCCCTACTACATCTATCAGGCCGATTATGTGCGCGGCACCGAACATTTTCGGACTACCGTGGAGAAAGGGTTGGAAATTTATCAGGGTCTGAGAGGCTGGACATCCGGGCTGGCTGTGCCGCAATATGTAATTGATGCCCCTGGCGGCGGTGGTAAGATTCCGCTTATTCCTGAATATGTTCAGTCAATTTCTGAGGAGAAAGTTGTGCTCAGAAACTATGCTGGTGAACTTTTTGTCTATCCGCAGGTGAAGACGCCAAAACGGAGAAGAAGCCGTCCGCAGCCTCCTTGTTTTGTATCTAATAGCCAGCGGGTTTAAAACACGCCTCAATCTATCGCGGCCAGGTAGTTAGCCAGACCCCGCTGCTGAACGAGGGCCAGAGCTTCATCGTTAGTTATCCCTCTTTTCTGGCGCAGCGATTCGAGGATTCTGATGATCGACAGAGCAACTTCTGCTGTCTGACCGGCCACATCTTCTTTGTCCTTAAGATAGGCAATTGAATCGAACAGAACAGCATTAGCTTCGCCATAACTTATCGGCTCGCGGCGTCCATACTTTTTGATCCAGCCCGGCCTTTTCAGACAATCGTTGACATGGGACTGAATTAAATAGGTGGCCCGCCCGATTAACTTTAAATTGCTCGGGCTGACATTGGTCATGGTGTTGCCAATGACCCGACCGAGTTTGGCCATGACTGCCGTCGAGTGGGCATTAAGTACCATTTTTAAAGCCATATTCTGCCGCAGCTGGAAAGGATCATTGGCCATATCCACCGACAACCAGACCTGATGGAGTTTTTGCTCCGAGGATAAAGACTTTGTCTGATAAAAGCTCTCGATGTCTTTCTTTGCTCGGGCTATATTTTTCTCTTCGAGATCGGTGACATTGACCATCACCAGCGAGGCTTTATTTTCGAGAAACAAACGCCCGAAACGGCTGAAGGGTGAATTGCTATCAAGAAGGTAATTTTCTTCGGGTGTCAGCCCGACTGTGACCCCTAAATCGCCTGGCTTTGGTCCTCTTTTTTTAATATTAAATTCCGAGAAAGAAAAATCATACAAATCCTGCTGCGTCTGACCGGCCTTTTTGAGGCTGTCGAGAGCTGCCTTTTTTAAATAAGGATCATCTATCTCTTTTTCAAAGGCCGGGCGATAGAACTCCTCATCGAGACCGCGGAAAGGTCGGCCCAGAAAAGACAGCCAGGCTTCCCGGCTGCTGCCGGCCGGCGTCCAGACCTGAATCCAGCAGCGTCGCTCAGGTGAATCAACCGTATCAAGCGGGTAGAGCCTGAAAGTTGGGCTCCTCTCCGTGCTGTCAATAAAGACGGTAATCAAAGCTTTTTGAGCGAAATAGGTAGAAAAATGCCCTCCGGCGTAAGTGCTTGCTTCGAGTTCAGTCCAGGAGGCGATGGCTGGAACAGCCTGTTTTATCCGGTTGAGGATAGGAGCAAAAGCCTTGAGATTATCTGCAATAAGGTAAGGCTGCCTGAAGCCGGCTTTCTGCAATTCTTTTGGACTTAGAAAATCCCTGAGCAAATCATAGACGGCAGCCTGCAGGGCGACTCCCAGTACATAGGTTTCAATCGTCGTGGCCTGCATTCGGGTCGAACCGGTGATGGCCATCGGTCCGGTGGTTAGATTGATTTTGGTAATGCCTGGCTCATCAATGACGGCCCGACTGCGTTCAAAAGGACGGAGTTTATCATCCGGGTTGTTATAGACAAAGTAGAGTTTTTTCCGGCTCTCAGCCGGGGAATAAGACGCAGCCTGGCGCCAGTCATCCAGCGCAGCCAGGATGGTGCCGATAACCGAGGAGGTCTCGCCGCCTTCGGTGACGGCCAGGACCAGGTCTCCTTTTTCAATCCCCCGGTCTTTTAACTGCAGCCGGCCGATAAGCTGAAGATCTTCGAACCCTTCGAGAGAAGAAATCAGGGCCCGGTCACCGCCGGTCATTTCCCCGATGAGCCTGTCGCTTATTCCCGGGCCGAGGTTCTTTTCTATTTTTGGCCAGAGCTCTTTGTCTGCCTTTAATGAAGACCAGAATGGCCGCCAGAAAGTGCTTTCCATTTGCTTGGCCAGGCGCCCGGTTGCCCCGCAGCCATAAACATATATTTTGTGCCCGCTGAGAATGGTCTTTTTAATTTCTGTGGCTAATTGCTCAATAAGGGTGGGTGAAGCTGCCAGCTGGTCGAGTTTTGCCACGATGTCTTCATCCACCGAGAAGAGCAGATGCAGGCCGGCGGCTGTATCTGTCTTTATTTTTTCGCTCAGGTTCCAGGTCTTCGGATGACGTTGCTCGGTTAGAAGGGTATGAAGCTGAAACTGGGTTTTATTTTGAAGGTAATCGAGGGATTCAGGTGAGACTTCAATCCCCAGCAGCTCCAGCAGGCTGCCAGCCTGGCTGCCAGTTGTTTCCTGCTGCTGGCTCCCGGCGGCCGCCATAATTCCTAGTAAAATAATAGGAAATAAGGCCAGCCAGGCTACCTTTTCTGACATTTTCCGACCAGTAGATTTTTTACTCATGCTGTCCCCCGTTGGTTTTTCCATATTGGTGTGTATCATCGAGGATATCATTTTCACGCCAGTCACGGGCCCAGTCATCAACAGAAAATACTGTCCACTTACCATCGGCTGTTGAGCACACCACCCGGTTGAGCCCGGCATTAATAATCATTTTTTTACAGATAAAGCAGGGGAAAGCATCAATCGGCTGCCCGGTTTTTGAGTCACTGCCAAAAATGAACATATCGCCGCCCAGCAGGCTGACCCCGGCTCTGGCTGCATTGATAATGGCGTTCTGCTCGGCATGAACCGAGCGGCAGAGCTCATATCTCTGGCCGTGGGGAATATGCAGGCGGTCGCGCAGGCAAAAACCATGCTGAAGGCTATCTTTGGTTTTTCGCGGCGCCCCAACATAGCCCGTCGAAATAATCTGATCGTCGCGAACAATAATAGCTCCGATGGTCCGACGGAAACAGGTGCTTCGCCTCGATACCTCGCGGGCTATGCCCAGATAATATTCATCTTTGGAAATTCTTATGTCCTGTCGGTTAGAATGATTTTGAGTTTCACTCATCCCAGTTTCTCCAGTTTTTGCTGCAGTTCCTCCAGGCTGCCGTCATTGATGATCATGAGGTCAGCCAGAGCCAAACAGCGGTCAAGCTGTTGATTATTTCCGCCGCTTCCTTTTTCTCTGTTTTCTTGCTTGATAAATTCTTCAAGAGTTGAAGCCGATTCATCCCGACCCCGCTTTTTGGCCCGCTCAAACCTTATTTCGACCGGGGCATCAACTGCCAGCAAAATAAAACTGCCCAGGCTCCGCAGATACTCTATTTCGGCCGGATGGCGGATACTGTCAATGATTGTCTTCCCCGAAATTCTGGCCGCCGCTCTTCGAGCCAGAATGTCAGGGCCAGATTTTTCCCGAAGTTCATTGCCAACGGCAATAAGATTTTCTCTTGAGACAGGAAGAGAACGGCTCCTGAGTTCTTCTCGAATGATATCGGACAGTGAGATATAGTCATAACCCTTTTTCCGGTAAAACGAGGCCACTTCTCCCTTGCCAGCAGCATTGGTGCCGGTCAGTCCAATCAGACAAAAATCAGTAACTTTAATGTCTTCGGTCATGATCAACCGCCACTAAGGAATAATCAGTTTAACCCTCTCCGGCTACTAAACTTAATAAGGCTGCCGCCTGAAAATTAACTGTTCTAAAATATATCCCAACTTGAAGGAAAAACAAAATAATAGCTGAAAGCCGGTCAGCCGGCCAGATCGTCATCTTCACCGTCAGTAACCGGTTCTAAGGCCGTTTCCTGCTTCCGTTTTTCTCTGTTTCGTCCGACAACGAGAGCAATGAGAATGCTCAAGCCATAAAGAATAATCATCGGGACAGCCACCGCACTCTGGGTAATAATATCTGGAGTTGGAGTGATAATGGCTGAAATAACAAAGGCGGCTAAAACCGCATAAGGAAAACTTTTGGTCATCCATCTGGCGGTAACCAGGCCCATTTTAGCCAGAAAATAAATCAGAGTAGGGAGTTCAAAAATCAAGGCAATGCCAAGCAGGACTTTGATGGAAAAATTGAAATACTGGTCAACGGTAATAACCGGCTGAAAGTCCGCGGCGAGATTGACAAAGAAGCGACAGGCCCAGGGAAAAACAACAAAATATCCGAAGAGTGCCCCCAGGATAAAGAAAAAAGAAGTGAAGAAGACAAAGGGAATAACATATTTCTTTTCCTTTTGATACAGACCGGGAGCGACAAACAACCAGAGCTGGTAAAAGACAAAAGGCGAAGTGAAAAAGAAGGCAGCCAGAAAGGCAACTTTCATATAGAGCATAAAGGGAGCGGTCAGGGTGGTATAGGCCAGCTTGGTTCCTTCAGGCAAATACTGTGTAACTGGCCTGGCCAGAATTTCATACAACTGGCGGCTGAAAATCCAGCCTGGGATAACCGCCACCAGAATAGCGATAGCAGAATAGAAAAGTCTTTTTCTCAGGTCTTCCAGATGCTCCAGGAAGGTCATTTCATCAGGAGATTTTCTGGCCTTCCCGCGGCTCATCGCCTTTTATGTCCTTTTTTATCGAGTTTTGAAGTTCGTTGAGATCGGAGTTCACGCTGTTTAAATCTTTCTGGACTTCCTTGATTTCGGTCTTGATTTCGCTGGCGTTTATTTCGTCTTCGACTTTAGTTCGAAGCTCGTCAGAAGCCTTTTTGAATTCCCTGATGGCTTTTCCCACTGATTTTCCAACTTCGGGCAGCTTTTTTGGTCCAAAAACGAGCAGGGCTATGATAAAGATGACTATTAGTTCAGGTAAGCCAATACTGCCAAACATGGTTTCTTTACCTATCTCCCCTAAACTATAATCTTAAGGGCAGGGTGAGTCAAGTTAGATTCGACTTTACTTTGGCCAACCCCTCTGGTAAGATTTAACCTGATTATAGCTTGACCTTAGAGAAACAAATGACGGCTAGATCGAAAATTACGGCCTCTTTAGTGCTGTTTTTTTTGGGTTTTTTCCTGGTTGGCCAGGCTTCGATAGCCATCGATCCCTGGGAACAGGGCTTAAATAAAGTTGTTTTGATCAGTTCTCTGGTCAAACAAAATTATTACGAAGATAAGGACTCTCAAAAACTGTCCTTCGCTGCTATTCGGGGGATGCTGGACACGCTCGATCCTCATTCCTATTTTTTAGATCCCGAATCTTCAATGCGCTTTAATGAGGATTATACGGGTAAATACTACGGTCTTGGTATTCAGATTCAAAAACAGGAAGACAGACTGGTGGTTATTGCCCCGATTGAAGGTACACCCGCCTGGCGGCTGGGGATTCAGCCAGGAGACGTCATTACCCATATTGATGGCGTAAGCACCAAACCGATGAGCAGCGTTGAAGCTATGCAAAAACTGCGCGGGGAAAAAGACACTAAGGTAACTATTAGGATTCAGCGGGAAGGCCTCGAAGAGCCTTTTGATCTGACCATTACCAGGGAAGAGATTCCTCTGGCCACTGTTCCTTATGCCTTTATGATCGATGAGTCAAAAAAGATCGGCTATATTTTTGTGCGGTCGTTCGGGCGCAATACGGTGGATGAGCTGGAAGCCAAGCTTAAATCCCTCTCGCTGGCCGGGATGACCAGCCTCATTCTAGATCTCAGAGGTAACACCGGTGGACCTGTTTTCCAGGCGGTAGATATGGCCGATGAGTTTCTGCCCAAAGGGGCTTTAATTGTCTCGATGCGGGGCCGCAACCCGGCTTATAATCGCGATTTTTATGCCAGCCGCAACGGCCAGTATGAAAATTTGCCGCTGGTTATCCTGATCAATCAGGGTACAGCCAGCGCCTCAGAAATCGTAGCCGGAGCGGTCATGGACCATGACCGCGGGCTCATTGTCGGTGAAGATTCCTGGGGGAAGGGCCTGGTTCAGACCGTTTTCCCGCTCTCAGCCGACATGGCTTTAGCCCTGACTACCGCCCGCTATCTCACGCCGAGCGGTCGTTTGATTCAGCGTGATTTTTCTCATCTAGAAGATTATTATCTGGCCAAAAAAGCTCCCGACAGCCAGCGGGATGTAAAATACACCCTGAAGAAAGGTCGCAAGGTTCTGGGTGAAGGCGGCATCAGTCCTGATTATGAGGTCAAGTCCACCTATAAGATATTCACCGTTGAACTTATGTTTAAAGGCGCCTACTTTGGCTATGGCCGTCGCTTTAGCCAGCATCAGACGCCGCTGTCTAAAAAATATGTTTTCCCGCAGGAGCTAAAGACTGGTGATGCCCCACCTGCCGGTATGAAGGTCTTTGGTGCCGGATTTGAAGTGACAGAGGAAGTTATTGAAGACTTCAAGGCTTATCTTGACCAGGCTAAAATCACCTACGATCCCGCCAGATTTAACGAAGCTCTGGATGAAATCAAAGGTGAAATCAAGCGGGAAATCTTCTCATCGGTGGTCAGCCCGGAAGAAGGCGTGAAAGTTTCACGCCAGGTTGACCCGGTGGTGCTTAAAGCCATTGAGGTTATGCCGGAAGCGGCCGCTTTTTTAAAATGAGGGAACCGGACCGTTTGACCTGACTATCTGGCAGACGGAGAGGAGATGGAAATGAAAATAGCCCTGGCTTCTGACCACGCCGGTTATGATTTAAAAATGGTTATTGCCCGTTATCTTACTCAGAAGGGAATTGACTTCTTTGATTTTGGCTGCGGGGCGGGAGAGAGCGTTGACTATGTTGATTACGGGGCGAAGGCTATCAGGCAAGTAGTCGGCGGTGAATTTGATCGGGCGATACTTTTTTGTGGAACTGGGCTGGGCATGGCTATTGTCGCCAATAAATTTCCCGGCATAATTGCCACCCCTTGCTGGAATGAATTTACAGCTAAAGCCAGCCGCACCCACAATAATTCCAACTGCCTTTGCCTTGGTGGCCGGGTGTTGAGTGAGGAACTGGCTCTGGCCATAGTCAAAATCTGGCTGGAAAACGAATTTGAAGGTGGCCGGCATGAGCGCCGGATTAATAAAATAAAAGAGCTGGAAAAAGAAAACTTCAAGAAGACTTAGCTGAGCTGTGAAAAGAAGTCGAGCTGGCTGGTAAGTGGCCTGAAGCCGGCTCAGATAAAATCAAACAAGGAGAAGCTTGATGACCCGACTCAAGGAAAAATTGACTTTCTGGTCAGAGCAAATTGAAAAGAATAATCGCTGGCGGCAGCAGGAATGCTTTAACCTGATCCCTTCCGAAAACACGCCTTCTCTTCTGGTCAAACTGGCTGAAATTGCCGATCCCTGCGGGCGCTATGCCGAACACCGGACAATGAAGGGTCAGGAAGTCTATTTTTACCAGGGAACTGATTTTATCCGTGACGTCGAACTGGAGGCCAGAAAAGAGCTGAAGGCCTATTTCGGCTGCCAGGATATCGAATTGCGTCCGATTTCCGGTCAGATGGCCAACGAGGTTGTCTTTAAAGGACTGGTTAAGTTTGTCAACCGGAAAAGACAGAAGGGAGAACCCTTCCGGCGGCTTCGTCTCGTCATGAACAATGACCTTAACAAGGGTGGACACTTAAGCTCTCAACCGATGGGTGCCTTATTCAACCTGGTGGAAGAAGATCCCGCCACGGGCAAGGAGAACGTCGTCAATATCCCTGTTCGGGAGGATAATCCCTATAAAGCTGATCTGGATCGGCTGGCTGCTGTTCTTCAGGACTACCGGCCTGAACTGGTCGTTTTTGGCAAGAGCATGTTCATTTATCCCGAGCCGGTCAGGTTTGTTTATGAGCTGGTCAAGGACTGGCCGGATCGTCCGCTTCTGATGTATGACATGGCCCATGTGCTCGGCCTCTATGGAGCTTTTCAGGCTCCTTTTGAAGAAGGTGCCGATATTGTCACGGGCAGCACTCATAAAACCTTTTTTGGCAGCCAGCGGGGACTTATTGCCGGCAACATCGCCCAGGACAGTCCCTGGCCGCAGCTCTGGACCGATATTCAAACCAGAGCTTTCCCCGGCTCAACCTCCAATCATCACTTAGGAACTTTGCTTGGACTTCTTCTGGCCACCTATGAAATGAATGAATTCAAGGAAGCCTATCAGACCCAGGTCAGGAAAAATGCTAAAGCCCTGGCCCGTTTTCTGAAAGAGACCGGAATCCCGGTCGAAGGTGATGAAACTGATGGTTTTACTGAAACTCACCAGGTGCTGATCAGAGTCAAACAATTTGGTAATGGCCAGGAATTAGCCCGGCGGCTGGAAGACAATAATATCATCACCAATTATCAGGCTCTGCCTGACGATACAACTTTCCTCGAATCATCCGGCCTCAGACTGGGGGTGCAGGAAATGACCAGATTCGGCCTGAAAGAAAAGGATTTTGAGATTCTGGCCGGCCTCATAGCTGAAGTTATCAGGAAAAACAAGCCGGTCCGGGATGAGGTTAAACGTTACCGTCAGAATTTTCTGGAAATGCAGTACTGCCTGCCAGAAAAGGAGGCGGTCGAGCTGGCCTCAAATTTATTTTTAAGCCTTTTCCCCTCCAGAGGAATAGGTCAAAAGCTGGTGGAAAATCTGGCCAGCAAGATCAAGGAAGAAGGGAATTAAAAAGCTTAGCCGGCTGGCAAAGGAGAAAAGATGAAGATTCTCATCATAGGCTCAGGGGGACGTGAACATGCTCTTGCCTGGAAAATAAAGCAAAGCCCTCACTGCGAAAAGCTCTATGCGGCACCGGGCAATGGCGGTCTGGCCCAGATCGCCGAAATAGTACCAATCGAGGAGACCCAGATCATGGAGCTGGCCGACTGGGCTATGGACAACAAAATCGGCCTGACCGTAGTTGGACCCGAGCTGCCCCTGGCTATGGGGATTGTGGATGAATTTGAAGCCCGGGGACTTAAAATCTATGGACCAAATAAAAAAGCAGCGGAGATAGAAAAAAGCAAGATCTTTGCCAAGGAGTTTATGAGCCGGCACCGTATTCCAACCGGCAGTTTTAAAGTGGCTGATAGCCCTGAGCAGGCCTTAAAAATTCTTAACTCCGGTCAGTTCTCTTTTCCGGTGGTCATCAAGGCTGATGGCCTGGCCGCCGGCAAAGGTGTTTCGATCTGTGCTAATATCAAACGGGCTGAAGATACCATTAACGATATGATGGTCAAAAAGAAATTTGGCCCGGCCGGCGAGAGGGTTATTATCGAAGAGCATCTCAATGGACGGGAATTGTCTTTCATCGTCTTTACTGACGGTGTCCGGGTTCAGCCACTGGTCACAACGATGGACCACAAAGCAGCTTATGATGGCGATAAAGGGCCCAATACCGGTGGAATGGGCGCTGTTTCGCCCTCACCTTTTGTTTCGGAGAAACTTTTCAGCCAGATTATGGACGAGATTATTTTCCCAACGATCACCCGCCTGCTGGAGGAGGGCCGCCGCTTTAAAGGCACACTTTATGCCGGTCTGATGATAACTGACGAAGGGCCGAAAGTGCTCGAGTATAACTGCCGCTTCGGTGATCCGGAAACTCAGGCCCAGGTGCTGCGGCTGGAATCTGATCTGGTGGAAATTTTGATGTCAGTAATTGAGGAAGATTTGCTTCGCGAAGAAATCAAATGGAGCACGAGACCATCAGGTTGTGTGGTTCTCGCTTCCGGTGGTTATCCTTTAAAATATGAGACCGGAAAATTGATTGCAGGACTGGAGGAAGTGGCCAAAGTGCCGGGCCTGGTTGTTTTCCATGCTGGCACAAAATTAGTTGATGGCCATTTTTATACCAGCGGCGGCCGGGTACTGAATGTCTGTGCGTCGGAGCTAAGCCTGACCCAGACGATGAAAAAGATTTATGACCATATCCCAACCATTTATTTTGAAGGCATGTTTTACCGCAAGGATATTGGGGCTGTAAAGGAGGCCAGATGACCGTCACGATTTTTTTAGGCAGCGATTCTGATTTCGATATTATTAAAGAAGGTCTGGAAATTTTTAAGGAATTTGGAGTTTCTTATAATCTGGAGGTGACTTCAGCTCACCGCTCACCGGAGAGAACCAGCCGTCTCATAAAAGAAGCCGAGAAAAGCGGAACAAAAGTTTTTATGGCTGTAGCCGGTAAAGCTGCCCATCTCCCCGGAGTAGTGGCTGCCCAGACTGTTCTGCCGGTCATAGGGGTACCGGTGGAAAGTCAGGCTCTGGCCGGACTGGATGCTCTCCTGTCGATCGTTCAGATGCCCAAAGGGATTCCCGTGGCCACAGTGGCGCTGGGCAAAACCGGTGGAGCCAATGCCGCTCTGCTGGCCATTTCGATTCTGGCGCTGTCTGATGATGGGTTGAAGGCCAGGCTTATCTCTTATCGTCAGAAGATGGCTGAAAAAGTTGAGGAGAGCTCGAGGAGGCTCAAAGAAAAATTATGACCCGGGTCTTCATTCATAATTTCGGCTGCCGGGTAAATCAAGCTGAAGCCTTTGACTGGTCCGAGAAACTGGCCGAAGCCGGATTGATGGTTGATAAGGACTGGCAGGCCTCAGAGGTGGTTGTGGTTAATACCTGCGGTCTAACCGGCCGGGCCGAGGCCGATGTCAGGCAGTTTCTCCGAAAACTCCATCGCGAAAAGCCTTCTGCCCGGGTGGTTGTGACTGGCTGTCTGGCTGAAAAAAACCGGGAAGAATTCCGAAAGTTTGCCAATGTCTCGGCTATTGTCCCCAACTCTGCCAAGGAGAACCTGGTCAGGGAAGTGGTCAAGCTGACCGGAGAAAAACGGCCAGCTCAGGATAAAATTCAGCCGGTTAATTACCGTTCGCGGGCCCTGGTTAAAGTTCAGGACGGCTGCAATGCCCGCTGCACTTTCTGCCTTATACCTTATCTCCGGGGGCCGGCTCGAAGTGTCCCGGTTGAAAGTATCATTACTCAGATAGAAAAAGCTGTTGTCCGCGGCTTTAAGGAAGTTGTCCTGGCCGGGATTCACCTTTGTGCCTACGGAGAAGACCTGACTCCGCCGGTGACTCTTCTTAACCTGCTTCAGGAAATAATTAAAATGGAAGGACTCGAGCTCCTGCGCCTGAGCTCGCTTGACCCGCGGCTTCTACCCGAAAGCTGGCTCGAATTTATAGCCGGCGAAGAGAAAATCTGTCCTCATTTTCACCTGTCTCTCCAGCATGCCTCGCCTGAAGTATTAAAGAAAATGGGACGGCGGAGCCGACCGGAAGAATATAAGGCGATTCTGGATTACCTCCACCGGCATCGCCCCGAAGCCAGCCTGGGAGCAGACATCATTGTCGGCTTCCCCGGCGAGGGTGAAGAAGATTATTTGTTTTTAAAAGACTTTCTCGAGCAATCGCCGCTGACTTACTTCCATGTTTTCTCCTATTCGCCGCGCCCCGGGACCCCGGCTGCGCGCTGGGCAGGAGTCTCTGAAAAAATAAAGAAAGAAAGAGCCACCGAACTCAGGAAAATTTCAAGAGAAAAAAATCTGGCTTTTAAGATGAAATTTTTAAATGAAGAACGGCCAGCTGTGGTGATCAGAAAAAAAGGGACTAAAGCCGAAGCCCTGACTGATAATTATATCAAGGTCTCCTTGAGTGAATCGCCAGGAGTCGAGGTCAGGGAGCTGGTTAAGGTTAGAATCAAGGAAGTCTCACCGCTAGAAACTAAGGGTGAGGTAATTTAAATGGCCAGAATAAAAGTCCTGCCAGCGGAGGTGGCCCAGAAAATTGCGGCCGGAGAGGTGGTTGAGCGGCCGGTCTCGGTCGTCAAAGAGCTAATCGAAAATTCCCTGGATGCCGGTGCGACCGAGATTAAAATCGAACTGGAGGAAGGCGGGAAAAAATTAATCCGCCTTCAGGATAACGGCTGCGGTCTTAGCCAGGAAGACGCTGTTCTCTGCTTTAAACGCCATGCCACCAGCAAACTGGAAAAAGAGGAAGACCTCGAGCACATAGCCACCCTGGGTTTTAGAGGCGAAGCGCTGGCCAGCATTTCGGCTGTTTCCAGGCTAACTCTTAAGACCTATAACGGTGAGGGTGACCGTGGTTATCAGGTGGAAAGGGAAGGCGATCGCTTAATCCGTTTTTTGGAAATAGCTTTCCCGCGGGGAACAATGGTTGAGGTCAGAGACCTTTTCTTTAACCTTCCAGCCAGGCGCAAATTTTTGCGAGGCGAGCGTTCCGAGCTCAATTTGATTACCAGTTATGTAACCCAGGCTGCCCTGGCTTTTCATGGGGTAAAATTTATTCTTGTTCATAATGGCCGGCAGCTTTTAAACTGTCCGGCTGTCTCTACTCTGGAGGAAAGAGTTTATCAGCTTTACGGGCGGCAGCTCCTTGATGGTCTGATGGCGGTTGACTATGAAGAAGGCGGTTACCGGCTGAGCGGCTTGAGCTCGAGGCCTTTTGCCGGGCGAGCTGACCGTCAGCACCAGCTCTTCTTTGTCAATCGCCGGCCGATAAAAGACAGGGTTCTCGGTGCCGCCCTGACTCAGGCTTATCTGGGCATGCTGGATAGACAAAAAAGCCCTGAATGTTTTCTCTTTCTTGATCTGCCCTACGAGCTGGTTGATGTCAATGTCCATCCGGCCAAAGCTGAAATCAGATTTAAAGAACCGCAGGCAGTTTTCCGGCTGATTTTATGCGCAATTGAACTGGCGGCCAGAAGTGAAAGCCTGATCAAGCCGGTCATGATAGGCGAAGCCGGGCGCGGAGAAAAAAGACAGCCGTCGGAAGAAACAAGCCAGCCGGGGCTCAATCTTCAGGAAAAAGAAGAGCAGAAAGAGAATGACCGGGACATTGAGAAAGAGCCGAGAGAAAAGATTCAAGCTCCAGAGTGGGCAAGACAGGCCAGGGAGACGTGGCGGCAGCCGGGCGAAACGCAGCAGGTAGCAGAAAACACAGCTACCTCCAGGGCAGGGCGGCACATTCTGGGTCAATATCTAAATGCCTATCTGGTGGTGACGGCAGAAGATGGTCTGATGATTGTTGACCAGCATAACGCTCATGAGCGCATCCTGTTTGAAAAATTTAAAAAGCTCGATGAGGAAAAAGGCTGGGCCAGTCGGCAGATGCTTTTCCCTCAGGTTCTGGAACTGAGTCCCGAGGAAGTTTTACATCTTGAGGAGCTGCAGGAGGAACTGGCTGGACTGGGTTTTGAACTGGAACCCCTCGGCGAGAGAAGTTATTCTCTGCGGGCTTTTCCTGATGTTTTTGATGAGGCCAGGGCAACAGAAATTCTTCGGGGAATTCTGGCCGAGGGCGGGCCGGAGCGACTTAAAAGCAAAAGAGATAAAATGCTGGCCACCATGGCCTGTAAAGCGGCTATCAAAGCCGGTCAACCTTTGAGTCAGGCCGAGATGGAATTTTTAACGGCCGAGCTTTTTCAAACCTCACAACCCGGCGTTTGTCCACATGGTCGTCCGATTATCGTTGAAATTTCTCGTGATAAAATTGAGAAGACACTGGGCCGCCAACCGGGACGGACCGGTTAAATTGACAATCTGCCGGACTTTCTGTTAAGATTTTAGTCCAAAACAGGCCCCTTGTTCGTAGGAATTGGAATTAAAAGACGGGGAGTGGCGCAGCCTGGTTTAGCGCGCCTGCCTTGGGAGCAGGAGGTCGTCGGTTCAAATCCGATCTCCCCGATTTTCTTACCTGAGAAGCTGATGCGCCTGTAGCTCAGTAGGATAGAGCAGCTGCCTTCTAAGCAGCGGGTCGGGGGTTCGAATCCCTCCAGGCGCGTTTTTCTTTTTCTGAGGAGACCCGATTAAGTTAAGCCAGGCTGGAACTCGGGAGATTATATCTTTCCTGAATAATGTCAGTACATGCTCTGACGGCCGAAGGTTCAAAGAGCGTTCCGGCATTGGTATTTATTTCCTGGAGGACAAGGTCAGGAGCGAGAGCCGAGCGGTAAGGACGGTGCGACAGCATAGCTTCGACAACATCAGCTACGGCCAGAATTTTCGCCATGGGGTGAATCTGGTCATCCTTGAGTCCTAAGGGATAGCCGCTGCCATCGAGTCTTTCATGATGCTGATAGACGATATCGGCCACCGGCCAGGGGAACTCAATAGTCTTTAAAATTTCATAGCCGACTCGTGGATGTTCTTTAATCATTTCATATTCGTTGGCATTGAGCCGGCCGGGCTTGTTAAGAATCTCAGCCGGAATGGAAATCTTCCCGAGATCATGGATCTGAGCAGCCAGCCTGATTTCATCAATTTCCTCCGCCGGAAAAGCCAGCCTGGTAGCAATTGAACGAGCCAGATCAGAGACCCGCCGCTGATGTCCGGCGGTGTAGGGATCGCGAGATTCAATGGTGAGGGAAATAGCCTCAATTGTAGCTCGCATAGTCTTCCTTAGCTTGGCCAGAGTGTCCACCAGCTGTTTTTCGGTTTTTTTTCTTGAGGTTATATCTCTTAAAATGACCAGGGTATAACCGGGCTTCGTTTCAAGGGGGGAAGTGCTGGCTTCGACGTACCTCACCTCACCCTTAAGATTAACCAGCCTGAACTCCACCAGGCCTGTCCCGTCGGGCAGATTGGGTTTGGAAAAGGACCTGGTAGTGCTGGAAAAAAGATGACGGTCATCGGGGTGGACGAGACGCAGGAAATTAAAACTTTTCGAATAAATCTCTTCTTTTTTAAAGCCGGTGAGTTTTTCAAAGGCTGGGTTAACAAATTCGAAACCAGCCGGCGAAATAACGTAAATGCCCTCGCGCGTATGGTTTATAATTGCCTTGACTATTTCCTGGTTGCTTTCTTTAAAATCTTCAACGGTCATCGGGGGAGACCTCTACTTTATCGCTTCCAAATGGTTAGTCGCCCCAGCCGGTCAAAAGTTGAAAAAAAATAATAGCTAAAGGTACTTGAAATGTCTCTCGTTTTGGTTTATTAAATAGCATCGGGCAAATTGAGGCATAATGGATAGTCAACAGCGCTAATCCCAATCCGGAGATTCTCCATCATGACCAATCCTCATCGTTTACAGGTGCAAAGCTAACCTTTGCGGGTGAGACAAAAAATGTTAATTTCACCCCCGGGTTAGCCGGAGTTGAGTATTGACGCCATCAGGGAGAAAGTAGAAATTGAGGAAGAATGTAGAGGGCAGAAAAGATTTCTTTTGACAAAATTTGCTCAGAATGGTAGAAAGGTTTTAAAAGATGGCATCTAAATTAGGCGAGTTGCTCTTAAGGGAAAAAATTATCGATTCGGAAAAGCTGCGCCAGGCAATCGACTATCAAAAAAAGAACAATCTGCCGATAAGTTCTGCCCTGGTGGCTCTGGGCTTTTTGACTGAAGAAGAAATTGCTCAGGCTTTGAGCCGTCAGCTCGGTTATCCCTACATTGACCTTGACCAATTTGAAGTTTTCCCGGAAGTAATCAGCCTTATTCCAGCCGAGACAGCCAAGAGAAATCTGGTTATGCCCATCCACAAGATTAAATCGTTCCTGACCCTGGCCATGGTCGACCCGACTGATCTCGAAGTGATTGAAGATATCAGATTCAGGACCGGACTGAGTGTGCAGCCTGTTATCTCCACCGAAACGGGCGTAACCAATGCCATCAACAAATACTACGGAACAAGTGATGCCCTCAAAGTTAAGAAGCTGATTGAAGACATTGAGCTGGCTGATGAGAGCCGGGTCAATATCATTGATGAAAAGGAAATTGCTGAAGGCTCTGACTACGATGTCGCTGAAATGGAGCAGGCCAGTAACGAGGCTCCTATTATCACCCTGGTCAATCAGACATTTATTGATGCCATTAAGAAGGGGGCCAGCGACGTTCATTTTGAGCCCTATGAGCAGCAATTCCGTATTCGCTACCGGATAGATGGCGATCTCTATGAGGTGGCCGACCTGCCTTTAAAATTCAGGAGCCCGGTTTTATCCAGGGTCAAAATTCTGGCCAACATGGACATTGCTGAAAAGCGTCTCCCTCAGGACGGAAGAATTAAGCTGCGGGTCAAGCTTGATAACGGGAAGAAAAAAGAAGTTGATATGCGGGTCTCCTCACTTCCGACCATGTTTGGCGAGAAGATTGTGGCTCGTATCCTCGACAAAGAAATGCTCAAGCTCGACCTGACCCAGCTGGGCTTTGAGCCAGAATCGCTGGAAATTTTTCAGGATGCCATCCACCGACCGTGGGGCATTATCCTGGTCACCGGGCCAACCGGCAGCGGCAAGACCAATACCCTTTATTCGGCCATCTCGACACTCAACACCATTGATGTCAATATCATGACGGCTGAAGACCCGGTGGAGTTTTATATTCCCGGCATCAATCAGGTCCAGATCAAAGAAGAAATCGGTCTGACTTTTGCCAATGCCCTGAGGTCGTTTCTCCGCCAGGATCCCGATATCATGCTGGTCGGTGAAATCCGTGACTATGAGACAATTGATATGGCCATCAAAGCCGCTCTGACCGGCCACCTGGTCTTTTCTACCATTCATACCAATGATGCCCCTTCCACCATTGCCCGTATGATCAACATGAATGTCGAGCCCTTTTTGATTGCCGATTCGGTTGTACTGATTGTTGCTCAGAGGCTGGTCCGCCGGCTCTGCCAGAAATGCTGTGAACCGCAGGAGCTCCCCAAAAGGGCGCTGCTCGATATGGGTTTTGGCGAAAACGAAATAGATGATCTCCATATTTTTAAAGCCCATGGCTGCGAGGCCTGCAATAATACCGGTTATAAAGGCCGGACAGCTTTGTTTGAGGTGATGAAAATCACCGATGAAATAAAAGAGATGATCCTTAATCGAGCTACGAGCCGCGAAATCAAGCGCAAGGCCATTGAAAATGGTATGCTGACTCTCCGCCGCAGCGGGCTGGTCAAGATCAAAAACGGCGTCACCTCGGTTGAGGAAGTCCTCAGAGAAACTGTCAGGGATTGGGAATAGGAGGAATGAATGGCCAAGCCAATCTATGAACTTTTAAAAATTGCGGTTGAAGAGAATGCCAGCGACCTTCACATCACGACTTATGTCCCGCCGCGGATCCGGGTTGACGGACGATTAAAAAACATTGATCACCCGCCGCTCCAGCCTTCCGAGACCCAGGAACTCATCTATAGCCTCCTCAATGACAAACAGAAAAAGGTCTTTGAGGAAAGATGGGAACTTGACTTCTCCTTTGGCTTGAAGGACCTGGGCCGGTTCAGAGCCAATGTTTTCAGACAGAAAGGAGCGGTAGCTGCTTCTTTCCGTCGCTTTCTGCCTCAGATGTGGAGCTTTGCGCAGCTGGGCATTCCCCAGCGGGTGGTCCAGCTCTGCAGCCTGCCCCGCGGCCTGATCCTGGTCACCGGTCCTACCGGCTGCGGCAAATCTACCAGTATTGCCTGCATGCTGGACTACATCAATCACGAGCGGGATGTCCATATTGTGACGGTTGAAGACCCGATTGAATATTACTTTGTTCCCAAGCGGGCCATCATCAACCAGAGAGAGCTCTTCACCGATACCCTCTCCTATGCCAACGCCTTGAGATCGGTCCTGCGGGAAGACCCGGATGTGGTTTTTGTTGGTGAGATGCGTGATTATGAAACAGTTGAGGCCACTCTGCGTGTCGCCGAGACCGGCCATCTGACCTTTTCGACTCTTCATACCAACTCGGCTCCCGAATCAATTTCAAGGATAATTGATATTTTCCCCAGTCAGTATCAGGCCCAGATACGGGTGACGCTCTCTATGATTCTGGAGGCGGTCATGACCCAGACTCTGCTGCCCCGAGCTGACGGCAAAGGGCGAGTCCTGGCCATGGAGATACTGATTCCCAATCCAGCCGTGAGAAACCTCATCCGCGAAAATAAAATTCATCAGATTTATTCAGCTATGCAGATGGGCCAGGAAAAATTCGGCATGCAGACCATGAACCAGAGCCTGGCCAGCCTTTATTTGCGGCGGATTATCACCTATGAAACCGCCATGTCGGTGACGGCTAACCCCGAGGAGCTCATTGATATTATTCAGAGACATGAGGGAACAGTCATGAAGAAGGGTGCTTCTTCCACGGCCGGGAAATAGTGGGGGATAAGGGGAATAAGATGATATCCAGTTATTGGTAATTTTAAAAAAAAGAAAGAAGGAGAAAATATATGGCTGTTTACATCTGGAGAGGAAAAAACAGATACGGTGATGTGGTCGGTGGCGAAAGAGTGGCCGAATCCATAGAGGACCTGACCAGGACTCTGCAGCGGGACCAGATTGCCATCATCAGTATAAAACCCAAGAGAGTCATGCCGGCTATTCCCTTTCTTAAAAGGGAAAAGGTCAAACTAAAAGAGCTGTCTTTTTTCAGCCGTCAGCTATCGGTTCTGATTGATGCTGAATTGCCTTTGATTCAAAGCTTAGGACTTCTGGCCGAGCAGCAGAAAAATAAATATTTTGCCCGGGTAATTACCGAGATCAAAGAAGATGTCGAAGCTGGAGCGGCCCTCAATCAGGCTCTCCGCAAGCATCCCAAGGTGTTTGATGACCTGTACTGCAACTTAGTGGCTTCGGGCGAGCAGAGCGGTTCTCTTGATACCATGCTCCGCCGGCTGGCTGACTACCAGGAGAGCATGCTGAAATTAAGAGCCAAGGTCAAACAGGCCATGATTTATCCCACAGCCATTGTCACCTTCGCCATCATCGTGGCCATTTTTATGTTGTGGAAAGTCATCCCGGTTTTTGGCGGAATTTATCAGGAACTAGGGGCTCAGTTGCCTGGCTTGACGGCGGCTGTCCTTGGCCTGAGCAACTTTGTCAGCCGTTACATTCTTCTCATCGTTGCCATTATCATTGGCCTTGTGGTCCTCTACCGCCAGTGGCATAAGACGCCTGCCGGGCGGGAAGTTGTTGACCGCATCAAGCTGAAGCTCCCGGTTATGGGCAATCTTAGCCAGAAAATCTCCCTGTCCAGGTTTACCAGAACTCTGAGCACCCTGATCGGCGGTGGCGTGCCAATGCTGGAAAGCCTAAAAATTTCTTCGACCACCACCGATAACGTCATCATCGAACGCCAGGTTTTAAATGCCAGGCAAATGGTTTCGGAAGGCAAGAGCTTGAATGATTCTCTAAAACAGGCTGGCCAGGGTCAGTTCCCGGCCATGATGATTCAGATGGTCAATGTCGGCGAGTCAACCGGAACCCTCGATGAAATGCTGGGCAAATTGGCCAATTTCTTTGATGATGAAGTTGACAATTCGGTCAGTGCACTGTTGTCGGCACTTGAACCCCTGGTCTTGATTTTTGTCGGCGGCATTGTCGGGACACTGGTTATTTCCATGTATCTGCCGCTGTTTAATCTTATCCAGCACTTTTAAGCCTGGACCGAACCGGAGGAAGAGAAGGCAGATGAAGATGTAAAGGCCGGGTGGCCAGCAGCCCTGCCTTTAGATAAAACTGGCTGGCCTGGAAATTGGCCTTTGAAGCTTGGAGCTTAAAGTTCCAGGAACAGATACCAGGAGCGGGTTAATCGGGCTAATAAGGGAGCGAAGAGGGAATTTTTGAGGTAAATAGTTATGGCTGAAACTGTCGAAAAGAAAGACCTTCTCCGTTATATCCTGTTCCGTCTGCTCATTATTACCTGCATTTTAATTGCGGCTTTAATTGTTCAGTATTCAACCGGCAATCCCTTCCCGCCAGTTTTTCTTTATGCCATAACGGGCTTCTACGGCCTGTCGCTTATCTATTATCTCCTTTATCTCTGGGGGAAATGGCTCACCGGCCAGGCTTATCTTCAGCTTATTATGGACCTTTTGCTCATCACCTTTCTGGTTTATATTTCGGAAGGTGTTACGACTTCGACTTATTTTCTCTATATTTTTGCCATTATTGCCGCCAGCCTGGTCATTTCGGTCAAAGCGACTTACTTAGCCGCGGCTCTGTCGGCTATTCTTTTTGGCGTTCTGGTGGATGGGACTTACTTTGGTTTTATTCCTCCTTTTAATAGAGCCGAAGCCAGTCGCCCTCCCTTCGGAACGGTTTTATTCAACCTGATTTTAGCCTGGGCCATATTTTTTGCGGTCGCCTTTTTTATGAGTTATCTCTCCAAAAGCCTGCGCAAAACCAGACAGGCTCTGGCTCAGGCCCAGAAAGAAATCATCTTGAGAGAGAGGCTGGCCGAAGCCGGACGCCTGTCGGCGACTCTGGCCCACGAGATAAGAAATCCCTTAGCCTCCATTTCGAGCGCCGTTCAAATGCTCAAGGCTGAGATGAATGGCAATGGCGAGAGGGCCCGGCTCATGGAGATTATTGTCAGGGAGTCAAACCGGGTCTCGCAACTTCTGGAACAATTCCTGGATTTTTCCGCCCCGTCAAAAAAAATGTTTACTGAGATTGATCTGGGCCTGCTTCTCCACGAAACCCTCGAGATGCTGCGGAGCGGTGGCGACCTCGATGGAGAAAAAATCCGGGTGGAAGGTAATTATTTAGTCCGCAAAATTACCTATTACGGCAATCCCAATCATTTCAAGCAGATTTTCTGGAACCTCATCAAAAATGCCATCAAAGCCATGCCGGAGGGCGGACGCCTCAGCCTGAGTTTTTATAATTCGAAGCGCGAGGGTCTGAAAATTGTGGTTTCCGATACCGGCCGTGGCCTGAGCGAGAAAGACAAGGAAAATCTCTTTGTGCCTTTTTACTCCGGTTTTGGTGAAGGGCGTGGGCTGGGTCTGGCCACGGTCAAGCGTTTGGTTGAGGATTACGGCGGGAAAATTCAGATAAATTCCGAAGGGGGCCGCGGGACAGAAATTATCATCACTTTGCCTCATATTGATGAAAAGACGGTTAGGGCCAATCAGCCAATAAATTAATAAAGGAAGAGGACAATGGACAGCTTACTTATCATAGATGATGAAAAGAGCTTGCTCGATGTTCTGAGCCTGATGTTTAAAAAAGAAGGCTATGAAGTAAAAACGGCCGCCTCGGGAGCGGAGGGCCTTGATATTTTAACCAACAACACTGTTGACCTGGTTATAACCGATATCCGCATGCCCCACCTCAGCGGTATGGAAATTCTTAAATACGTCAAGGAGAATCAGCCCGAGACACCGGTCATCGTCATTACGGCTTACGGCAGCATTCAGCAGGCGGTGGAAGCCCTCAAGGCCGGGGCCCTCGATTATATCGTCAAGCCCTTTGATATTGAGGAGCTTAAGATTCTGGTGGCCAGGGGCCTCGAGCGAAAGCACTTAGAGCTTGAAAATATCCTCCTCAAAAAAGACCTCAAAGATAAATACAAATTCGAAAATATGATCGGCAAAAGCCGCCTGATGCAGGAAATCTATGTCTTAATCGATAAAGTGGCCGGCACCGACAGCACGGTGCTGATCACTGGCGAAAGCGGCACCGGCAAAGAAATGGCTGCCCGGGCGATTCATAATTTGAGCCGGCGAAAAGACAAGCCTTTTGTCACCATTAACTGCGCCGCCCTGCCTGAGAATCTCCTCGAAAGCGAGCTTTTCGGTCACACCAGAGGGTCGTTTACCGGGGCGGTCTCCGATAAGAAAGGCATGTTTGAAGTCGCTCATAAGGGGACACTTTTCCTGGATGAAATCGCCGAAATGTCTCCCTGGACACAGGTCAAGCTGCTGCGGGCCCTTCAGGAAAGGAAAATCAGGCGGGTCGGCGGAACAGATGAAATCCCGGTTGATGTCCGCTTAATCGCCGCTACCAATCAGGATTTAAAGCGGCGGATTGAGGAAGGAAAATTCCGGGAAGACCTTTACTACCGGCTCAATGTCATTTCGTTTGAGATGCCGCCTCTCCGGAAAAGAACCGAAGATATCCCGCTTCTTGTTCAGCATTTTCTCCAGAAATACTGCCAGCAGATGGGGAAAAAGATGAAGCGGCTGGCGCCTGATGTGATCAATCTTTTTGAGGCTTATAGCTGGCCGGGAAATATCCGGGAGCTCGAAAATGTGATTGAAAGAATTGTGGCTATTGAGGACCGGGAGACGGTAACACCGGCTTGCCTGCCGCCCGAGATGATCAGCCAGGCCAATCATAATGGCCGGCAGGTTGACCTCAGGGCTGGCTTTAATTTAAATGAGTACCTCGACGATATTGCCAAAAGATATATTATCAAAGCCCTTGAGTTAAGCGGCGGGAAGATAAAAGATGCCGCCCCGAGGCTCGGCGTGAGCTACCGGACGTTGCGCTATTTGATCAATAAATATGGATTAAAACCCCGGGTGAGTGACTTAAACGGTGAGGAAGAAGGCGAAGAGCTCAGTGGCGCCAACGGGCTGGCAACGGATGAACCGCCTGTGCCGCTCCTGAATAACGGTAGAGCGGCGGTCAAAGAGCCGGAGCGGGGAAGAGGCAGATGAATTGTCGATTTTTCTTTCCTTTTATGATAGCCTTGACCAAAGTTTACTCTGAAACGGGAGCGATACTTAATAAAGTTAAAAGCCAGAGTGCCAAATTTTGGCAGGAATATCTGACAAATTGTGTCAGACTTGAGGCTGGTGGGAATGGACATGATTGGTAAGTGCTTGAAAGACAATAACTTAGCAACAGAAACAAAGCTGGCACATAACTTGCAACATAGATTAGTGAAAGAAAATTAATAACATCTCAGCCGGCGGATAGTCGGCGAGAAATCAGGAGGTATTAAAATGTTAAGAAAGATGAGAGGATTCACCCTCATCGAAATGCTCATCGTCGTGGCCATTATCGGTATTCTGGCCGCTCTGTTAATCCCCAACGCCATGAGTGCCATCCAGAAGGCAAAACAGAAAGGCACCATCAAGGATGTTAACACACTAGCGACAGGAATTATGGATTATGTAACTGACAAAGGAACGGCTCCAGCTACTACTGGTACACAGCTGTCTGAAACAGGTCCTTTAGTCGTGGCCTTAAGAGGATTTTATCTTAAGACTGTTCCGATTAAAGATCAATGGGGGCATTTTCTATATGCTTCTACTGGAACAAGTTGCGGGAGTAATGCTTTTAGTATTGGTTTACCGACCGGGCAGAGCGCATGGGGAGATGATGAATTTATTGTTGGCTCAAGTGGCCGTGATGATGATTGCACTGACTTTGGGAGTTGGAACGAGACTAACCCTTATGCTGGCCTGTATGAAGTCTCTACTATGAATGACTTCAACAAGGAAATTGTCAACTGGAATGGTAGCTTGGTCATCGGTCCTCGCACCGGCGCTGGCACCTGATTGATTTAACAGTTTGAAAATGAGCAAAAAAGGGCGGCTTCGGCCGCCCTTTTTTTATGCTTTCGCAAATCCCACGTTAAAAGACTTTTTTAAAGATTAGAGCAGACATTAAGC
>Ga0209201_1001442_pt1 | contig 27283 bp, 20 predicted proteins | sample AD_UKC055_MetaG_FD_184411 | JGI IMG/M metagenome (GOLD analysis project Ga0209201, IMG submission 184411) | Active sludge microbial communities of municipal wastewater-treating anaerobic digesters from USA - AD_UKC055_MetaG (SPAdes) (version 2) | ecosystem: Engineered > Bioreactor > Anaerobic >...
AACTGGGCCGGGATGCCGACGAGGCGAAGCTCGACCGTAAGTCGGCCCCGTGGAAGGTGGCCATTGCCTGCCATATGAAACAGCGCACACAGGCATCCAATCGTTGGCTCTGCGAGATGCTACACATGGGCACGCCAGTGGGCGTGAGCCAGCTGGTTGGGCGGTTCCGTCGCGATGGAGGCCCCGCCGCAGAGTGTTTCGAACAGCTTACTGAAAAACCTAAAACCTGACCCTTTTTTCTCCATTCGCATGAAAGACCGTTGCTGACCCTTTTTTCTCCGTCGAACCGAGCTGAAGACGTCTTCTGCTTTTCCTTGAGTGAAACCGAGGAGTATAATGATGAAAAGCATACTTTGGAATATATTTCGACTTGCATGCTGGCTGTTGGCATGGGCTGCGATCATATATGCAGCGTGGTTGTTGCCGAGGGCCATTGCAGGATTGATCGAACATGGGACGTTGCATCCCAAGTTTTGGTCACGGCTATTTGCCACCATTCTCATCGCTTTAGGCTGCGTAATGGGGGTATTTGTGATGGTTCATGTGACTAATGTTAGGATATTTATTCCTTTATGGAAACGCTTTGTGGAAAAGAACCGAGCTGAAAAAAGCCAAAGGGGTCAGCAACGGTCTTTCACGCGAGCGTAAAAGACCGTTGCTGACCCTTTTTTCTCCCCTTGGGGTCGGGCATATCTCCAACGCCGGCGCGGGGCGGATCAATCCTGGCAGCGAGTATATCCGGCTCGGCCTTCAGTTCCCAATAAGCGCACGCTGAGTGCGGCCTCATGCCGGCCGGGTGCGGCGGGCGAAGGCGGTGAGGCCGCCGCGTGTTTGGGCTGAATTTGTGGCCCGCTGGGGAGTCGCGGGCCGGGGCGCTCAGAGCATGCGGGTAAAGACGGTGCCGCGCGAGTCGGTGAAGAGAAGGCGGTCGGCCTCGACCGCGGTGAGGCGAAGGCCGAGGGTGCGGTCGACGACGGAGTTGATGCGATAGACGCGGCCATCGATGAGGACGCGCGAATCGGTGCCGGTGCCTCGGATGCCCGAGATGCGCATGGCGTTGATGACGGAGTAGGCGGCGGTTTCCCGGGCGGCGGCAGTGTCTTCGTCGATGCTGGCGATACGAATTTGCGGCGTGGTCACGGCTGCGGGGGCGGGAGCGGCAGCAGGGACCGGTGTGGTTGTCACGGCGGCGGCCGGCTCGGGGACGGAGGTCGGCGTGGCTTCGGCTTGTTGCGTGACGGGGGCTGCGGGGAGGGCGACGCGGATCGCGAGGGAACTGGTGTCGGCAGCGGGAGCGGAGGTTGCTTGGGTGACGATGGCGGCGGGCTGGGGGGCAGCGGCCGGCGGCGCGGCAGGTGTCGGGGCCGTGAGTGCGAGCGGTGTGGGAGCGGCTTTGGCCGCGTCGGGTTTGCGCAAGAGGAGAACCGTGCCGAGGACGGAGCCCGAGACGAGGACGACGGCGCCGGCGATCAGCAGGGTGAAGAGGCGGGTGGACATGCCGGTGCGCGTGACGGCGGGAGCGGTGCCGGCGAAGGAGGACTGGACGATCACGCGTGCGCTGGCCTGTTGCTCGGTGTGCTGCTGGCGTTGCGCTTTTTTCAGGGCTTCGTTGAGAAGGCTCATGGCGGTTAGTCGGTGAGGCGGTCGAGGTCTTTGGCGGCGCGGCGGGCATCCCAGTAGGTGACCTCGTCGGACTCGCGGATGAAGGCGGCGAGCAGGGATTTGTCGCAGAGGTTGTTTACGATGCGTGGGATGCCTTTACTGCGGCGGTGGATGGCACGGATGGCCCAGGGGGTGAAGCGGGGGCGGCCCATGCTGCCGGCGAGGGTGAGCCGGTGTTGGATGTAGTGGGAGACGTCGCCGCGGGTCAGCGGGCGCAGTTCGTAGTGGACGAGGATGCGCTGGCGGAGTTGACGGAGCTCCTCGCGGGAGAGGATCGTTTTGAGCTCGGGCTGGCCCATGAGCACGATCTGGAGGAGCTTTTGTTTGTCGGTTTCGAGATTGGAGAGGAGGCGGACTTGTTCGAGGACCTCGAAGGAGAGGTTTTGGGCCTCGTCGATGATGAGGACGATGTTGCGTCCGGCGTGGATGCGCTGGAGGAGGACCTCGTTGATCTGGGCAACCAGATCGACCTGGCTGTGGGCGTGGTTGAACTCGCCGAGCTCGGTGAGGATGGCCTTGAGCATCTGCTTCTCGTTGACGCGGGGATTGACGATGAGCGCGGTGTCGTAGCGCTCGGTGTCGAGCTCGTTGAGGAATCGGCGGCAGAGGGTGGTCTTGCCGCAGCCGACTTCACCGACCAGGACGATGAAGCCTTTTTTCTCGGTCACCCCGTACATGAGGTGCTGGAGTGCGTCCTGATGGGTGGGGCTGAGGTAAAGGAACTTCGGGTCCGGGGTGATGTTGAATGGCATCTCCGTGAGGCCGTAGAAGCTCTGATACATAAGGACTGAGTACGGTGGGAGGCGCGGCGCAAAACGCACGCCAAAAGCGCGGCGGCTTTGGGAGGCTATCCGCTTTGAAATCTCCTTTACTCGTGGGGGCGCAGGGGCGTTTATCGGTGCGATTTACGTGAATCTGCGACGCGTCATATTGTCTGCTTATCTTGTGCTGTTTTTGGGCATCTGCCTGATTTCAGGGGTGTTTTTTTGGCAGACATGGGCGGAGTACACGCGGCTGAAGGCGGTGCAGGCGCAGAACGAGAGGCGGTTGGTGGAGCTGGAGGCGCGGTTGCGCGAGCAGGAGATCGTGCTCGAACGGCTGCGTTCGGATCCGGCCTATGTCGAGAAGGTGATCCGCCGCCGGTTAGGCTACGCCAAACCCGACGAGTTCGTCTTTCGTTTCCCCGAGTGAAAATAGGCGAGGCCAGACGCGGGAAAAGGCTTGGCCTGAGGCGCTCCGCCGGGTCGAAATAACGGCTTCCTTTTTCGTATGGCTACACCTCCGATCATCGACTCCTTCCGACGTGCCGGCCAGGGGCACGTGTTTGCCTTCTTCGACCAGCTGACTGCGCCCGAGCAGGAGCGCCTGCTGGCCGAGGCGGCTGAGATCGACCTCGCGGAGATCGAGCGGCTGGTCAACAGCCTCGTGCGCCCAGGTGCGTCGGCAGGCGTGGATCTGTCCGATCTGGCGCCGGCGCCGTATGAGGCGCGGCCGGAGTTTGGTGGCGATGCCGCCGCGTGGGCCAAGGCCAAGACGGCCGGCGAGGCCGCGCTGCGCGCCGGGCGCGTGGCGGCGTTTACCGTGGCGGGCGGGCAGGGGACGCGCCTCGGCTACGACGGCCCCAAGGGCACGTTTGGTGTCACGCCGCTCAAGAAGAAATCCCTCTTTCAGGTCTTCGCCGAGAAGCTGCGCGCGGCGGGCGTGCGCTACGGGCGGCCGCTGCACTGGTTCATCATGACCAGTCACCAGAACCACGCGGCGACCGAGTCGTTTTTCGTGGAGAACCGGTTCTTCGGGCTCGACCGTGCGTGCGTGCATTTCTTCCGCCAGGGGCGCATGCCGGCGGTGGATTTCTCGGGCAAGATCCTGCTCGAATCGCGGTGCTCGATCGCCATGTCGCCCGACGGCCATGGCGGGTCGCTGCGCGCGCTCGACCGCAGCGGCGCGCTCGATCTGATGCAGCGCGAGGGCATCGATGCGCTGAGCTATTTCCAGGTGGACAACCCGCTGGTGCGTTTCATCGATCCGGCCTTCATCGGCTGGCACCTGCTGCGCGGCTCCGAGATGTCGAGCAAGATGATCCCCAAGGCCTACGCCGAGGAGAAAGTCGGCCATTTCTGCACGCAGCGCGGCCGCAACGTCGTCGTGGAGTATTCCGACCTCCCACTGGCGATGCAGCGCGAGACCGATCCGGCCACGGGCAAGTTGCGCTACCTCGCCGGCAGCGTCGCCATCCACGTGCTCGACCGTGAATTCATCCGGCGCATGGCGTCGGGCGGCGCGGGCTCGCTGCCGTTTCACCGCGCGGATAAAAAGATCCCGACCGTCGATGCCGCGGGCGCGCCGGTGAAGCCGGAGAAGCCCAATGGCGTGAAGTTCGAGATGTTCGTTTTCGACGCGCTCCCGTTCTCGAAAAATCCGGTGATCATCGAGGCGCTGCGCCGCGAGGATTTCTCTCCGGTGAAAAACGCCGAGGGCGTCGACTCGCCGAAGACCTGCCGCGAGGATCTGCTTCGCCAGTACGCGAAGTGGGCGACCGATCAGGGCGCGGCGCTCGCCGTCGACGGCACGGGGCTGCCTGCGGCCGAGTTCGAGGTTTCCCCGATCTTTGGCTACGACGACGATTCGTTTGCCGATGCCTGGCACCGCCTCGCGGCCAAGCCAGCCATCGCCGCCGGGCTCTACCTGGAGTGATCGTTTCCGCTCACCACATTCTTTATCCATGAGTACACTCGACAAGATCCAAGCCGCCGGCAAAGCCGGCCAGCTGCTGCCCAGCAGCGTGGAAATCATCAGCACCTGGCTCGCCGCCGGACTTCCGACCTGGGCGGTCGAGAGCATCGACGAACTGGTCGCCAAGGGCGCTTGGTCTGAACTCAACGACCGCTTTTACCGCTACCTCGAATTCGGCACCGGCGGTATGCGCGGCCGCACCATCGGCGTGATCTCGACCGCCGCCGAGCAGGGCAAGCTCGGCCCGCAGGGTACGCCGGAGCACGCCGGCATCGGCAGCAATGTGCTCAACGACTACACGCTCGTGCGTGCCACCATCGGCCTTTTCCGCTACGTGCGCGGCTACCTCGACGGCATCGGCTGCAACGACCAGCCCAAGCTCGTCATCGCGCACGACGTCCGCCACTTCTCTCGCCACTTCTGCGAGCTGTCCGCCTCCACGTGGACGCGCCTCGGCGGCCTTGCTTACATCTTCGACGGCCCGCGCTCCACGCCGCAGCTCAGCTTCAGCGTGCGCCACCTGAAGGCGCATTGCGGCGTCGTGATCACGGCCAGCCACAATCCGGCCCACGATAATGGCTTTAAGGCCTACTTCGCCGACGGCGCGCAGGTCGTGGCGCCGCACGACAAGGGCATCGTGACCGAGGTCAACAAGGTGCCGCTTTCCGATCTCGGCCAGTTCCTGTCGGTCGATCTGGCCCGCGTTATCACGCTCGGCCACGCCGCAGACGACGCCTACCTCGCGGCCGCCTCGACCGCCGCGCTCGATCCAGAGGTGCTGCGCAAGACGAAGCTCAAGGTCGTTTTCACCAACATCCACGGCACCGGCTGCGTGGCCAGCATCCCGCTGCTCATCCATGCCGGCTGCGACGTGAGCGCCGTGCAGGAGCAGGTCGCATTTGACGCGCGTTTCCCGACGGTGAAATCGCCCAACCCCGAGAACGCCGAGGCGCTGTCGCGCGCCGTCGCGCTCGCCGAGGCCAAGGGCGCCGATGTCGTCATGGCCACCGATCCGGACAGCGATCGCGTGGGCGTGGCCGTGCGCAATGCCGCCGGCAAGGTCGAGCTGCTCACGGGCAACCAGATCGGCTCGCTGCTGACGGAATACCGCCTCTCGAAGTGCAAGGAGCTCGGCTGGATTCCGAAGGAGGGCTCGGACCGCGTCGCGATCGTGAAGACGTACGTGACGACATCGCTTCAGGATGCCGTCGGCCACGCGCACGGCGTGAAGGTCATCAACACGCTGACGGGCTTCAAGTGGATCGGCGCCAAGATCCGCGGCTACGAGGAGACGTTGAAGGGCGAACTGCTTTCGAAGGAAGGCATCGCACTCGACTACGACGCCACGCCGTTCGCCAGCCGCGTGAAGCTGCTCCAGAAGTACAGCACGTTCTACGCGTTTGGCTGCGAGGAAAGCTACGGCTACCTGGCCAACGACTACGTGCGCGACAAGGATGCCAACAGCGCCTGCCTGATGTTTGCCGAGCTTTGCGCCTACGTGAAGAGCCGCGGCATGACCGTCACCCAGTACCTCGACGAGATGTACCTGAAGTACGGCTACTTCCTCGAAGGCACGATCAACATCTACTACGAGGGCGCGAGCGGTGCGGCGAAGATCAAGCGCATCCTCGACACCTACCGCTCGCAGTCGCCGAAGGCGTTTGGTGACGTGGCGGTGGCCAAGTTCCAGGATTTCGGCCGCGAGACGTTCAAGGACGCCGACGGGGAGGAAATCCCGAAGCAGGACCTCTACTTCGTGACGCTGGCCAACGGCTACACCTTTGCCGCGCGCGGTTCCGGCACGGAGCCGAAGATGAAGTTCTACATCTTCGCCAAGCAGGCGGTGAAAAACGCCGCCGAGCTGCCGGCCGTGAAGCAGTCGGTGAAGGCGGAGCTGGAACGCATCAAGGCCCTCATCGAGGCCGATGCGAAGGCCCGCGCCGAAGGTTGATCGTTTCTCCGCGCCACGGCGCGCGTTTCTTTCAGCACCGGGCTTTGCCGCCCGGTGCTTTTTATTGGGAAAGGACCGGCTTGAAGATCGGCTCCTTGGGCGCGGCGGCCGGGCGCTGTTTTTTCTCAAGCCACTTTTGCAGGATCGCGCGTGCGACGGGCGCGGCGTAGGCGCCGCCGGCGTAGCTCTCGTCGGGGGTGTCGCCCTCGACGATGACGGCGATGGCGATCTCCGGCTTTTCGATCGGGGCAAAGCAGGCGTACCAGGCGAGCTCGAGCATGCCGAGGCGTTTGCCGTCTTTCCAACGCTCGCGCTGGGCGGTGCCGGTTTTGCCGGCGATGCGCAGGCCCTCGACGGCGCCGAAGCGGCGGGCGGTGCCCTTGGTGACGACGCGCTCCATGCCTTCGATGAGGGCCTGGTATTGGTCGGCGGGCAGGCCGATGGGCTCGGAGTTTTGCTTGGGGCGCTTTGGGTCGTGGATCAGGGTGGGCTTGGTCTGCGTCTGGCCGCGGGCGACGGAGGCCATGAAACAGGCCATTTGAAGCGGGGTGATTTGCAGGTCACCCTGGCCGATGGAGAAGTTGGCGGTGTCGCCTGGGTACCAACTTTCCTGTTTCACCTTTTTCTTCCAGGCGGCGTCGGGCACGATCATGCGACGGCTCTCGTTGGGCAGTTCGATGCCGGTCTGCTCGTGGAGGTGGAAGCGGCGGCTTTCGGCGGCGAGTGTTTCGGCGCCGATCTGGAGCCCGTAGTAATAGAAGTAGGTGTTGACGCTCTGTTCGATCGCGAGGCGGAAATCGATCTCGCCGGTGACACAGCCACCGTGGTCACGGAAGACGCGTCGCCCGACGGTGAAGCTGCCGTCGGTGTCGTACACGGAGGCGGGGGTGAGGATGCCGGAGCGCAGGCCGGCGATGGCGGTGAGGATCTTGAAGGTGGAGCCTGGGGGGTAGACGCCGTAGATGGCGCGGTTGGTCCAGGCGCCAGACTCGGCGATCTGCTGGGCTTTGGCGAAGGAGAGGCGCGGGGTGAAATCGTTGAGATCGTAATTGGGCAGGCTGGCGAGCGCGAGGATTTCGCCGGTGTTGACGTCGATGGCGACGGCGGCGCCGATGAGGTCGAGCAGGCCCTCCTCGGCGGCCTGTTGGAGGTCGATGTCGATCGAGAGCGTGAGGTTCTTGCCTTGGACGGGGAGGCGTTTCTCGAGGGGGGGATTGATGCGATAGCCTGCGGGGTCGACGCGGAAGATGGTGCCGCCGGCCTGGCCTTGGAGGATGTTGTCGAACTGGCGCTCGATGCCGTCCTTGCCGACGGTGCCCTTCATTTTGAAGGTGGTGAGGTCGTTGCCGGGGAGGTCAGCGGCTTCGAGGTCGACCGTGGTGCTGACGAAGCCGAGCACGTGGGCGGCAGCGGCCTTGTAGGGGTACGCGCGGGTGCTGGAAGCGTACACCTGGAGAGGGGAGCGGACGGGGAGGTGCTCGATGAGGTGCGCGTATTCTTCGGGGGACAGGTCGTCGATGAGCGTGTACGGGAGCAGCATCTCACTGCTGAAGTGCCGCATGAGGTCGGTGGTATCCACGTGGGCGGTGCGGCCGATGGCACGGTTGACCTGATCGAGGTAGCGCTGGACGACGGTGGTGCGGGCGATGCGCTCCATCTGGCGGGCGGAGGGCATGTCCTTGTCGTTTGCCTCGCGGTAGTTTTTCCGGATCTGGATGTACTGCTTGCGGAATTCGGTGCGCAGTTCGTCAAGGTAGAGGACGACGGCGAAGCGGGGGCGGTTGCCTACGAGCAGGCGGCCTTCGCGGTCGTAGAGGTTGCCGCGGGGGCCGGGGACGAGGATGCGGCGCTGGTTTTGCACGCGCTCGGCTTCGTGGTAGATGTCGGTCTTGAAGAGCTGCTGGTAGGCGAGGCCGCCGGCGAGCGTCAGCAGGAGGGCGAGGACGACCAGGTAGAAGAAGAAGACGCGGGGCTGGAAGAAGGTGTGCGTCTCGACGAGGTTGCCGGAGCGGTCGGCGTGACTGGCGGATGCGCGGGACATGGCCTAGTCAACCTGTCGACGATCTTCGGAGGCGGCGAGGGGATCGGCGAGTTCGAGGGCTTGCCGCTGAAGCGCGAGGAACCACGGGGCGATGGCCCACAGGACGAGTTCGGAGAAGAGCAGATCCCAGAGAAATCGGGAGACGAGCCTGCCTTCGGCGGGGACGTGCCGGAGGTGAAAAAGTGCGGTGACGATGAAAAGGACGAGGTTGGCAAGGAGCGCGATGGTGCGCTGGGTGGTGGGCTCGAAGCGGTCGAGCCGGGGGCGCTGGCGTTGCACGATGACGGTGGCCAGGCCGAAGAGAAAGGCGTGGAATCCGAAGTGGACGGGCTGGCTGGCGTCGCAGATCAGCCCGGCAAAAAGGGCGGCGATCAGGCCGATGCGCTGGGGAAGCTGCAGGGCGACGAAGGCGATGAAGAGGCCGCCGAGTGAGACGAACATCCGCCAGGGCGCGAGGTAGTGGTTGAGCTGGAGCACGAGCCACCACAGCAGCAGGAGGGGGAGAAAGATGGCGAGATGACGGCGCACGCGTGGAGACGGCGGCTAGTTCGCCTCGAGGGGAACGAGCACGGTGACTTCGGTCAGGGAGGAGAGGCGGGAGTCGAGCTCGACCTCGCCGGTCTTGAAGAGGCCGTCGGTGCTCGGGTCGGCGCTGACGACATAGCCGATGGTGAGGCCCGGGGGAAAAACGCCGCCGAGGCCAGAGGTGACGAGGCGGCGCGGGGCGGTGCGCGTGGCGAAGATGTCGAGGGGCATGAACTCGACGTTGCCCTTGGGTGGGGCAAAGGAGGGGTTGATGCCGCCCTGGTAGCTCATCGGGCGGGTGTCGCCCTCGACGACGGCGGCGAGACGGACGTTGGGGCTGCTCACCAGCTCGACGATGGCGGTGGTGGCGCGGACTTCGGAGACGCGGCCGGCGACGCCGCCGGTGAAGACGACGGGCGAGCCCTCGACGATGCCGAAGTTTTTACCTTTGCGGATGACGACGCGCTGCCACCACGCCGAGAAATCGCGGCGCACGACGCGTGCGGGCTCGGAGCGGTACTCGGGGAATGAAGGGAGGCGCAGGAGCGATTCGAGGCGCTCGATCTGGCCGCGCAGCTCGGCGTTTTGCTGGATGTTGTTGTCGTAGGCGGCATGGAGTCGGGCCATGTCGCGGCCGGCGGCGATGAGGTCGGTATTGGAGTGGAGGCGGAGGCCCCAGTACTCCTGAAGGTCGCGTGCGTAGGAGGCGGAGACTTCGAGGGGAGCCTCAAATTCGAAGAAGCTGACGCGCAGGAAGCTTTTGACCGCGACAGGCAACAGGAGCCACACGAGGACGACGATCGCGAGGGTGGCGAAGGGGCGGGCTTGGTCGAAACGGCGGGACGGCACGGGGGAATGGGCGGGCGTCGGACGGCCTCGATCCGCGCACGGCGCAACTGGCCGGGTCGTCACGCGGCGGAGGCCGCGTGATTAGAGATTTTGCATGACCCAGTTGAGGTCGTTGAGGACGGCGCCGGTGCCGTTGGCGACGGCGGAGAGGGGATCGTCGGAAATCGTGACGGGCAGGCCGGTCTTTTCGCTGAGGAGGCGGTCGATACCTCGGATGAGGGCGCCGCCGCCAGCCATGACGAAACCGCGGTCGACGAGGTCGGCGGACAGTTCCGGCGGGCAGCGTTCGAGGGTGACTCGGACGGCATCGACGATGGCGGCGATGGTGTCGCTGAGGGCTTCGCGGATTTCCTGAGAGGTGATGTGGATGGTCTTGGGCAGACCGGCGACGGAGTCGCGGCCTTTGACCTCGAGGGTGAGCTCTTCGTCGAGCGGATAGGCGGAGCCGATCTTGACCTTGATTTCTTCAGCGGTGCGCTCGCCGATGAGGAGGTTGTAGGCGCGCTTCATGTAGTTGACGACGGCGGCATCGAGCTCGTCGCCGGCGACGCGCACGGACTTCGAAAAGACCATGCCGGAGAGTGAAATGATGGCGATCTCGGTGGTGCCGCCGCCGATGTCGACGATCATGTTGGCAGCCGGCTCTTCGATCGGGAGGCCGACACCGATGGCTGCGGCCATGGGCTCGGGGATGGTGATGACGTCGCGTGCGCCGGCGTGGAGGGCGGAGTCTTTGACGGCGCGTTTTTCGACTTCGGTGATGCCGGAGGGGATGGCGATGACGACGCGGGGGTTTACGCGGAAGGAGCTGTTGCTGACCTTGCGGATAAAGTAGCGGAGCATCGCCTCGGTGACGTCGAAGTCGGCGATGACACCGTCTTTCATCGGGCGGATGGCGGTGATGTTGCCGGGGGTACGGCCGAGCATGCGTTTGGCTTCGTCACCGACGGCGCGGACCTTGCGGGTGCTGGTGTCGATGGCGACGACGGACGGCTCGCGCATGACGATGCCTTTATCCTTGGCGTAAACGAGTGTGTTGGCTGTGCCAAGGTCGATGCCGATGTCGTTGGAAAGGTAACCGAAGAGGTTGGATGCCATTGTGAGGTCCGAGAAAGAGATACAGGCGCGTTTCCGCCGACGGCAACGAATCGGCGCGCACCGGGTGTGTCAACGAGGGAAATTGCCGGGAATCAGAGGGAAAACGGGTGTGGGGGCAGGGGCCTGGCGGTACGCGGTCAGGTGGCGCCGGGGTGGCCGCTGAGTTGTGCGGCATGAAAGCGGATGGCGCGTTGGTGGGCGACGATGCCGGGGTCGTCGCTGGTCTCGGTGAGGAGATGCAGGAGCAGCTGCATCGCTTCGGTGTGTTGTTTGGTGTCGTGCAGGGCGAGCGCGAGAAAGACGCCGAACTCGTGGTTGTCTGGGAAGAGGGTGCGCGCGGTGCGCAGCGTTTCCACTGCGCGCGCGGACTCGCCAATGGTGCGCAGGGAGGAGCCGAGCCCGAGGAGTGCGGCGGCGTGGTCGTTGGGCGTGAGGCCGAGGGTGAGGGCTTTTTCGTAGTAGGCGACGGCTTCGCGGGTGCGGTCGAGGATCTCGCAGGTCCAGGCGAGTTGGAAATTGATCTCGGCGACGTTGGGGTAGCGCTGGTCGAGCTCGCGGAGGCGCTGGATCAGGGTGGCGCCGGCTCCGCCGTGGCGGGCTCCGATGATCGCATCGAGTTCGCTTTTCCACGGGGGCAGGGGGGCGGCGGGGAGATCGGGGGGCATGGGGCAATCGTTGCTTGGAATCGGCGGTGGCTCAAGCCCACGTATTCGGCCTGGTGGTGCCAGGGCACAAAAAAGCCGCACGGTGGGCGTGCGGCTGGAGCGAAAACGCGCGAGCGCGGGTTCAGACGGTTTGAAGCGCCGGAGCGGTGGCCTTGGCGATGGGCGCGAGCTTGGCCGTGGCCTGTTGCGAGACACCGAAGAACTCGACGGAGTACGCGACATCCTTGTAGCCGCGGGCGACGAGGGACTCCTGGACGCGTTTGATGGCGGCACGCAGTTGGTCGGCGGGGGCGCCGTCGATTTCCTCGACCTGCTGGGTCTCTTTGCAAAGGACGTGGAAGCGGCCTTCGCCGGAGAGGGCCATTGCGTAGAGGCTGGTGCCGTTGTGCGAGAAGGAGCGGCGCACGAGGCCGACCTCTTCGAATGCAGCGAGGCAGCGGTAGACAGTGACGAGATCGCAGGATTTGGTTTCGAGCCCGTGGAAGATCGCCTCGATGCTGACTGGATGAACTTGTTCGAGGAGAACGGAAAGGATTGCGATGCGAGGCTGGGTGATACGCAGGCCGGCGGCCTTGAGCCGGGCGCATGCCTCATCCAGCTGCGATGCTGTTTGGGGCACCTGGGCGTCGGCCCGGGCGATGATGCCAGTCATCGGGTGGTTCGTCTGTGTGGATGCAATCATGAGAAAGTGAGGGTGAAATATTGTAATTTCTATGCACTACAGGGGGCGGTCCTTGCGAGGGTTTTTGTTACACTTTCTTTACGGAGAATTACGTACCTTGCCGTTACGCATTCTGTGCGGGCGCGGCGCGGTGTTGCGCGTTGCGAGCCGGTGTGCTCAATCTGCCGGCCTCTCCGCATGCAAGATCCTGATTTCGCCGTGATCGTTGACCAAATCCGCAAGGAAGATAGCCGCTACGACAAACGTGCTTATGCGTTTGTCCGAAGTGGGTTGGATTATGCCGTGTGCGAGATGCAAAAGCGCGACCGGGCGCGTGCGTCGCAGTCCCGGCACATCACCGGACAGGAGTTGCTGGATGGGCTGCGGGTGTACTCCCTTGAGCAGTTTGGCCCGCTCACCAAGACCGTGCTGGAGTCGTGGGGCGTGCGCCGGTGCGAGGATTTTGGAGAGATCGTCTTCAACCTGATCGAGTATGGCATCCTCAGCAAAACCGAGCAGGACAAGAAGGAGGATTTCGCGTCGACTTACACGTTTGACGCCGCGTTTGAGGAGCCGTTTCTGCCGGCCAAGCGCCGGGCTCATCCGCCGTCCGACAAGGCCTGAGAAGGCCCCCATATTTCCCTGCCGCCGGAGCGACTCTGGCGGCTTTTTAACAACCCGATTTTCCGCCCATGTCCGCTTCCGTTTCGACCGATCTTCGTCTGCTCACCCCGTTCTGGTCCGAGCCTGTCACGCGCGAGGAGCTCGCGAACGGCCTCACGTTGATCGTGAAGCCGGACCGTTCGGCCGCGCTCGCCTCGGTGCAGGTATGGGTGAAGACCGGCAGCCTGCATGAAGACGCGTACCTCGGCGCGGGCCTTTCGCACTTTCTCGAACACATGCTGTTCAAGGGCACGGAGCGGCGCGCCGGGCGCGAAATCAGTGCGACGGTCCAGGCGCATGGCGGCTACATCAACGCCTACACGACTTTCGATCGCACGGTGTACTACATCGACCTGCCTTCGGAGCATGTCGGCGTGGCCATCGATCTGCTCGCCGACGCCACGCTGCACTCGACGCTGCCCGCCGATGAGGTGGCCCGCGAGCGCGACGTGATCCTGCGCGAGATCGCGATGACGCACGACGACCCCGACCAGCGGCTCGGCGAGGCCCTGTTTGCGACCGCGTTTCGGGCGCATCCGTACCGCCATCCGATCATCGGGCATCGGGACGTGTTTGCCGCGGTCACCCGCGAGGCGCTGCACGCCTACTACAAGGCCCGCTACGTGCCCAACAACCTCGTGGTCGTCGTCGTGGGCGACGTCGATCCGGCCAGTGTGCGTGCGCAGGTGGAGCAACATTTCGGCACCGCCACGCGCCAACGACTCGCGCCGGTCTGGGTGCCCGAGGAGCCGCTCCCGCTCGCCCCTCGCCAGCGCCACCTCTTCGAAGACGTCGAGCTGACGCGCGCCGGGCTGGCCTGGCAGATCCCCGGGCTCACGCATCCCGACGCCCCCGTGCTCGATTTGCTGGCCTCCATTCTGGGGGCTGGAGACAGCTCGATCCTCTGGCAGGAAATCCGCGAAAAGGCGCGCCTGGTGCACAGCATCGATGCGTGTAGCTGGAATCCCGGCAGCGTCGGCCTGTTTTATCTCTCCTTCACCTGCGAGCCCTCGAAACGGGAAAAGGCCACGGCGGCGATCCATCGTGTGCTGGCGCGGTGCGCGCAGCGCGGCTTCACGCCGGCGCAGATCAAGAAGGCGATTCGCCAGATGGTCGTCAGCGAGATCAACACGCGGAAAACGATGTCCGGCCAGGCCTCGCGCCTCGGTGCGGCGGAAGTGGTCGTGGGCGATCTCGGTTTCTCACGCAGCTATTTCGAACGCCTGCGCAACGTCACCGGCACGGAGCTGCGCCGCGTGTTGCGCGCGTATGTGACCGATTCGCGTCTGACGTCGGTGTCGCTGAGCCCGAAGTCAGCGGCGCCGGCGTCGCCCGTCGCGGTGACGGGTGGGGAAACACGGGGCGATTTCGAGGAGATCCGCCTGCCCAATGGCGCGCGGCTCCTGCTCCAGCACGATGCGCGGCTGCCCAATCTGCACCTGCGGCTGCTCTGCCAGGGCGGGCCGTTGTTTGAGTCGCCGGGCAAGCGCGGGGCGACCTCGCTGCTGGCGACGATGCTCACCAAGGACACGCGCCGGCACAGCGCGGCGGCGGTGGCCCAGCGCATCGAGGCGCTCGGCGGCTCCTTCTATCCGTTTTCTGGAAACAACTCGGTGGGGCTGGCGGTCGAGGTGCTGCCCTCGGATGCGCTTTGCGGGCTGGAGGTTTTGAGCGAGGCCGTGCTGGAGCCGGCCTTCAAGGCGGCGACGCTCGAGATCGAGCGCGAGGCACAGGTCGCCGGGCTACAACAGGACGCCGATGACGTCGTGACCTTTGGCCGGAAGCGGCTCCGCGAGCGTTTCTTTGGCACCTATCCGCTCGCGATCGACGCGCAGGGCGACATCGCCGGCGTGCAGGCGATCACGCGTGCCGACCTCGTCGAAATGCACCGGCGGGTCGTCACGGCGTCGAATGTCGTGCTGGCGGTGGCCGGGGATTTTTCGGCGAAGACCTTTGTGCCGAAGCTGCGCGCATTTCTTGGCAAACTGCGCCGTGCGGCAGCGCCGGCACCGGCGGAGGTTTTTGCCGGGCCCGCGGAAGTCGGCGACTTTGTGGAGACGCAGCCGCGCGAGCAGGCGGTGGTTTTCCAAGCGTTTGCCGGGCCGGTGCTGCTGGCCGACGATTTCTACGTGGGCGAAGTGGCCGACGAATTGTTCAGCGGCATGGCGTCGCGGCTGTTTGAGCGTGTGCGCGAGGAGAAGGGACTGGCGTATTTTGTGCGCTCGTCGCGCGTGACAGGGCTGGGCTCGGCGATGTTCTATTTCTACGCAGGTACGGCACCGGAAAAGGCCGCCGAGGTGCTGGTGGAGATCGAGGCTGAGATCGCGCGCGTGGCGCGTGGCGAAGTGACGGAGACCGAGCTGCAGCGCTGCCAGGCCAGGCTCAAGGCCGGGCGCCGGCAGGGCATGCAAACCAATGGATCGCGTGCCATGCAGGCGGGGCTCAACGCTCTGTGCGGACTTCCGATCAATGATTGGAAAAACTACGACGCCCGCATCGATGCAGTCACGATTGGGCAACTGGCGGCGTTTGCCGGGCGGTATTTTACTAAGGAACGGCGCACGCAGCTGGTCGTGCGTCCGTAGGTTTGTGCCGGCCTGCGCCTTTTCGGGTGCGGGGGTTGCTTGTTGCTGGTGGAGATGTTCATTGCGAAACCTGCCTCCACCCCGTGATCTTCTGTGCGCACAACCCCAAGCTGTTCCTCAAATGTCTGGCGTGCGTGGTCGGCGTGTGGGCTGCGGTTTGGAGCGCGTCGCCGGCGTTGGCGCAGGGCGAGCTGAGGTTGGCTTCGGATTTTGACGCGCCCCGCTCCACCGCGCAGCTCGATGGATTTGATGATCGGGTCGTGGCAGAGGCGTGTCGGCGAGTCGGCGTGACGATGCGCCGGGTGCACCTGCCGGCGGGGCGGACACTCGTGCTCGCCAATCAAGGCGTTGAGGATGGGGTGTATTCTCGTATCGCGGGCTTCTCTGCACGTTATCCGGAGTTGGTCGTGGTGCCGGAGCCGGTCGGCGAGATCACCTACGTGGCGTTTTCCCGGGACCCTCAGTTGAAGATTTCCGAGTGGGAGAGTCTGCGATCGCTTTCCGTCGCGGTGGTGCTGGGACGAGCGACGTCGGCGACGCGTACGGCGGGCATGCCGGATGTGGTGCGTGTGCGCGAGCCACTGCAGCTTTTCCGGATGCTGAAGGCCGGGCGTGTGGAGGTGGTGGTGTACGAGCACTGGCAGGGGGTGGTGGCGGCACGGCGTGTCGGGCTCGACGATGTCGTGGTGCACCAGCCGGCGCTGCAGAGCCTGCCGCTTTATCTTTATCTCAACTCCCGGCATGCGGCGCTCGTACCAAAGTTTGCCGATGCACTTCGCGCCATGAAGCAGGATGGCACCTACGCGCGGTTGCGCGCGCAAACCACCGCCCTCGTCGATGAAATCAGCACACAGAAAAATTAAGAATCCGCTTTCTCGGCGGCTGTCGTTGCGAATCGGCTGGATAAGCCTTGCGGCGATCGTGCTGACAACGCTCTGGCTGGCTTGGCGGGAAGACTCCCGGCAGCGTGCCGAGCTGCAATCGATCGTGGACCATATCGAGCGCAGCGCGGGGCAGGGGCTGGCCGAGAGCCTGTGGTGCTTCGACCAGGAGCAGCTCGCGATCCAGATGGATGGCGTCCTCAATTTTCCGCTGATCGAATATGCGGCGATCATCCAAGACGGGAACATACTTGTGCAGCGTGGCGCGCTGGTGGCGGACGGGGCGATTGAGCGCACTGTGCCGTTGCGGCGCAGCTATCGCGGCCGGCAGGTGTCTTTGGGCGAGTTGCGCGTGCAGGCGAGCTCGCACGAAATATGGGCGCTCGTCATCGATCGCGTACTGAGCACGGCGTTCGTGCAGACGTTGACGGTCATCACGGTCGCGCTGCTGTTGCTGTGGCTTTTCGAGCGTATGGTGACCCGCCACCTCACGGACATGGCGGACTTTTTCGGCCGGAAGGAATCTTCGGATCTGATGACGCCGTTGAGGCTGGCGCGGGTGCGCAGCCCGGGCGACGAGTTCGACGCGCTGGCGGCGGCGATCAACACTCAGCGGGCCTCGCTGGCGGCGGCCTACGACGAGATTGTCCATGCGGAGGCATCGATGCGGGCGAGCGAGGCGGAGTTGCGCAGTTTGTTCGAAGCGGCTCCGGTGGGCATCGCGTTTGTGAAAAACCGCCGGCTGCTGAACCTCAACGAACAGATGGCGGCGTATTTCGGGTTTACGCGGGAGCAGCTCCTGGGGCAGGACGCACGCATCCTGTACGATAGGCAGGAGGATTATGATCGGGTGGGGCGCACACTCTTGTCGCCGGGCGATGTGCGCGTGCGTTCGGAGGAGGTCACCTCGACGGACAAGCAGGGACGTCTGCGCGATTTCCTGGTGCAGGCGGCGCTGATGGACCCTGGCCATCCGGAGAATGGCGCGGTGGTCACCTTGCTCGATATCACGGATCGCAAACAGGCCAACCGGCTCCAATCGGCCAAGGATCAGGCCGAGGCGGCCAACCGTGCGAAGAGCGTTTTTCTCGCCAACATGTCCCATGAGATCCGCACGCCGATGAATGCGATCCTCGGATTCACCCAGTTGTTGCGTCGGGATTCGACGTTGACGGCCCAGCAGCGGGAATACCTGGGCGTGATCGACCGCAGTGGCGAGCACCTGATGACTTTGATCAACGACATCCTCGATGTCTCGAAGATTGAGGCTCAGCGCGTGACACTCAATCCGGCGCCCTTCGATCTTGGGGGCTTGGTGAAAGACTTGGAGTCGATGTTCCGGGTGCGCGCGGCAAACAAGGGCCTCGGTTTGAAGGTCGAGCTGGAGCCGCAGGTTGCCGGGACTGTTGTGGCCGACGCTGCGAAGCTGCGTCAGATTCTTATCAACCTCCTCGGAAACGCGGTGAAGTTTACCGCCAGTGGAGGCGTGATTTTGCGGGTGCGAAAGGAGGCCGTGGGGCACGATGCCTGGCGCGTGCTCATCGATGTGGAGGATACTGGGCCGGGCATTTCGCCGGACGAGTTGCCGAAATTATTCCAACACTTCGAGCAGGCCGAGGCCGGTCGCAAGGCCGGCGGTGGCACGGGACTGGGGCTGGCGATCAGCCGCGAGTTTGCCCGCATGATGGGTGGCGATATCACCGTCGAGACGGTGCCAGGCCAGGGGTGCCGCTTTCGTGTCCAGGTATTGCTCGGGCGTGACGATGCGGCGGTCCCGGTCGAGAAGCGGAAGGATTTTCGTGCGGTTACGCGGCTGGCCGACGGGCAGCCGGAGCGCCGTATTTTGATCGTGGATGATATCGCAGAGAACCGCCGGCTCCTGCGCAAGATGCTTGAGCCGATTGGATTCATGGTGCTGGAGGCGGCCGATGGAGAGGAGGCGATCACGGAAAACGCGCGCTGGCAGCCGCACGCAATCTTGATGGATTTGCGCATGCCGAAGCTCGACGGGTGGGAGGCCATCAAGCGCATCCGGCAGACGGAGGAGGGGGCGCGCCGTGTGAAGATCGTAGTCCTGACGGCGAGCGCGTTCGATGAGAACCGACAGCAGGTCTTGGCGGATGGCGCCGATGATTTTTTGGGGAAACCATTCCGAGAATCGGAATTGCTGGAGGTACTCCGGTTGCTGCTGGATGTTCGCTATATCTACCGCGGGGATTCGCCAGCGGTGCGCACCGAGTCTGTGCCGGGCAATCACGATCCGGCCGTGCAGCAATCGCCGGAGGTGTTGCGACTATTGCGGCAGGCTGCGCGCGAAGCCGATCTCGACCGGATGCTCGCCCTCATCGCTCAGATCGAGGCGACTGATCCGGCCCTCGCCCAGTCGCTGCGCCAGCAGGCCGACCGTTTCGACTACGTACGACTTGTGTCGCTTTTACCAACCGAGGAGGAACGCCGATGAGTGCCAACGAGCCCGTGCCCCCGCCGCCTGCGAACATCCTGGCGGTCGATGATACGCCTGCCAATCTGCAGTTGCTGGTGGGGCTCTTGAAGGAGCATGGCTATCGAGTGCGCCCAGTGCCCAGCGGTGTGCTGGCGTTGCAGGCGGCGGAGGCCAGCCAGCCCGACCTCATCTTGTTGGATATCACGATGCCCGAGATGAACGGCTACGAGGTCTGTCGTCGCCTGAAGGAGAATCCGCGGCTTCGGGATATTCCGGTGCTATTCATCAGCGCGATGAATGAGCCGCTCGACAAAGTGCGCGCGTTTCAAGCCGGTGGGGTGGATTATGTGACCAAGCCATTTCACGCGGAGGAGGTGGAGGCGCGCGTGCGCACGCATCTGACGCTGCGGCAACAACAGAGGGCCTTGGCCGAAAGTCTCGCGAAACAGGAAGAGATGGAGCGGATGAGGGACAGCCTCACACACATGATTGTGCACGACATGCGCTCGCCACTGGCTGTCCTTCAGGTGGCCTGCGATTTGCTGGGTACCGAGTTTCTCGCGGGCGACGGCGACGCGCAGGCGATCCTGGTCAACGCGCGTGGGAGTCTGTCGACCCTCACGGAGATGGTGACGCAGATGCTCGATTTGAGCCGTCTGGAGTCGGGGCAGATGCAGCTCGATCGCCAGCCGGTCGATCTGGCGGACTTGGCGCGCGCCGCGGTCGAGGGCGTGCGGCCGCTATTGGAACAGCGGCAGGTGACGGTGACGGCGCCGGCCGCGGTCGTGGTGCATGTGGACCCGCATATTGTGCGGCGGGTGATCGGTAATCTTCTTGGCAACGCCCTCAAATTCAGCGCCGACGATGGCTCTGTGGACGTGCGGGTGATGGAGGGGCCCGAAGGGGCGCGTCTAGAGGTGATCGACTACGGGCCAGGCATCGCGCCGGAGCATCACGCAAAGGTCTTCGAGAAGTTTGGACAGATCGCTGGAGCCAAACGGCACATGGGCTCGGGGCTGGGCCTGACGTTTTGCAAACTGGCGGTCGAGGCGCATGGGGGCCGCATCGGCCTGACGAGCGAGTTGGGCAAGGGCTGCACGTTCTGGTTTTCCCTGCCCCTTTAACAACCGGACGCGCCAGCGGCGCCCGGTGTGGACCGGGACGCCGCGGAGCGAGGCGGGATTATTTGAAGAAATCCGCGTGCGCAGTCGATTTGCTACGCGGGGAGGCTGCTGGTTTGGCGACGACGTGAGCCGGTTCCCTCTTGGGCTCCGGCTTGGGCTGATGTGCCTTTTCCGCCGGAGGGTTTTTGTGTTCGGGCTCGGAGGCCGGAGTGGGGGCGTTGAATTGCTGGCCGGCTTTTTTGCCGTCGATGAGTCGGCGGAGATCTTTGACCGCGGCATCCATTACTTGAGATTGAGCGTGGAGCTCCTCGGCCGCGGCGGCAGATTCTTCCGCGCTGGCGGCGTTGGCCTGGGTGACTTCGTCCATCTGCGAGACACTGGTGACGACCTGGCCGAGGCCCTGGGATTGTTCGTTGGAGGCCTGGGCGATTTCGTTGATGAGGGTATCGACGCCGCGGGCTTTCTCGACGATTTCCTGGAGGGCTTGCGCGACCTTGCTGGAGATGGCGACGCCCTGGCCGGATTTTTTGATGGAGTCTTCGATTTTCTCGGCGGTTTCCTTGGCGGCGTTGGCGGAGCGCTGGGCGAGGGCGCGGACCTCTTCGGCGACGACGGAGAAACCGGCGCCTGCCTCGCCGGCGCGTGCGGCTTCGACGGCGGCGTTGAGGGCGAGGATGTTCGTTTGGAACGCGATTTCGTCGATGGTCTTGATGATGTTGGCGATGTTGTCGGAGGCGGTTTTGATCGCGTCCATCGCTGTGGCCATTGATTGCATGTCGGCGGCGCCGGCTTCGGCGGCGTGGCGTGTCTGGCCTGAGAGTTCCTTGGCGCGGCCGGCAGAGTCGGCATTGCGCTTGGTCATGCTGGAGATTTCCTCCAGGGAGGCGCTGGTTTCCTCGAGGGAGGCGGCTTGTTTGCTGGAGCCTTGCGCGAGGAGTTGTCCGGTGGTGCTGACCTGTTCGGCGGCACTGGCGACTTGGGCGGAGCTTTCGCCGAGGGTATTGGCAAATCCGCTGAGGAGTTTGTTGATGTTCCGCATGATCAGGACCACCGAGAAAATGGCGATGAGGAAGGCGGCGGGGCCACCGATGAGCATGGTGCGGCGGGCAACGATCAGACTTTGCTCGGCCTGGGCGGCAGAGGCGACGCTGGAGGTGCGGTTGAGCTCAACAAGCTCGTTGATGGCTTTCGTATAGCGCTGGAACACGGGGTAGAGGTCGGCGTCGAGTTGCTGGCTGGCTTCGACCTTCTGGTCGGCGCGGCTGAGCTTGAGGACGTTTTCGCGGGCGTCGCGGTAGTTGGCGCGGGCGACTTTGATGGTCTCGTAGGATTCTTGTGCGCCGGGGAGGTTGGTGGCGGCGAGGAGGGTTTCGACCTCCTTGTACATATCGGTGAGGGCGGCGCTCTTCGATTTGAGCTCTTTGTCGATGGATGCGATGCGCTCGGGGGTGTTGGCCTGGAGATGTTGGGTGGTGTTGATGTAGTTTTCCTTAACGAGGGACTCGATCTGGGAGAGCTGGACGATGAGCGGGAGGTTTTCGGCGGTGACTTTTTCGGTGGCGTGTTGGATCCGGACGATGCGTTCGTACGCGACGCCGCCGATGAGTGCGGCGATGATCAGTACGAGGGCAAATCCGGCTTGGACGCGGGTGGCAAATGTCCAGGACTTGGCGGAGGACTTGGCTGGGGAGTGTGTTTTGTGGCCCATAGTGATATGCGTAGTCTCTCACTATCGGCCATATCTGGAAAAAGAGTCAAAATCAGGGAAACTATTAGAGGTAGGAAGGGGGATGGCAGCGGGTGCGGGCACAAAAAAGCGGCGCCCGAGGGGGGCGCCGCGAAGGAGGACGGACTGTCTAGAGTGGGCTCAGGCCTGCCACTGGACCTTGCGCATGTCGCCTTGTTCGAGGAAGGCGAGGTGCATCTTGAACGCGTTTTGCAGGGTCTGCGGGACGTGGCCCTTCTTGGAGAGGGCGAGGTAGCCGCGCAGGAGGTCTCGGTACTCGGGATGCACGCACTGCTCGATGATGTGCTGGGCGCGGTCGAGGGGGGCCTTGCCGCGGAGGTCGGCGACGCCGTGCTCGGTGACAACGATTTGCACCGAGTGCTCCGTATGGTCCATGTGGGAGACGAGCGGGACGATCGTGCTGATGGCGCCCTTCTTGGCCGCGGACGGGCAGGTGTAGATGGAGATCTGGGCGTTGCGGGTGAAGTCGCCGGAACCGCCGATGCCGTTCATGAGGTTGTCGCCCATGATGTGCGTGCTGTTCACGTTGCCGAAGAGGTCGACCTCGATGGCGGTGTTGATCGTGATGAGGCCGAGGCGGCGGACGAGCTCGGGGCTGTTGCTGATTTCCTGCGGGCGCAGGACCATGCGGGGGCGGAAGAACTCGAGGTTCTTGTACATCTCGGCGAGCTTGTCCTTGCTGACGGTCAGCGAGCAGCCGGAGGCGAAGGTGCACTTGCCGCTCTGGACGAGGTCGATGACGGAATCCTGGATGACCTCCGTGTACATCATGAAGGGCGGGATGCCGGGGTTGGAGCCGAGGGCGCCGATGACGGCGTTGGCGATGTTACCCACGCCGGATTGCAGCGGGAGGAAGCTGGCGGGCAGGCGGCCGGAGCGAATCTCGCCGGCGAGGAAGTTGGCGACGTTTTCGCCGATCTTGGTGGTGACGGGGTCGGCTTCGTCGAAGCCGCCGATTTCGTCGGGGCGGTTCGTGAGGACGATGCCGGCGATCTTCTTGGGATCGACTTTGACGGTGGTGGTGCCGACGCGGTCGTTGGGTTTGTAAACGGGGATCTCGCGGCGGTTGGGGGCGTCCTGCGGTTCGTAGAGGTCGTGGAAGCCGGCGAGGGCTTTGGGGTGATAGGCGTTGAGCTCGATGAGCACCTTATCCGCGAGGCGGAGGTAGGTGTTGGAGGCGCCGACGGAGGTGGTGAGGGTGATCTCGCCGTTGGGGGAGACGTCGCAGGCCTCGACGATGGCCCAGTTGACCTTGCCGAGCACGCCGGAGCGGACGGTGCCCTGGACGCTGGAGAGGTGGAGGTCGAAGAAGCGGGCGCGGCCTTCGTTGATGGCTTTGCGCAGGGATGGGTCGGACTGGTACGGGGTGCGCCATTCGATGGCGTTGGCCTCGGCGAGGGCGCCGTCGAGGGATTTGCCTGTGGAGGCTCCGGTGAGGATACCGAGGCGGAAGGGGCGGCCAGCGGCGTGTTCGGCGTTGGCGCGTGCGGCGAGGGCGATGGGGATCTCCTTACAGGCGCCGGCTGCGGTAAAACCACCGAAACCAATGGTATCGGAGTGTTGGATCAGTGCGGCCGCCTCGGCCGCGGACAGGGTCGGGAATGACAGGCTCATGTTCGCAAAATGGACAAGTGGTAAAACTCTCGCACAGTCCGCCTGCAAGTGCTGCGCGGGGCTTGGCGGAGGCCGCGCGAATTTTGCTTAAGGGAGGGCTGCGTGGGGGCTGAACTTGAGGGGTGTTCAGGTCTGTGCGAGCAGCGGGAGGGTGATGCGCATGGTGGTGCCGGCGGGGCTGGTGGAGACGAGCTCGATGTCGCCGTGGTGGCTTCGCATGATGCGTTTGGCGATGCCCAAGCCGAGGCCGGTGCCGTCGGCTCGCCCGGAGAGAAAGCTTTCGAAGATTTTTTCGCGGAGGGTTTCTGGGATGCCGGGGCCGGTATCGGTGACGTCGATGAGGAGGAGGCTGGCGCCGTCGCGGGTGGTGCCGCGTGCGTCGATGTCAATGCGGCCCCCGGTGGGCATGGCTTGGGTCGCGTTGAGTAGCAGGTTGAGGAGGACCTGCTGGATCTGGCCCTTGTGGGCTTCGACGGTGAGGGGGGCCGGAGGCGGGGCGAAGTGGAGCTGGATTTTGCTCTGCGCGAGCTTGAGCCGGATGAGGACGATGGTGTCGGCGATGATGTCGGAGGCGTTCCACTGGGAGTGGACGCTTGCGGGGGCTTTGGCGAAGTTGAGGACGCGGGAGACGATGGCTTCGAGCTGGTCGAGCTTTTCTCCGATGACGCGGGTGTCGGTGCGGCGGAGGTCGCCTTCCGGGAATTCGAGGCTGAGGGATCCGAAGAGGAGTTTGATGACGGTGAGTGGGTTTCGGATTTCGTGGGCGATTTCGGCGGCGAGGAGTCCGAGGGTGGTGAGTTGTTCGCTTTTGCGGAGGGACTCCTCGCTTTGGAAGACGCGGGCGTAGAGACGTGCGTTTTGGAGGGCGACGAGGCCGAGGGCGGCGAGGGCGGCGGCGAGGCGTTTTTCGTCGTTGCTGAAGCGGTGGGGGCGGTCGGTGAAGAGGGCGAAGGCACCGATGGTTTCGTCTTCGCGGACGAGGGGGACGACGAGGGCGGAGTAGAGGCGGTCGTCGGCGGGGATGTCGGGGAGTTCGCGGAATTCTGGGGAGCGAATGTTGGCGAACTCGATGGCCTTCCGGGTGTGGATGGCGGCGGCGATCACACCGTCGTCCACGTTGAACTCGGCGGCGTTTTGGAGCGTGCGTGTGGTGGCGTGTGCGTCGGTATCGGCGAAGGCGGCGAGGCGAGCGGTGCCGCGGGTACTGTCGTGGAGGAAGAGGGCGCAGGCGCGGGTCTGCATCACATCCCGGCTGTCGCGGACGATTTTCTCGGCGAGGGCGTGTTCATCGAACTGGGCGACGAGGGAGAGGCCGTTGCCGATGAGGCCTTCGAGTTGGCGTGCCTTGCCACGGAGGTGTTGGATTTCCCAGAGCCGTTGCATGACGGCGGTGACTTCGGCGGCGAGTTGCTCCAAGAGTCGTAGGTCGGCGGAGGTGAAGGCGCCGAGTACGTCGCTGTCGAGGTTGATGACGCCGATGACTTGGCTGGCCTCCTCGATGACCTGCAAGGTCTCGAGCATGGGGACGGCCATCTCGCAGCGGACTTCTGGACGGATGCGGACGTAGCGGGAGTCGGCGGCGACGTCGGGAATGAGGAGGGGTTTGCCGTGGAAGGCGACCCAGCCGGTGATGCCCTGGCCGAGGCGGAGGGGCAGGTCGTCGGAGGCGTCCAGAGGGAGGCCGTGCTGGACTTCGACTTCGAGACGGCCGGTGTCGGGGTTGAGGAGGGCGACCGAGCCGCTGGCGGCGTGGAAGGTGGAGACGAGGTCTTCGAGGATGTGGCGGAGGGCGACTTTGGGGTCTTCGGTTTTTCCGATGAGGGTGCTGATGCGGTAGAGGGTGTGGATGGCGCGTGGGTCGGCGCCATCGGGGGCGGTCGGCGGGTGGGGGGCGCGAGTGGGCACGGCGGGTGTTTTAGTGCGCGGGAGTGGGCGAGGGGGGAGTGGCGATGGTCGCGAGGAGGGCGGCCCGGAGGGTTTCGAGCCGGGTGGAGTCGGCGACGGGTTCCTTGTTGGCGCTTTCGATGTAGAAGGAGTCGATGGCGATGCCGCGCTCGGTGCCGATGCGCGCGAAGGTGATGTCGAAGCCTTGGTCGTAGATGATTTTTGCGAGCCGGTAGAGCAGGCCGATTTCGTCGCGTGCTTGGATCTCGACGATGGTGCGTTGCATCGAGAGTTCGTGGTAGACGTCGACGGAGGGGGGAAATGTTTTGTGGAGGGGGTCGTTGTTGACCGGGACGCGGTAGCGCTTGGCGTACTTGTTGGCTTGGGCGACGATTTCCGGGTAGAGGTCGCGGTTGCTGACGAGGGCGGCTTCGATGGTTTTTGCAAACGTGTCTTGTGCCGTGGCGCTTTGGACGACGCCGCGGCCGGGCTCGACGACGTAGAAGGAGTCGATGGCGATGTGGTCGGACCGGGAGATGATCTTGGCGCTGAGAATGGACAGGCCGGCGACGCTGAAGGCTCCGGCGAGTTTATAGAAGAGGCCGGCACGGTCCCAGGTGACGACGTTGACGACGGTGAGGGAGCGGTTGATGTCGTCTTTCCACTCGATGATGGGGCTGAGGGAGCCTCCGCCTGGGGTGGCGGTGATGGTCTTGAGCAGGCGGTTGACCATCTGGATGTGGAGGGCGATTTCCTCGGCGTCGGTGTGGATGAAATAGCGCTCGGGGAGGGCGCTGAAGTGGGCGGTGATTTCGTCGGCGCTGATACCGGGGATTTTTTGGGAGATGAGGTCTTGTTGCATCATGGCGCGTTTGGCTCGGTGACTGGCGTGAATGGCTTCGCCCAAGTGGAGACGTTCCAGAGTGGCGCGATAAAGATTATAATGGAGCATGTCCTTGTAATCGTTCCAGAGCGAGGCGGCGGTGCCTCGGGCGTCGCAGAAGGTGTGGACATAGAGATGGCGGAGGTGCTCGGGGTCGCCGACGACTTCGGCAAAGGCAGCGGCGGTCTTGGGATCATCGACATCGCGAGTCTGCCAGAATCGTGCCATCACGAGGTGGTTTCTGATGGTGTGGGTGACGATTTCGCGGCTTTCGGGGCCGACCTGCCAGCGGGCGAGGATGGGGAGGGCGAGGCGGACGCCGCTCTCGGCGTGTCCGGAGATACCTTCGGACTTGCCCATGTCGTGAAGGAGGAGGGTGAGGTAGATGAGCTCGGGCTCGTCCATTTCATGGAGGACGGCGCGGTATTTGAGCGCGATGGGCTCGGCTTCGGTGAAGATGATGTCGAGCTGGCGGATGGCGTTGAGGGTGTGGACGTCTGCCGTGTAGCGGTGGTAGAACTCGTGTTGGACGAGGCAGCTGAGGCCGTCGAACTCGGGGAGGAACCGGGTGAGGACGCCGAGCTCGTGCATGAGGGTGAGCGTGGGGGCGACGGCGCCGGCGGCGCTCATGATGGCGCGGAAGCTGATGTTGGCGTCGGGGGACTGGACGACTTTTTTGGTGAGGCGCGGGAGATTTTCTCGGATGAGTTCCTGAAGGGAGAGTTCGAGGGTGGCCTCGAGTTGCTGGCTGTGACGGAAGATGCGGATGAGGCGGACGGGATCGGCGCGAAAGACGTCGGGATTTTCCGCGCTGAGCTCGCGGTCGCGCAGGAGAAAGCCGTCGATGCGTTTTGGGCGGAGCTGGCGGGCGAAACGGAGGGCCTTGCGGAGGGATAGTCGCGAGCTTTCCTCCTCGATGCGGAGTGCGAGGCGGCGTTCGATGAGGTTGGATATTCGGTAGATGGCCTGTGCTGCGTGGTAGTAGTCACGCATGAACTGCTCGACGCGGGTGAGCAGGTCGCGGCAGTTGTAGCCGAGGTTGAGCGCGAGTTGGGGTTGGGTGGCCAGATCGAGGAGATCGGTCGGCCGTTTGCTCATATAGTGGAGCTCGTGGCGGGTGCGCAGGAGGAAGTCGTAGGCGCGCTGGATGCTTTGGGCGTCGCCCCGGCGCAGATAGTTTTGGGCGACGAGTTCGTCGAGGTTGCCGATGCCCAGGCGGACGCGCGCCATCCAGAGGGTGTTTTGGTAATCGCGGAGACCGCCGACGCCGTTCT
>Ga0209201_1001443_pt1 | contig 27269 bp, 17 predicted proteins | sample AD_UKC055_MetaG_FD_184411 | JGI IMG/M metagenome (GOLD analysis project Ga0209201, IMG submission 184411) | Active sludge microbial communities of municipal wastewater-treating anaerobic digesters from USA - AD_UKC055_MetaG (SPAdes) (version 2) | ecosystem: Engineered > Bioreactor > Anaerobic >...
TTGGCAGTTGGCAATCTCACCACTCACCCCTCACCCCTCACGCCTCACCCCTCACCCCTCACACCTGGCGCCGCAAGCCGGATGCCGGTTGCCTCACCTCGCCATCGCCTTCGCCCTCAAATCAGCCGGCATCTTTTCAATTGCATACCTCAGCGCTGTTCTCGGCATCGTGGCTTTTTTCTTCATGACATAATTGAAAACTTCATCCCGATGAGCCTGACTTGCAGCCTTAAGCATCCAGCCATAACCTTTCTGAACCATGTCATCAGGGTCAGAATGAAGCAGATCAGCAATTTCAAATATGTCTTTCAGGAATTTGCCATTTCTTGCAGGAATAATCAGGGTTACGGCGGAAGCACGTTTTACCCAGCGGTTTTCTGTCAGAGCCCATTTTTTAAGATCAGCCAGAAAGGTAGGATACATTTCAATAAAAGTTCCGATGGTATGATTACACAAAGTATCACAGGATGCCCAGTTCGTTACATATTTATTCACCCATCTTTCAAATACACTGAAATCTTCAGGAACATATTCTTTCCTCATATTGTATGACCATATACAGGCTATACCTGTTTCCTCAAGGTAACCTGATTTCCATAATTCTTCACAAAGATCCAGAACATAAGCTTTATTCCAGGGTAATCTTTTAAATAGTTCACGGGCTATCAGATTAATCTGAGATGATTTAAGTCCATGAAGTTTTACCGGCTCCTTAAAGTATCTTTCACCGGATGACTTTGTCTTTTCATCGGCGTTCCTTATTAGTTCAGCCTTAACTTCATCAATAATTTTCTTCATAGAATATGTTATTCTTCCAGTAGATTTACTTCCCTGATTTGCGCCGATTTACGGTTCAGCCTTAATGTTTTTATTTCGTATGGTTTGAATCTCCCCTGCCATTTTCTTCCTGCAAATTTCAGATCCAAAGATGCATCTGTCATCAGACCTTCAGTTTCAACACAGCGGAAAATAAGATCATCATCGCTTTCGGCCAGCTTTATCGAAGCCACTAATATATTCTTTGAATCCACAGTCAGGAATGAATTTGTTTTTGGAAGCTTACCTCCATGGATGCCCTGATAGATTGCCACAGGCGGCGAAAGCAGTTCTTCAGCCGCTTTGACAATATTGTTATTCTTCCAGGTACCCTGATGGGGGAGAAGGACCATCCTGAATGTCTGGATACCCTGATCCATCCATATGTGTTCGGCTTTCATATCCAGGACTTTCGGATCGTGATGTGCATAGACAGCAGATCTTGCTACTGAAAGCCTGAGGTCGTTCCCGTGGACACTGTAACCATACTTTGCGTCGTTCAGGAGAGTGAATCCGCAGGTGTTCCCGTTGTTGTTTCCGCTGATATCTATCCATCTTTGCCCCGGATCTTCATCTCCGTTTGTCTGTCTTTCGATATTACCGTATGATGTTTCGTATGTGGCAACAGGCGATTCAACATTTACCGGGAATGAGAATTTAAGCATCTTAAGACGTTCATGCCAGTTCAGGGAGACTCTTGCTTCAAGCATTGCGCAACCAGATGTCAGAAGCCAGTCGATTGTGAGCGATGAATTGCCATAGGTTGTTATTACCCGTATTGCTCCGCGTAAAGGTCCGTTTTCCAGTATTTTGAAAGTTGCATTTCCGAAGGCGCCGATCTCGTCTGAAAAGGTCTTGATGTTATGGCTCCAGGTATCACTGGGGTCGTTAATGATCAATGCCCTGCAACCTGTATCTTTTCCGGCAAATATTTCTTTTTCTTTTTTCTTGTCGAATATTGATATTGTTCCGGAATATGAAAAGGTTACCCGGAGAAATTCATTTTCAAGCAGTTTTTCCTTAACGATGACCGGATCGTTAATTTGCAGGGGATCTCCCTTGGATATCCGTATCTGCTGATAACCCAGAGGAGGCAGACTGACTTTCGTTACCAGCCTGGTACGGTTACCGGTTTCAGTTGATCCGGCAATCCACTGGTGAGCCAGGGACCTGCCTGATCCATCTTCCACCTTCGACGGGGTTTTTGTATTCCACGAAAAATCATATTCAACATTTGCGGCAAGTTCCCATGCATTCGGGTTGAATGCAAGCATATACTGGGATTCAGGATCTTCGGAGGGCACCTGGCTTTCAAGCTTCTGAACACTGTAATATGTTGCCTGATGTGCAGTATCGAGTGCAAATCCATATCCTTCACGGGCATGCAGACTGTGTTCGGGTACTGACGTTCCGGCGAGGCTGTCGTGGAACTGCAGGAATAATACTTTTTGCCAGGCTGATGTAAATTCCTTCTTCGGATATTTTGCACCCCAGGCCATGGAACCAACAGCTGTGATCTTTTCTGCAGTAACAAGAGCAGCCTCGGATTGCCGGTTACCTTTTTTTATCTCAGATTCCGCAGTGTAACATCCTGTAGCATGATGCTGAAGATCGTCTTTTACAACCGGGAGGTTTATATTCTTATCTTCCCTTATCTCCCTGAAATATCTGTCTGTCGTACTATAGAATACTGCCGGAGCTCCTTTTTCGGTCTTCAGTTCATTGATTGAGCGGATATTCTCTTTTGTAGCGCCACCTCCGTGATCTCCCGCACCATAATATGCCATGAATTTCTTCACCGGCTGATCCCTGAACTGGGCAAGTGTATCATTTATCCTTTTTCTTACAGATCCTGTATCATTGTAGCTAATCGGTATCCTGTAGGTAAGTACGCGGGATCCGTCCGGTCCTTCCCACCAGAACAGGTCGGCGGGAAGCGTTTTTTCCCTGATACCCGGCCGCATGAAAATATAATTCTCCATTCCCTGGCCCCTGATGATCTGTGGTAATGTTCCGGTATGTCCGAAAGAATCGGGATTACATGCAACTTTTGCCCTTTGACCCAGAAGACGCTGGAATGTAAGCTGACCATAAAGGCCCTGTCTTACAAGAGCTTCACCTGACGGGATATTGACATCAGGCTCTATCCACCAGCCTCCGACGATATTCCATCGCCCTTCATCAACCCTTTTCTTGATCTCTTTAAGCATGGCGGGGTCATTATCCGCGATCCACTGGTAGAACTGTGCCGAGCTGGCAGTAAATGTGAAATCGGGAGTTTCATTCATACGGTCAAGCGCCGATCGGAAGGTACTGTAAGCTACAGACATCCCTTCCGGCCATGGCCAGAGCCATACCGGATCAATATGTGCATGACCTATCATATGGACACGGAAATCTGCGGCTCCCTGCGGCCAGCTTCCCGAATCCTGAACAGGTCCGCCGGCAAATGGATTGACCGGACCAATCATAATAACTGCACTTCCTGCAACCGCCTGCCCGATAAATTCTCTCCGCGACAGATTCTGTGGATTCTTTTGATTCTTATTTGTTACCATAGTAGCTTTTCTTTAAATGTGTATCAGGTTTTTAGTTAATATTTTACAGATTATTTAATATTTTTCCAGAACTTAATTTCCGACCGCTGAAGTTCCTTCCTTTTGTTTCTTTCAAGAATATAATAATATAGTATGACGAAGAATCCTGCAGCAAGGATTCCCAGAAGAAGATATCTCATCAGATCCGATATCACGGGATCCGTTACAGTCTGTGCGGCCCCTGGAGAAACAGCGCCCTCAGTTATCCTGTGACCGACATCGATGTTGAACATGTTCTTGAAGAAGAAAAGGGAAAGATAGGTAAGAATACATGTAATGACCGGTGTGGCGATCCATCCTGCACCTATCTGCCCAAGCAGTCTGAAATTGATATTCCTCACTCCCCTGTAGATGCCTATTCCAAGGACACATCCTATTATAACCTGTGAGCTCGATATTGGTACAAGCGGGATGGATGGAAGGCCGGCTCCTTTCAGAAATGAAGACAGTGATGACGATGAAAATACAAACAGAACAAGAGATTGGGCAAGCACTACAACCATTGCGGCTTCGGGACTTAGTTCCACGATACTTGCCCCGACAGTCTGCATAACCTTTTTTGAATAGGTGATTATACCTGTTGCGATGGCTATACCTCCAAGCAGGAAAAGCTGTTGTGAAGAGTTAAGGGAAATTATTCCAAGGTTCAGTTCCTGAAGGTTAAAAGCCGGCAGAAATACCCCCATTACATTTGCAATATTATTCGCACCTAAGCTGTAAGCTGCGAAAGCACCTGTAATTATGAGCCCGGTTCTGATGTATGATTCAAACCTTATCAGATGAATTCCGGATCTCTTTTTTACAGCGGTGATGAATATGAACAAGGGAATTGCAAACAAAGCTCCGAGAACCGGGCCTGAAATCCAGCTGATAACAATGGTTGAAAGTGTGGCGGCATCAGTACGGTTACCTGTGAAAAGATTCCAGCCGATAATTGCACCAACTATAGCCTGTGTGGTGGATACGGGAATGGATAGCTTTGTCATTAGATAAACTGTTACGGCCGAAGCAAGCGCAAGGGTGAAAGATCCTCCGATTGCATTAACCGAACCGAGTTTTCCAAGGGTCTGGGATGTTCCCGAACCCTGCATTACCGCTCCCAGAATCACAGCGATTGATGCAATTATTGCTGCAGTGCGGAACGAGACCATCTTTGATCCGACAGCTGATCCGAATGCATTGGATGCATCATTCGCACCAAGCGACCACCCAAGGAATAATCCGCTTGTAAGAAACAACAGTATCATGTGATAACTTTTATCGCCATTGCCGAAAGCAGATCCGCAGCTTTCTGGGCAATATCGGAAATGTTTTCAATATGATGGAGTATATATCTCAGATGTGCTTTATGCGCAAGATCCAGCTCAGGCATCTGCTGGAATATCTGCTTCTTTATCCCCTTCGATATCTTATCCGTTTCAGTCTCAAAATAATATACTTTCAGGAGTTTTTCCCTTACTGTATATGGTGCCCTGAAATATGCACGGGCTGCAGGAATAAGCTCCTCCGCCGCATTTGACGATACCTCGGTAAGGTCTAAGATGTCGTTATTAAGTGCCGAAGGTATTTCAGGCAACTCAATATTGAAATCATTAAGCGAGCTCTTCACAGAATCTATTATCTCGTCAAGCTGGTCTATAAGCTTCGTTACTTCTTCACGATGCTGCGGCAGAATCGAATTGGTTATCATATCGTTCTCAATTTCCCTCTGCAGTTTGTCAGCATTGCTTTCAAGAGCATCTACCTTCTGAAGATGCCGGACAAAATCTTCCCTGTTATTGATGAGATATGATTTTATTCCTTCCCTGAAAACAAGTATGCCAATCTCAACATTGTCAAAAAATTCCTCAATCTTGATGATAAGGTTCTTCGTTGTTCTTGTAAAAAGAGCCATATGGGGTTATCTTAGGTTATTAACAAAAGTATAAGTAAAAGTTTATCATTCTTAGATCAGAATTCAATTATTTTCTCCACCTTATTGGTACGCAGATACTGTTTAAGAATGACCTGGATATCCCTGTTGTCCGGTGATGTCTTTATACAATCGTGAACAGCAGTCAGTCCGAAGCCGATGTCATTAATATTGAAATACCCGTATCCGGAATACTTACCGTTTATTATCCTGACTGCACTTTTTTCTTCATCATTTCTTCCCCGGTCTATAATAAAAAAGTTCCGGCGCGAAAAAACGAACTCCTCGATGGCTTTGGTTGCCCGTAAATTATAATCAGCAGCTGTCTCTTTCCCGCAGCAGGCTCCCCTGCAGATACCTACATGATGCTGAAAGCAGGGGCCGTCACATTTGTATAGTCCGGCAAGCTTCTGGCAGAGATCATATTTCCCGGTAAGTGATTCCAGCTTTGATCTGGCTCTTTCCCTGGATGAGAAGACTGAAAGAGGTGTTTCTTCTGTTGAAACGGGAAGAAGGCAGAAGTTGATATAGCCATTTTTATCTGTTGAAGTATAAATTCCCCACTGGAAGGAGGATCTTCTCTGTGCCCTGTTATATACAGGCTTATTATCCTTGATCTCATATGATTCCCTTAAAAGGGCTATCAGCTCGCTCCCGGTAAGCTCCCAGCTTATGTCAGCTATCAGGTCTCTCATCTCCATTGCCCTGTTTGTCGTGTTGTTTGAAAGATGTGTGCTTATCCTTTGCTGAAGATTCCTGCTTTTCCCGATATAAATAAGATCACCACGGTCATTATAAAAATAGTATATGCCCGGTTCATCCGGGATCGATTCAATCTTTGAAAGATCAAGATGAGGATTAAGCTTTGAGAGCCTTGTGTTTCTTATCAGACCTGAATTTCCAAAGCTTAGCTCTCTGTCCCTTTCAGTGAGAAGCTCGAAGAGTTTTACAGTAGCTAAGGCATCTCCGGCTGCTCTGTGACGGTCGTTGATTTCAATCTTTAATTCCCTGCAGATATTACCAAGGCTATATGACCGGTATCCCGGAAATAATCTTCTGCTAAGGGACACAGTATCAAGGATACTTCTTTTGAAATTATATCCCAGCGATTTAAACTCCTGCCTTATAAATGAATAATCGAACCTGGCATTGTGTGCTACAAAAATCCTTCCTTCAGTAAGCTCTACAATCTGCTTCGCAATTTCGTAGAATCTGGGTGCATTTTCAACCATTTCATTCGTTATCCCGGTCAGATTTGTAATATAATACGGGATGTTCCTTTCGGGATTGACCAGAGTGTTGTATTCTCCGGTAATTTTCTCCCCATCATGGAGATAAACGGCAATTTCTGTTATCTTTTCCAGCTTTGCACTTCCACCGGTCGTTTCAATATCGATAATTGCGAACATCAGGAAATATACATCGGCTAAACGATCACGAATATAATCAGAAAAGCGGGCAGAGTGGTTAATAGTTAGTAAATTTGTCGACAAATGATATTAAGATGAATGAGTGTTTCGGGAAAAGATTTATTCTTAACGGTAAGCTTGAAAATGCAGATTCCTTCGATAACTCGCTGGTTTATGAGGGCGATTCGGTATATGAAGTAATCAGGATGGTCAGGAACAGTCCTGTCTTCTTCTATGATCACATGGAACGCCTTGAAACCAGCGTAAAGAACCAGAAAAAGAAGATGCTGGCTGAAACGGAAACGCTTAAAAAGGATATAATAAGCCTGACAAAATCAGACCGTAAGAAAGAGGTGAACCTGAAAATAGTCTTCAATTACAATAAAGATTCATCCTCTTATCTGATCTATTATATTGAACCGATATATCCTACTGAAAAACAATATAAAGATGGTGTTAAAGGCATATTATTCTATGCTGAAAGAAAAGACCCGGGATCAAAGATCATTAATCATAAGCTGAGATCATCAATTTTTCATAAGCTTATACTTGATGGCGGTTATGAAGCGCTTCTTGTAAATGAAAAGGGGCAGGTGACAGAAGGGAGCCGGTCAAATATTTTCTTTGTGGGAAAGGATTATCTCGTCACCGCCCCTGATGATGTAATACTTTGCGGCATTACAAGAAAGCATATCCTCGATATCTGTTCTGAAAACAATATCAAGGTTAAAATGGGATGTGTCAGAGCTGACCGGCTGTCAGATTATGATGCCGTTTTTATGACAGGAACATCCCCGATGGTTCTTCCGTTTTCCCAAATCGATGATAAAGTGTTCAATGTGAATATCCCGCTGATAAGTGAACTGAGAAGACTTTACATATTAAAAGCGGAAAAAAGTATAAAGGAGTTCAGATCGGAATGAAACTTCAGGGATCGGGCATTTGTAATCCGGGAAGTCCCTGTTTTTACCCCCAACCCCCCGGGTGGGGCTTTTACCCTCAAACATTTTGAGTTTCAGTTCCTGCTCGAATGAGGAAAAGAAGTGAAATTTTTGTATATCTGTTTTCCGCAGTTTTTACAATTGCCCTTCTGATCGAGATTCATAATTTTTATGTTGTATCCCGATCTCCTGGTTACAGTTTTACCGCATTGGGGACAAATTGTATTCTGGCCGGTCTCCGATACCATGTTCCCGACATAAACATACCTGAGGTTTTTTGAAGCTATTTCCGAGAGTCTTATTAGTTTCTGGCTGTTGGTTGCAGGATCTTCCCTTTTGTACATCGGAAAGTACCGGCTGAGATGAAAAGGAACATCACATCCAAGTTCTTTTGCTATCCACTCTGTTTCCTCAGCCATTTCCTCTTCACTGTCGTTGTGCCCGGGTATTATAAGAGTCGTTATCTCGAGATGCCTGCCTGAACCGGCTATTAGTTTCAGTGCTTCCTTTACCGGTTCAATGTCAGCTCCGGTCAGGCGCCTGTAGAATGTATTGTTAAATGCTTTGAGATCAATATTGAAAGCATCAGTAAATGAAATAAACTCTTCAAGCGGTTCCCTGTTAACATATCCGTTGCTTACAATCACAGTACGGAGGTCATTGTTCTTTGCCAGTAATGCAACATCCTTAATATATTCGAACCAGATGACTGGCTCATTATATGTAAATGCTATTCCTATGTTGTGAAGTGAGTCAAGCGCATTTTTTACTATCTGCTCCGGATCGGTACGGTTGACAAAACCCGCTATGGTCCGCTGCGAAATACTGTAGTTCTGGCAGAAATCGCATCTCATATTGCATCCATATGATCCTATCGAAAAGATATTTGTGCCGGGATAAAAATGGTACAGCGGCTTTTTTTCTATAGGATCCAGAGCACAACCTGATATTACGCCGTATGTAGTAAGCTCTGATGATCCGCTGTTGTTTTTCCTTGCTTTACATATTCCTGAGTTGCCATCTCCTATCATGCAATTATGCGGACAAAGTACGCACTGGATCTTATCTCCGGCTATTTTGAACAGAGTGGCCATAGAACTAAATATGTTCTGTAAAAATACACATAAAACACGAGAAGCTAGTAATAGTATAAAGATTAAGGCGAAGGGTATCCTGTCTGCTAAGAAGGATGCCGGGAATTCGTTTATTCATTAAAGTCGTTAATGTGAATAATTCGTGAATATTTTTAATTTATTGTATTCCTTTGTGTTACTTTGTGATAACCTTTGTGTCCCTTCGTGGTAAAAAAAAATTAACCACAAAGTCGCTCAAAGGATTCCACAAAGGATGTGAATTATAAAAGTTAAATTTACACATAACATTAAAAGTATGAAAATTTCGAAAATAATTGCTGCCATGTCAGTTAGTATTATACTGACAGCCACTATGATATGTGCCCAGGGAGGGAATGGCTGGAAAGCTTCCCCTGAACTGGTGGAAAAATTATCGAAATCCCGCCCCGACATAAATTACTTCGAAGAAAAGGTACCTCAATACATACTTCCCGATGTATTGACCGGTTCTTCAGGAAAACCGGTAACTTCAGCCACTAGATGGAAAAAATATCGTCGTCAGGAGGTGTTGGAACTCTTCAGGGAAAATGTTTACGGGAGAGTGCCTTCGACACAATATTCAAAAGAGTTTAAAGTGATCAATGAGGACGAAAATGCCATGAACGGCAATGCCACTTTGAAGCAGGTAGATATCACGATAAGATCTGAGGGCAGATCTCTTGTCATTCATCTGACTATGTTTGTTCCTAACAAGGTTCAGAAGCCAGTACCTGCTTTTCTGCTAATTGACAACAGGGGCCCGGCAAATACCGATCCGACACGAAAAGTAAGAAGTGAATTCTGGCCTGCTGAGGAAGTTGTTGCCAGGGGTTATGCCATTGCAGTATTTTATAATGCGGATGTTGATCCTGATAATTTTGATGATTTTAAAAACGGTATCCATGGTTTACTTGATCGCGGAAGACAGGCTGATTCATGGGGAACAATAGCAGCTTGGGCATGGGGCGCAAGCCGTTGCATGGATTATTTCGAAACCGATAAAGACATAGACAGAAAGAAAGTAGCGGTTCTGGGTCATTCGAGAGGCGGGAAGACGGCTTTATGGGCCGGAGCCGAAGACCAGAGGTTCGCTCTTGTAATCAGCAATGAATCGGGTTGCGGCGGAGCAGCTCTCGCGAGGAGAAAATATGGCGAAACGATTTCTGTAATAAACAAATCATTCCCACACTGGTTCTGTACTAACTACAGGAAATACAACAATAATGAACCAGAGATGCCGGTTGATATGCACATGCTTATGGCGCTTATTGCACCCCGGGCATTATATGTGGCATCAGCTGCCGACGATCTCTGGGCCGATCCCCGCGGCTCCTATCTGTCGTTGTATAATTCATTGCAGGTTTTCCGGCTACTGAAAATAAAATCATCCCTGCCTCCTGAAATGCCTCCGTTGAACAAACCTGTAACAAGCGGCAAAACAGGATACCATATCAGGGATGGAGTACATAATATGCTCCTTAAGGACTGGAACTGGTTCATGGACTTTGCAGATATGGTGCTAAAATAGAATTATTGAGAATAAAAAGAAAGAAAGAATAAACCGCAAAGATCGCAAAGATTACGCAAAGAGCACAAAGACCTTATCATATAACTGCAAGGTTTTAACGCATTATCCACGCAGCTTTTGGGATAAAAGAAAATATGAATATGCAGAATATTATTGAAACCATCAGAATTCCATTTGAGGAAATGAGGTCAGTATTTACCGGGATCCTAATGCGTTCAGGATTTTCTCAAAGAAAGGCAGAAGAATGTGCCGGGATATTTGCGGTTAACAGCCTTGAAGGAGTTTACTCGCACGGAGCAAACAGGTTTCCGAGATTTGTGGGAAATGTACGGGACGGTTATGTAAAACCGGATGCAGAACCAACATTGATCCACAGCAGCGGTGCACTTGAACAGTGGGACGGCAACCTGGGACCGGGACCGCTGAATGCTCTTTTTGCTTCTGACAGGGCTATGGATCTGGCATTAAAATCCGGAATTGGGATGGCTGCTCTGGCAAACACGAATCACTGGCAGCGCGGAGGAACATACGGCTGGTATGCTGCAAGAAAAGGATTTGTTATGTTATGCTGGACAAATACTGAAGCAAATATGCCGGCATGGGGAGCTTCTGATGTCAGACTCGGGAACAATCCTTTTGTTATGGCCTTGCCATATGAGAATGAAGCCATTGTCCTGGATTTCGCAATGACCCAGTTCTCATACGGCAAAATGGAAACATACCGCAGGGAAGGAAGAAAACTCCCTTACACCGGAGGCTTCAGCGATAAAGGAGAACTGACTGATGATCCTGCTGAAATACTGCAAACCCGTAGAGCTCTTTCAATAGGTTTCTGGAAAGGTTCAGGCCTGTCACTTTTACTGGATATCCTGGCAACTGTTTTGTCAGGAGGTCTTTCCACTTATGAGATTACCAGAAGTAAAACGGAATATAGTGTATCACAGGTTTTCATTGCAATAAATCCCCGGAGTTTGAATAATAATCCATCAATTGAGAACTCAATCAGGGGAATAATATCCGATCTTAAGAAATCACTGCCCGTCAGTGATGATACAACGATACGTTATCCCGGAGAAAATATCGTAAAAGTCCGTGAACATAACCTGAAAGCAGGAATACCTGTAAATAAAGAACTCTGGGATCAGATAACTAATTTATAAGTCTGTTTTTCATTATGGAGTTTACATTGTATCCCGGAGTTTTCACAGAGTCTCCTCATCTCCCCATCTCCCCATCTCCTCGTCCGCCCTTCGCCCTGAGTTATATCTCCTCCGGAACCTCATTCCATTGAATACCATGTTCTTCAGCAAAGCCTATAACCTCCTGCTTCACAGGGTCAATAATTTCCGGATAACTGATCCCAAAGCGGAACCTGATCTTTTTGGAATCTTTTAGAAGGAATTTGATGCTTAACGGATAAAGTTCAATTTTTTCTATTTTATCTGAAGGTATTTCTTTTACAGGCAGTACTGAATGTTCTTTGAACGAGATAGTGCTTTGTGTCACCTGGAAATATTTTTTTGTTTTACCCAGCCCGGCCATTATCTGATAGATACCGAATAAAAGAAGGAAAACGGCTGCCACAAGGAGAGAAGCTATTGATGTGTCCGGATGACGACCGGAAATTAAAAAATAGATTGAAGCTATAATGCAGAATATTCCGAAAATGATCTGTAAAAGCTTTACAAACTTTGTTTTACTGTCCGGATCAAGGTCGATTTTTTTCCCTTCCATTAATAAGTCACTTTTAGTCCGTTAAAATGATGTTGAACATTCAATCATCTGTAGGTTATCATTATTGATGGCAGCCACCAGGATGTTTTTTCCCCTGATCCTGAGGTAAAGGATTTTCCTTGCATCACCGTCGATCTTTAATCCGCTCTGATAGGGCATCAACGCTTTGAAGCCACCTTTTCCGTCACCCTGTAAATACAATCCGTAACTTGCATCGTAACGGCCCATTGAAGGCCTGATAGTATAATCGTTCCCGACAAGGATGAGATCCATTTTGCCATTTCCCGTCAGATCTTTTACAAGGATATCGCGGACAGGAGAGAACTGAGCTTCAACAGGAAGTATCACAATTTTAAATGTACCGTCGCCATTGTTAAGGAAAACAGAACTTTCAGACATTACTGCATCTTTCATTATGGAGCGTTTCAGTATACTCCGGTCAAACATGTCTTTTACAGTCTTCCCTCCGAAGTCATAATAGTTTGGAAATTTCTTAGCCAGATCAGGGATCTGCAGGACCAGTTCGTCAAGTGATGCAAGCGGATAGCTGATCCCTTCCTGGTATGAACAAATTACCTGATCAAGAATGCCGTTGTTGTCAAAATCATTTATATACATTTCGACCGGTTCTTCAGGCGATGGTTTCAGCAGGGAATTGAGGCCCAGATTGCCACCGATCAGGTCCTGATCCCCGTCTCCGTCAATGTCGGCTGAATGTATACAGTTCCACCATCCTGATGTAGACAGAAGTCCGGATTGTTTGGTCACATCAGTGAACTTCCCGTTGTCGTTACGGCAAATATAGATCCTCATCCATTCTCCTGCCATAACAAGATCAAAGTCACCGTCGTTGTCATAGTCAATCCAGCATGCATCCGTAACCATTCCAATCTTTTTGAGCCGATTCATCCGCTCATCGGTAACATCTTTAAAATGACCGCGTCCGGTGTTCTCAAGTAATAATTGATTCGGAGATAATCCGTATGCACCGGGAATGGACCTGGATCCTACAAACAGGTCGATGTCTCCGTCCCCGTCAAAATCACAGGGACTTACGCATGAACCGTTATTCGCGGTAAAAGGTAATGTGCCCTTTACTGATTCATTGAAGAATCCGGTTCCATTATTTATAAGAAGGCAGTCTTCCAGCAATGTGTTTCCCAGTGTTACATCATTCCCACCCCTTACAATATAAATGTCATTATCATTATCCCCGTCTGCATCAAAAATTGCTGCATCCACATCTTCATACTTTATATCCCGTTTAAGCACCGGAACATCCTGCTGTTGGAAACTCCCGTCGGTTTGTTGAATAAAAATCGCGGATTCCTGACCTCTGGCGCCACCTGCAAAAATATCTTCCAGACCGTCTCCGTTCAGATCCCCGGCTGCAAGTGCAGGACCCTCCGCGAAGAGGCTGTGTGGTATCAGGCGTTCCCGGCTGAAATCTTCAAGCTTGTTTTCCGTATGCCTGAAATTAATTCCCGGAATAGTTGTCTTTACAAACAATCTTGAATCCCCTTTTATATGTTTCTCTCTCTTTTCAGGTACGGAAGCATTTTTCTTTTCAAGGACTATTGTCTGGTCAGAAGCCAGGTCCTTTATGACCTCTTCAGACAGGTCCGGCCATCTTACCACAAGAGAATCAATCTTATTGTCCGAACCCAGACCAAAATGCAGTACATCTGAGGTAGCCGACGAAAACCCCCTCGTTGAGAATTGTTCCGCAATCTGCATTTGTCCGTTGCAAAATATTTTTACCCGTGTGCCGACACCTCTTGTATTCAATCCTTCTCCCTTCAGAATAACAGCGAGGAAATGATTGCCTGAAAGTTCATTTGAATTATTCCTGTATATATAGGCATAATCATTTATATTGTTGGTTATCAGCTCCAGATCTCCGTCATTATCGAGATCTGCATAAGTAGCCCCGTTGGAATACGATCTGGTATTGATTCCCCATTCCCGGGCCATATTCGTAAATGTGAGATCGCGGTTATTCTTAAAAATATAATTGAAGTATGGATAGAGGGGCATCTTTTCATAGATCATTTTATCAGGGACCTCTGCCTCGCTTTTTGATTCAAAAAAATCATTATCAGCCAGAAACTTAACATAGTCGAGATCGTTTGCTCTCCGGTAAATTCCGTTTGAAATGAAAAGATCCTTCCATCCGTCATTGTCAACATCACAAAAAAGCGGTGACCAGCTCCAGTCAGTCATTGTAATGCCTGCCAGCAACCCTATTTCACTGAACATGCCATCGCCAAGATTGAGCTGCAATACATTGCGGACGAACTGGTAGCTGTAGCCATGGCTAAGCTTCAGTGAAAACAATTCATAATCATCTTCACCTCCCGATTGTTTGCGGATATTCTCTTCCTCAGGGACCATGTCAAGCACAACAATATCAAGAAGCCCGTCGTTGTTGAAATCTCCCACATCGTTGCCCATCGATGATCTGCTCGTGTGTTTTATGAATTCATTCAGTCGTTCCTTAAACGTGCCGTTACCATTATTTATATACAGATAATCATTTTCATGAAAATCATTGGAAATATAAATATCAGGAAAACCATCATTGGTTATGTCGGAAATGTTTACTCCAAGTCCATAACCAATCTGGCTGTTATAAATTCCTGCCTTAAGAGTTACATCCCGGAAGATCCGCTTTCCGTTCACTTCATCATTCCGGTAGAGCCTGTCACCGGCCAGTGAATCATGCTGGAAGCGAAGGGAAACATCGCCATAGCTCCTTGACGTATGAAATGAATGGTTCAGAAGATACATATCAAGGTCTCCGTCCAGATCAAAGTCGAAAAATGCTGCTTGTGTTGAGAAACCCTGAAAATCAAGTCCGTATTCATGTGCTTCATCTTCAAAAGTAAGGTCCCCCTGATTGATGAACAACTGGTTCCTGCCAAGAATGCCCTTATAATCTCCAAGCTGGCAGACATAAATATCCAGAACCCCGTCACCGTTAACATCTGCCATTGTAACACCGGTTTTCCAGTTGCCGGTACCAGCAACGCCTGCCTTTTCTGTTATATCCTCAAAAATGAGGCCCCCTTTGTTCAGATATAACCTGTTCGGATTCTGATTTGAAGTGAAATACAGATCGGCCAGACCATCGTTGTTAATATCACCTGCAGCAACACCGGCACCGTTATTGAAGTAAAGGTATTTTACCATGTTGAACTGCTCAGTCTCGGTCAGGGTATTGACAAAGTCAACATTTGTCGAAGAAGGAGGCAGCAATGAAAATAATTCATCTTTAACGGATTCTTCCCTGTGTTTACAGGAAATAACCGTCAGAAAAAAAATAATAATCAGAAATTGATTTTTCATTATCTGTCATCCCGGGCCAAATTTAATACAATTAATGAGTTTAAAAAACTACATCCCTTAAGCTGGTGATCGGTAATTTCAATGAACATATATATTTAAAGAACAGCTTATTGTGAACTTATCTCTTTAACAATTTTTACTAATAAAAATTTATTTCATCCACGATTTGTTTTTATCAGATTTTAATTTTATTTTAATCCTCGCTACAAATCATGATAACTTTTCAGTACTGCACTGATACAGTGGAGTCTGAGAAAAGGATAAAATAAATAATAATCTAATAACCCGATTGCCTATGATTAAGACCTGATTTATGAATGGTCGGGAAAAGTATAGCTACTTTACCGGCGGGATTTTTTCACTTTTTACCTTTAGTAATAACTAATCAAACCTAAACTTAATTTGTATGACAAAAAAAATTGAACGATTTGTTTCATTTCTGTTTCATTCAATGAAAATGAAAACAGTGATGAAACTTACGACTGTACTGTTGTTGTCCGTATCTTTTCAGCTTTCTGCCGGATCATTGCAGCAAAGGGCAGTTGCAGGGCGGATAGTTGACAACAACGGTCAGGCATTGGTCGGTGTAAATGTTGTTGAGAAAGGAACCACCAACGGGGCAGTTTCAGATGTTGACGGACGATTTAGTCTGAATGTTGCTTCTGCCAGTTCCGTTCTCGTATTTTCGTTTATCGGTTATACTTCCCAGGAAATAACCGTCGGATCTCAGGCTGCTATAAATGTGACACTGGTTGAGAGTGCTGTCGGACTCGACGAAATAGTGGTAGTCGGTTATGGAACCCAGCAAAGGAGGGCAATATCCGGCTCAGTTACCAATGTTACTGAAAAAAGCTTTAATAGCGGTATCACAAGGACCGCGGCTGATTATATTCAGGGTAAAGTTGCCGGATTGACAATTACAACATCAACCGGTGATGTAACAGCCGAACAATCAATGAGATTGAGAGGTACTTCTTCATTGACAGGAAGCAGTGAACCCTTTGTTGTTATTGACGGAGTACCCGGTCTTAGTCTTAACTCAGTCGCCCCACAGGATATTGAATCCATCAGTATACTGAAGGATGCTTCAGCTGCTGCCATTTATGGATCGCGGTCAGCCAGCGGGGTAATTCTGATAACAACAAAAAAAGGAACCCAGGACAGAACCACTGTTGACTATAATGTATATGGCGCTGTTGATATTGTGAGCAATAAACCGGATGTTCTTACTGCTGCTGAATACAGGCAGTGGGCTGAGGATAACGATGTTGATATTTCTGTTTTCGACAAAGGTGCCAATACAAGCTGGTTTGATGAGATCATGCGGACAGGTCTTTCCCAGAACCATGATCTGTCGGTTTCAGGAGCCGGGAAAAGCAACAGTTACAGGGTCTCCGTTTCGTATCTAGACCAGGAAGGTGTCATGAAAGACAACTATCTGAAAAGGATCAATACCAGGTTTTCTGTAAATCAAAAGGCTCTTAAAGATCATCTGGACCTGACATTGTCAGGTGGCCTGAATCAAAGAGATTATCAGGAAACCTATACATATAATTTTGTCCTTGCATACAATGTGGTGCCTACAATTCCTGTGTATAATGCTGACGGATCATGGTGGGATTCAGATGAATATGACCAGGGAAATCCACTAAGAAATATTGAATACAACATGAGACCCCGAAAGACAGGCATGTTTTTTGTAAATGGGAAAGCAACTTTGAAAATTACAAAGGACTTATCTGCGGGAATTAATTATTACAAAGAGCGTGAATCACGCGATTATGGTATATACTATGATTCACGTACTCGTGCCGGAAGAGCTTCCAACGGGACTGCGTCGCGTGAAGCCAGGACTTATGATAAAAGTCTTTTTGAAGCTACTGTGAATTATGCAAGGAGATTTGGAAAGAATGATTTTAACATTCTTGGCGGTTATTCCTATGAAGATTTTCATTACCAGCAGGCTTTCGCACAAAACCGGTATTTTGTTACGAATCTTTTCGGTTTTAATAACCTTGCTGCCGGAGAACAGCTGCTGACCGGTGATGTTTCTTCTGAAGCAAACATGTATAAGCTTATTTCGTTCTTTGGAAGAATAAATTATTCATTTGCCGATCGTTATATTATTTCTGCTGCATTGCGGCGGGATGGTTCCTCAAAATTCGGACCCAACAATAAATGGGGTACCTTCCCATCAGTTTCTGCAGCATGGCGAATTATTGACGAACCATTTATGAGCAGTTTAACCAATGTGATCGATGAACTGAAATTACGTGTAGGTTATGGTATCTCGGGTAACCAGAGCGGTCTGAATCCTTACCAGTCATTATCACTGTATGGTTCAACCGGATTGTACTATGATAACGGAGCATGGCACTCAGCTTATTCTGTCAGCCAGAATCCAAATCCGAACCTGAAATGGGAATCCACAGGACAGTTCAATATAGGTGTTGATTTCAGTCTTTTCGAGGCAAGGATTAACGGAACAATTGAATATTACAACAGAAAAACAAAGGATCTGCTGTATAGTTATCCGGTCCCATCGCCTCCTTATATGTATACGACAATGGTTGCAAATGTTGGTTCCATGGAAAATAAAGGTCTGGAAATTACACTGAATGGAGATATCATAAGAAAATCTAATTTCAGATGGACTGTTTCTGTGAACGCTGCCCATAATGAAAACCAGATACTTAAACTTTCAAATGATGAGTTTACAACCTCAGTTATCAAGACAGGAAGTGCATGGGTAAGGGGAGGTTCTTCCAATACAACTCATATAGTTCAGGAAGGATACCAGGTAGGCCAGTTTTATGGACCCCGATGTCTCGGAATCGATGATGCCGGAAAATATATAATAGATGACATGGTAGACGGAGTAGCCGGTTTTACGGTTTCTGACTATACCTATATCGGGAAAGCGCAGCCTAAATTAACCTATGGTATTAATAATTTACTTACCTATAAGAATTTAGAGCTTTCATTCTTTTTCAGAGGAGTAATGGGTAATGATGTTTTGAATTTTTCGAAAATGTCATATGCTAATTTACAGTGGCTGCCCGGGGCAAATTGTCTGAAGGTGGCTTTAGACATGGGATTAAAACAAAGTCCGTTTTATAACAGCTATTACATCGAAAAAGGAGACTTCTTAAGATTGGATAACCTGACCCTTGGATATTCATTACTGCCAAAAGACTTGCTGGGGGTCAGCAGGATAAGAGTTTATGCTACAACTCATAATCTGATTACCTTTACGAAATACAAGGGAGTCGACCCGGAAGTATCAATGAGCGGACTTGATCCCGGTATTGAGGGAAGAGAATATTATCCTAAATCAAGGACCTATATTTTAGGTGTAAATGTTACTTTTTAACTTTAAAACTGATTTACAATGAAAAAGTTAACAATATACTTGGCATTAATAATGCTCATTGGATTATTGGCCGTTGGATGTACAAACCTTGATGAAGAAGTATATTCCCAATTACCGATGGATTCATATGGTACAACTCCATCTGAGATAAACTCGATTCTTGCCCCTATTTACCTTAGGCTGAGAGATTTTAACTGTGTCGGAAGCCCTGCACCGAAAGAAAATTGCACGGATATGTCCGTAACTCCGACCAGAAGAGGAGGTGACTGGTGGGATGGAGGCGCTTATAAAGAGATGACAATGGGGATGTGGACTCCAAAGACCAGTGCTGCAATTAATATTTATAATACCAGTTATTCCAGGATAACTAACTTCAATCAGATCATTTATCTGATCAATACCAGTCCTGCGATTCCTGAAGCTGATAAAGACCTCTACCTGACACAGGTAAGAGCTGCAAGAGCAATGAGATATATCGAGCTGGTCGACTGCTATGGTAATGTACCGCTTGTAACTGATTTCACGGATCTGACCAAGCCAAGTACAAAACCCCGTGCGGAGGTTTATGCGTGGATCATGACTGAACTGAACGATATAAAAGATAAGATAAGGTCAGATGTAAGTGCAGCGAGCTACGGGAAGTTTACCAAGGGAGCAGTTTATTTTATGCTTGCTAAAATGTATCTGAACGCATCGGTATGGAACCCGGCAGGAGGTACCAAATGGCAGGAGTGCATCGATGCATGCAATGTCATTATGGGTCTTCCTTATTCTCTGGAGCTTGATTGGAAAAGCCAGTTTAGTGCCAGCAATGAGAATTCCAAAGAGCAGATATTATCGGCTGTAAACAGCATATCCTATGGGCATCCTGCCCGTGGTTATACCCTTCATTATCTTGATCCGAAAGCTCTGGGACTTCCGGGAAGTGCAAATAATGGGATCTGTGCTATGCCTGATTACGTTAAGTCCTTCGACCCGGACGATAAACGGTATGCCGGAAGTTTTCTGATGGGTCCGATGCTGGATCCTGCTACCGGCAAAGTGATCATTACCGCCCACGGACGGGAACTGATCCATACTGCAGATGTTACCATGAAATACGCCATTGATGCAGACGGCTGGGGACAGGTGGAACAGGAAGATGGTTTCCGGTGCGGTAAGTGGGAGTTCAAGAAAGGTGTTACTGCAATGGAAAATGATAATGCTATTTACAGACTCGCGGATGTATACCTTATGAAAGCAGAATGCCTTGTAAGGCTTAATCAGGATAATACAGAAGCAACGAGGCTCGTTAATGAGCTCAGAAAAAGGGCTTTCACTGATCCGGCAAAACTAAAATCAAGCGTTACGCTGGATGATATCAGAATGGAACGCAGGTTTGAACTTGCCTGGGAAAACTGGGGCAGACAGGATATGATAAGGTTCGGTACATTCCTTAATCCGATCCCGGTCTGGAGACCTAAAGCACTTGATAATTATCGGCTGCTGTTCCCTATTCCGCAGACAGCAATCGACGCAAATCCTAAACTTACACAGAATCCGGGATACTAGAAGACATCACAATTGTCGCTCGTTTCTGTGAGGAATCCAACAGGGTGTCAGTGATCAGTAATTCCACAGATCATGACACCCTTTTGTTTTGTTTCACGAATGAACTCAGATCCGAATTGTCTGACGTCATCAAAATAAAGGTTCCCAATAAAATATCCCGGGAGACAGGGAGTATTAAAAAAAGTTAAATAAAACTTAAAAACTTTAAAGATTGAGGGAAACCTGATTACATTTGAGAAGTTCGTTTCCTGAAACCATTTGTAATTTGACCTGACTATTATTAATATTTATAAATGTTTATTAATCAGAATTATATGAAGAAATTAATGATCCTCAGCCTTGCGCTGCTGACCGGAGCTTCAGCCTTTGGGCAGCCACAAAGACCCGGACCGCCTGCGGGCGGAGCACAGAAGCAGGAATATCCTGCCCGGATGACTCCTCAGATGACAGAAATTATGGAACCTGAAGTAACGATTATTTCACCGGGTGAGCAACCTGGCATGGCTCCCTCGGATGCAATAGTTCTTTTTGACGGATCTGCCGGTATCATCGAACGCGAATGGCAGGACAGCAGGGGAAATCCGACAAAATGGATACTTCAGGATGGTGCCCTTGTCTGCGTGAAAGGATCGGGAGTGATACAGACAAAGCGTAAATTCAATGATTTCCAGTTGCATATCGAATGGAAAGCTCCGGCAGAAGTGATCGGCGACGGACAGGGGAGAGGTAACAGCGGAGTCTATCTCCAGGGTTTATATGAAGTTCAGGTTCTCGACAGTTACAACAATAAGACCTACAGGAATGGCCAGGCGGGAAGCCTTTATAAACAATATGCCCCGCTTGTTAATGCCAGCAGGAAACCCGGTGAATGGCAATCTTATGATATAATTTATACTGCACCGCGTTTTGCGAACGATACAACAACATACTTCACACCCCCGCGGGTAACCGTTCTGCATAATGGCGTTCTTATCCAGAATAATGTAAGCCTGAGAGGACCTACACTTTATATAGGTATGCCGGAATACTCCGTCAAAAAACACGGAGCAGAACCACTTGTACTCCAGGACCATGGTAATCCTGTTGCATACAGAAACATCTGGATCAGGGAATTGTAAGCAGAGAAAATAAATTAAGTACAGGTGAAAATAATATTGAAATTATTACTTTTATGTTCAATTAAGATCAAAGAGGCTTAAATAATAAATAATTAAATCTATCTGAAAATGAAAGAAGAATCTAAAAACATTACACGTCGTTCATTTATCGGTACAACAGGTGCTGTTGCTGCCGGATTAACGATCCTTCCCGGCTCTGTTATAAGCGGTATGGGACGAAGAGCACCGTCCGATAAGCTGAATATTGCCGTTGTTGGTATCGGTGGTATGGGTAACAGCAATCTGAGAGCCGTAGCTCCTACAGAAAATATTGTTGCTCTCTGCGATGTCGACTGGGCATATTCAAAAAAGGTCTTTGAGGCCTATCCGAATGCAAAAAGATACTGGGACTGGCGCAAGATGCTTGATGAGATGGGCAATTCGATCGATGCTGTTATTGTTGCCACAGCCGACCATACTCATGCGATCATTGCTGCAACTGCCATGACAATGGGTAAACATGTTTATGTTCAGAAACCATTGACTCATACTGTTTATGAATCAAGACTTCTGACCAAGCTTGCTGCAAAACATAAGGTTGCAACACAAATGGGTAACCAGGGTTCATCCGGGGAAGGTGTAAACCTTACTGTTGAATGGCTTCAGAATGGTGAAATAGGGGAGGTGACAAAGGTTGAATCTTTCACTGACCGTCCTATATGGCCCCAGGGTTTAAATGTTCCAAAAGGTGAATGGGTTCCCGATACACTTAACTGGGATCTGTTTATCGGCCCGGCAAAAATGCGCCCGTATAACAGCCTTTATACACCATGGAACTGGCGTGGCTGGTGGGATTTCGGAACAGGAGCTCTTGGCGATATGGCATGCCATATCCTTCATCCCGTTTTCAAAGGACTGAAATTGCAATATCCGATCAGAGCTCAGGGTAGCTCAACACTCCTCTTAACCGATTGTGCACCTAATGCCCAGAGGGTTTCCCTTATCTACCCGGCAAGGGTAACTGATAAAAAAGCTAAGATGAAACTTCCTCAGGTTGAAGTAATATGGTATGACGGAGGACTTCAGCCACCTAAACCTGCCGGATGGCCCGCAGGAAAGGATATGAATAATGGCGGCGGCGGTGTTATATTCCATGGGACAAAAGATAAACTCATCTGCGGATGCTACGGAAGAGATCCCTGGCTGTTATCAGGACGTGTACCGGTTGCTCCAAAAACCGAACGCAGACTTCCGGATAAAGTTTCACACGAAATGGACTGGGTACGTGCATGTAAAGAGAGCCCCGAAAACAGGGTTCCTACAAAATCTGACTTTGCAGAAGCCGGACCGTTCAACGAAATGGTCGTCATGGGTGTCCTCGCTGTAAGATTACAGGGACTGAATAAAGAGCTTGAATGGGACGGAGCAAAAATGGAATTCACCAACATTACCGATTCTGAAAATGTAAGGATCTGTATTGAAGATGCATTTACGATCGCTGACGGTCATCCCACATTCAATAAGAAATGGACCGATCCTATGAGTGCAAAACAGTTTGCTGCAGAAATGGTTAAACATACATATCGCAATGGCTGGTCATTACCGGCAATGCCTGTTTAAATCATATAATTAGTGGCTGTCTCAAAAGTCGATTTACCCCCCATCCCACCAGGGGGGCTTAACAAACATCTGTAAACCAACAAGTCCCCCTTGGGGCCTGCCTGCCGAAGCGACAGCGCAGGCAGGGATTTAGGGGTAAGATAATAGCGGACTTTTGAGACGCCCTGTTTGCATTGATAATCATAATTAAATTTAATGAGAAAAATATGAAATTCTTTAATATTCTTCTATCCTTAACCATTGTGATCGGACTTACATCATGTGCCTCCTCAGGCAAGAAGAAAAGCGCTTCAGGAGAAAACTGGACAACTATCTTTGATGGTAAAACCACCACCGGGTGGCGCGGTTATAACAAAACCACATTCCCTGCTGCAGGATGGGAAGTTGTTGACGGAACCCTCCATTGTTTAGCATCAGGTTCCGGTGAAGCCGGAGCCGGCGGAGATATCATTTATGACAAAAAGCTTGGTAACTTCGAGCTTTCACTCGAATGGAAAATCTCAGAAGGCGGAAACAGCGGCATCTTTATCCTTGCACAGGAAATACCAAACGAACCTATCTACAAATCCTCACCCGAAATGCAGATTCTCGATAATGATAAACACCCTGATGCAAAACTTGGAGTTAACGGTAACCGTATGGCAGGATCACTTTATGATCTGATACCTGCCAAGCCACAGAATACCAAACCTGTGGGACAGTGGAATTCAGTGAAGATACTTGTTTACCAGGGTACCGTTGTGTTTACGCAGAATGGCGCCAATGTTGTCGAATTCCATCTGTGGACCGACGACTGGAAGAAAATGTGTGCAAATTCAAAATTCGCAGAATGGCCATGGTTCATCAATACTGCAAAAGAAGGCTATATAGGCCTGCAGGATCATGGCAATGATGTGTGGTTCAGGAATATTAAGATCAGACAACTTTAATAGTTCCCTGATTTGAATTATCAACGTATTAAAATACGTATTAAAAAACGTATTTTAATACGTTTTTTTTTAGTTAACCGAACCTTTCAGGCCTATCTGGTCCGCAACTTCCCTCATTCCCGCGATACAGTCGCTTATTAGTTCATCGAGCGTTACTCCCAGCATCGACGCACCTTTTTCAATGACAGTCCTGTCTACTCCTGCGGCAAATCTTCTGTCGTTCCACTTCTTTTTTACCGATTTTGCCTCCATGTCAAGAACACTTTTAGATGGCCTCACGAGAGCACTCGTGGTAACAAGCCCTGTAAGCTCATCCATTGCAAAGATTGTCTTTTCAAGAAGCGTCACCGGCTCGATATCCGAAACCAGTCCCCAGCCATGGCTCATTACAGCCCTTATGTATTCCTCAGGCCAGTGATTCTCCTCAAGTATTTTCTTTGTCATCGTACAATGCTGATCGGGATATAATTCATAATCGAGATCGTGTATGAGACCAATAACACCCCATTTCTCCTCATCCTCACCCGATTTCCTGGCCATGTATCTCATTACCCCTTCAACGGCAAGAGCATGCTTTAAAAGACTTTCACTGCTGTTATATTTCTTAAACAACTGGAGGGCATCTTCCCTTGTTGGAATATAAGTTGTCATAATTAAATATTTTTCTTTAACCACAGAGCACAAAGGCATACAAAAAGAGCACAAAGGTATACTCAATGAAATCACAACATATTTTAATTACTGTTGTAAGGTTTTAAAGTTAATATTTTATCCGGGGAATAAAAAGAAGATCAGGGTCGGGCTTTAATTACCGGAATGATTTTGCTCCAGCCCGGATATTCAACCCTGAGATAATAAACTGCAGGAGCGAGGAAATCGCTGTTGATTAATTTTTCATTTGTGCCTTGCATGATATCCATCTCAAAATCAATTAGTTTTTTTCCTGTACCATTTATGAGTGAAATGTTTGCTGTTGCATCGATCTCAGAATTTATCACAATTGTAAAGTTATCATCGAAAGGATTGGGTTTTACTGAGAGAGGCTCATCTATGGTTGTGTTTTCAATATTTATTCTGGCAGTATCGTTAAAAAGATAATCGTCATTATTATTTTGTCCATAAACGACCAGATCATAAACTCCATATCTTGAAAGATCAGCGTTGGTCTCGAAAGTTACTGTCACGGAATCGCCGGATGGCATCAGTTTATCGCTGAAAAACTGTCTGACCGGTATTCCTCCGTTAACTGTGTAAGCGAGGTTAAATCCGTTAATTATATCAGGACCTGCATTAAGGACCTTTACAGTAACAGGTTCCTTTCCTATCCTGTCTTTCTGAACAGGGCTGATTATCCTGCCAGTAACAATATCTTTCTGGACATATGTTACTCCTCCCGGTCCGGCAAAATCAATCATATCGATCATTGCATAGTCCCTTCCCTGGGAAACCGACTGATCTTTCTTATAACGCCATTCCATTTTATTGTATCCTGCCGGTACCGGTATAGTTTTTCTTTCCCATTGTGTCTCTCCCGATTTCCTGAACATTTCAGCATCATTCAGATAGAAAGCGAGGAAATCATAATTTGTTTCTGAAGAAACATGGTAATAGAATTTCAGGGTATCGGCTGATTCATAAAGTGTTTTTATTATAAGAGATGTAGTTTCATTGTGTCCGATCGCACCTGATCGTGCTGAAAGGTTTCCGTCAGTGGCTCCGGCATCGGTGATCACCCAGGGTTTCGGACTTACATTGATCCACGGGAATATTTTAAACGATGATGATTCAAAAGATTCCCTTATACGGCCGACTCTGAAGGAGAATGTCCTCTGAACATGGTAGGGACCACAATCCAGAGCGGCATTGACAGAAACTGTCGTACCGGTATTAATTGATTGTGAGAGCTTGACAAGGACAGGTATTTCGGTCATTACCCCGTCGGACAGCAATCCGGAATTCTTTGTGGGTTCAAGAATTGTGATCCCTGCATCCTGACTTGAGATTGAGAATTTTCCCGAAATACTGCTGCTGCCGTCATTTTTAACGGAAAAGACAAGGCTCAGAGTTTCTCCCGGATTGGCTACCTGATCTCCGTTACCTGTGGCTTCATCCTCAAGATAAAAGCTCAGAATATCAAGCTCCGGCGCATGTACGGTGAAATCTGCCGGAAAATGATATGAATCTGCGTGGTCTGAAATTTTTATATCAAGTGTAACCAGGCTGTTATCTATAATATTATCCGACACCAGTACTGACAATTTATTGCTTATAAGTTTTTCTGATCCGGCAGCGAGCGATCCTATCATGACCGAATCGTTCAGTATCGTAATGTATGGGGAAGCTGATGTTATCTTTGCATACAGATCCGTTGCATCGGTGAGGCCAAGATTACCAATAGTAAGATCGATATATAATGTCTCTCCGAAATCAGCCTTGTTATCGTTATTGCCTGAAATATCGCTTATCTTTAATTTATTGAGGCTGATAAATTCTTTATTGACATTTGAAAAATATATAGTCTTCATTAACGGCACTTTATTCTGGCCTGTTATAATTACAAGACAGGAATCTTCGGAAAGGCCTGGCATTTCCAGGGTCACTGCACCTGAAGGGCTGGCATGTCTTGCATCCCAAAGGGTGTCTGCATGTGAAACAGCAATATAGGATCCTGGCTCGGCGGTAAAAGACCAGGTTCTGATTGTATTTGGCAATGTATCGGGAAGTTCGATTCTGAATGAATCCGGTGTACCAATTATTGGTATCATGCTGGGATCACCGACAAGATTATAGGTTTCCCAGTAGTATTTCTTACGTGAGCTGGTGCTGGCACTGACCGAAAGATTTCCGGAATAAACAATCTGACCCATGGTAGTATACCATTCCGACATGGGTTCACCATGTGTATGGAATAATCTGTCGAGGGCTCCGGGCCCTGTGGTCTCATAAGTCGGATTATCCGAAGGCGTTCCCGTACCGACAGCCCAGAAAAAATCCTCATTCCAGAATGAATCGTTCGAACAGCCTATAAATCCTATTGCTCCTTTTTCATTTGATACCACCATCCTGTTACCCAGAGACTTAATATTAAATTTAGAAGTCTGACATGCATTACTTATGATAAATGGATACATGTTCTTATTATTCAGCTTTCTGACGTCCGATGTATCAATATTTATATGAAGCCAGGCTGTAGATGATCCGTGACCGGTATAATTGATGAAGGACATGCCATTATTTATCAGTCCGATGACTGAATCCTTATGAACTGCATCAGGTGGAGGATAGTAAAAGTGGTATTCGTG
>Ga0209201_1001447_pt1 | contig 27224 bp, 23 predicted proteins | sample AD_UKC055_MetaG_FD_184411 | JGI IMG/M metagenome (GOLD analysis project Ga0209201, IMG submission 184411) | Active sludge microbial communities of municipal wastewater-treating anaerobic digesters from USA - AD_UKC055_MetaG (SPAdes) (version 2) | ecosystem: Engineered > Bioreactor > Anaerobic >...
ATATCCCTTGTTCCTGGTATGAATATGCTGCTTAACCCTTAAAAATTATCAAGAAATTAAAGAACGTAAAAACACGAAACTAAACTTAAAAAGCTAACCCGGTGGTTGAAAGATGGGAAGTATTAAATATAAGCATTAGGTTTGAAAATCACGTTGATATAATCCACTTCGAGATTGTAATGCAGGTATAAAATGGAACGGCATGATATTTCTATGTCTTTTATATATTCGTCTACATATTCTTTCTTAAGATGCCCGTTTATCAAATCCTTAATTTTCACCTCCTCAACATCTGTTCGGACTTGAGTCGCGAGTTCATCGATTTGAGCAACAAAGCCATCATAATCAAAAAAATCGGTAAGATGATATGGCACGGCTATAAGGCCTCTTGTGTTAGCGCGAGTTAAGGCTTTTGTATAATCTCCGACTATCGCGACATCGTTGTAAACCAATGAGAATACCCAATAGATAAAACTAAGTGTATAATCTGTTCCTTCCTTATAATGAATGTCTCTGGATGCATCATTCATTATATATGAATACGGACATATTTCTTGCCCTACAGCCACTTCCAAAGTTTTAATCCAACATGAGAGCTTTTCCAAAAGATTGTTACGTTTTTGTCTGATACGTTCATATGATTGCTCGAAAATTGAGGCAATCTCTTTTGTTGTACTGCGCATTTGGTTATCATTATAAATACGCAAAGTGTAAGATATGATTTTCCGTTGCTCTTCATCAAGCATGTCGAGCATCATTTGCACTGCTTTAAAAATCGGGAAAAAGCCTAAGGTCTCCTTTTCACGGAACAAATCGTCTATTTGTTCTTCCGATAATCCGAGATTGTAAAAAGGCCGGATTGATTGAGCACGAAGAGCAGAATCATATCCTTTGTAAATAGTATTTTTAACTACGTACTTGATTTCTTCAATACTTCGCTTGAAATCTTCAATTGTAGTCTTTCCTATATTATTGACTCTGGAGGGATTGAACTTATTGGATGTTATAAATAGATAGAGATTGTAAATATCGCCTCCATGATCTGTCAATAGCCATCGAATGACATTTTGAACTCGAACAGGATATTTCAGAATAAGCTTTTGAACTATTGGCTGAAGAGAATTTATGGCAGAAATTAGTACATCAGGGATTTCTTGTGATTCCTTGAAATCACAAGAGTTAAACTTCTCGTCTGAGGATAAATAGTTTTTTAGAGAATCCTGAATTGAAATAAGTTCGTTGATCGTTTTTTGGCCAACATTTCTAAGTCTCATTAATTTATCTCTAGAAAGTGATAGAAAATGTGGAAAAAAAGCTTCGGGTGAACCACATGCCTCTTCAAGAGTTTCCAAAACATTATTAGTACGAACACAGAAAGAGAGAAGAATTCTGTTATATTCCTCAACAAGACTTTTAAGTTTAACCCCTAAAATTTGAGTTGATTTATCAACTTGAGTGGCGTGCATACATATTTTTGAAACCCATATCAAAGTTACAAAAAATCAGCTATACCATCAATATTCTCCTCCAAAAATTTGTAAGTTTTAAAATTTTTGTAAATGTTTGTATTAACAAAACACTTTATCTAGCATTTTATAGTATTTGTTAATTCAACGAACTTATCCAATTCGTTCTGAATTGAGAAATACGTCGTTGGAATTTAATGAAAAAAGTATTTTGATTCAGCCTTTATGATAGTATTTTATTAAAATCGGCTGCATATCCCGACCATAGAGTTCACTAACTAGAACAGCCTCTCCTGCTCCCCTTCCTTCCCCTCCCTCTCCTTGATGCCGGGGAAGTTGCGGTTGATGCGGGGGTTGCTGGCCTCGGCGGAGATTTGGTAGGCGTCCATGGCGGCCTCGGGGTAAGGCTTCATCAGGTTGTTGATCACGTTCATGGACGTTTTGGGATGGATCCACAGGCTGATGTCCGATTTTAAAAGAATCAGCGGCATTCTTTTCTTGGAATTGTGGATGGTCGCCATGAGCGGGTTGGCCTCGGTGGTGATGATCGCGAAAGTGTCCACCAGCTCTCCGGTCAGTTGGTTGGTCCACTGATTGTAGATGCAGTCGAGGTAGAAAGCCTAGTTGTCTTTCGGAAAGATGTAGTATGGAATTTTTTTGCCGCCCTGGTGCATCCATTCAAAAAATCCATCAACGACCAGGATGGCTCGCTGGTCTTTGATGGACGATTTATAAGATTGTTTCTCGTGAATGGTGTCGGAGCGGGCGTTCAGTGTCTTTTCCCTGATGTCCCGGGCCATTTCTTCACTGTAAGCGAAGGAGGGTATCAAGCCCCATTCGGACAATTCAATTTTGCCCTGCTTGATGATAGGCAATCTGGGGTGAGCAAAGCCGGAAACCAGAAAGAAATCTTCATTAAAGTCAATTTCAAGCTGAACCCCATCGTGTGTCTTTACGTACTCCCTGATTGCCTTTTTCGCTCTTTGTTCAACAGAAACGGTAAAACACATTTAAGTATTGTTTCCACAAATATACCGTTTAATCTAATGCGTTCACAGCAAAAGAGACGGCAAATCCGCCTCCGGGAGCTGCCGTGAGGGACAGGACATCATCTCTGGTAACGGTCCGCTTTTCTATTTCATAGGCTTGCGGATTGGTATGGTAATCGGCATCGGGGGCATCTCTGTAAATGGTAGCCTCGTACTGCAGATCAGGTTCCAGGAAATCGAGTGTGAGATCGAAAGTCCTTTTCTGCTCATCGGTCACTCCTCCCATGAACCATTGACCGGAGTCCTTGGCTTTCCTTGCTATGACCACATAATCGCCCGGCTCGGCTTTGATGTATCGGCTTTCGGACCAGTCAACCGCAACGTCTTTAATGAATTGGAAGGCATCCATAAACTTTTCGTAATGCTGTGGAAGATCTGCCGCCATTTGAAGAGGCGAATACATGGTGACGTACAAACCAAGCTGGTTTGCGATGGTAGCATTTACTTTTGAAGCGTTATTGGAAAAAGTACTCAGATCCATTTCGAATATGCCTGGTGTAAAATCCATTGGTCCCCCGTTTAATCTGGTGAAAGGAAGAATGGTCACATGATTAGGTTTGGTCCCGCCAAATGCCTGATATTCGGTTCCTCTGGCAGATTCATTACCAATCAGGTTAGGATACGTACGGCACAAGCCGGTAGGACGTACCGCCTCATGAGCATTTACCATGATATGATGCTTTGCCGCCTCGGTGACCGCAAAGAGATAATGATTGACCATCCACTGACCATAATGATGTTCTCCCCGCGGAAGAATGTCTCCGACATAACCGGATTTGACGGCATCATATCCATATTGGTTCATCAATGTGTAGGCGTCTTCCATATGTCTCTCGTAATTACGCACCGAAGACGAACTTTCGTGATGCATAATCAGTTTAATTCCCTTGGAATGAGCATATTCATTCAATGATGCTATGTCAAAATCGGGATAAGGTGTTTGAAAATCGAAAACATAATCTTTCGAACAATCGGCCCAATCTTCCCACCCGATGTTCCATCCCTCAACAAGCAATGCATCAAATCCGTTTGCAGACGCAAAATCAATATATCTTCTGACATTTTCGTTATTTGCGCTATGCCTGCCATTTGGCTGAGCCAACTTGTAATCAATAACATCGAGTTTCACAGAAGGGTAATCCGAGGTATACGCCCAAGTTCCGGCACCGGAAATCATTTCCCACCATACCCCCATGTATTTTACCGGATGAATCCAAGACACGTCATCGTAAACACAAGGTTCATTGAGATTTAAGATTAATCGGCTTGCCAGCATAGATTCCGCAGACGGTGCTACCTGAACCGTGCGCCAGGGGGTGTTGCAGGGTGTTTGCATGTATCCCTTCCAGCCTTGCGCATCGGGGGTCAGATGTGAGACCAAAACCTTCCTGAGAGGGTCTACAAGAAGATGCATGCAGGGATAATCTATAAGAGCGGCCTCATGGATATTTACAAATACCCCTTTATCTGTTTTCATCAGAAGAGATGTCTGGACGCCATTTATTGAAAATGGCGTCTGTGATGAATTGCCCGACACTGCATTCTGAAAATACTCAGGAACCTGTGATATGCGACTTTCCACATATTCATATTCCTGTGTATCGTAATCGCCCGGCAGCCACCATGCAAAATAGTCATCTGCCAGGGCAAACTCTGTAAGCTCTTCTTTTATAACAAAATAATTTAATTTCTGGCCGCCCGGAAATTCATAACGGAAGCCCAAACCGTCATCGAATAACCTGAATCTGATTGACATCCTCTCGGAAGTCTCACTCTGGACTAAATCTATAAGCAGTTCATTATAATGATTTCTTATCTCAGATTCTTCACCCCAGACCGGGTTCCATGTCTGATCAAAGCTGTTTCTGTAAATATTTACAATCTTAAAGTGATCATTAAAATGGCGGCTTGGCTTTGAGTCTGCCTTACTTATTGTTGTACCAAAATTAAGTTCGGTGGCCTTGATGGTGCCACGAAATTCAAATCCAAGAGCACTTGGCAGAATAATATAGTCATCGGAATACTTGAGGGCATACATGGGTTTGCCTTCATCCGATAACATAACCTCTAAGGATAACATGTCATCGGGAGATTTCAATACAATAGCATTTTTTGAATCTGTGTGAGACTGGCAGCTAATCACCAGTATCAAAGCCGTAGCAAATAAATAAAAGTGTTTCATAATTATTCGTCATGACGACAGGAACACCCAAATCCGGAAGAGTTATAGGCAACCGGATCGGGGCTGATTCTGATAATCACACAGTGGTGTGGTTCCAACGTCGTCTCAAATTTGTTTTTCATACTACCCAATTCTTTGTGGCTCCAAAGATCACGTACACTTTTTGCTCTTCCCGAAGTAATTCCCAGCTCAGTAGTAAAGTCAATTCCGTATACCAACGCTCTGTCTTCCCGGTTGAAAAGACCCACAATATAGTCTCCGTCGGGAAGTTTCCCTACCCAACGAGAACTATTCTCAAAATCAAGAATGTTGGTACTAAGCGGTTTTGCGGAAAATCCCATGTTATGCAATTCCAGCAATTCCTCATTTTTGTAGATGGCCTCTACATCATCTGTAGCCGTATCATACTGATCTGCAATGGCAAGTGCAGAGCCACCCATTATCATAAGAGAGAACAAAAACCTACGTTCTTCATTGTTTGCCAGTTTGTTCAACCGCATAAAGTCACCATCCATCATAATCTTTCCCGGAGCAGATACTTCTGAAAATCCTATAAATCCATCGAATACATTGGCATACATGGGCCAGTTATTTTTCACCTGACCGCGTCTGCGGGCGCTCACGAAGTTCCAGTCTCCTGCAAAGCAATCATCACTAATCCGGAACATATCTCCGTATGGAATTTCTGTGGCGGCGTGATTGAATGAATTGGGCATGACCAGCGATATGAACAGATCATCTCCGGCCTCTTCGGCTATCCAGCGCAGGGCTTTTTCATATCTTTCGGTTCCATAATGGTTCTCGTAGTTCTCCAAAAAATCCACACGAAGAAATGACATACCCAGATCAATAAAGTAACGTACATACCCTTTTACCCACTCTTCTGCGCCGGGTTTATCGACGTCAACCCAGTGCAGTTGTCCATTAAATGAATACTGACCGGCAATTCTACGAGCCGAGGTGGAAGTTCCCGCAACAGGGCAGTCCTGATCGTAAGCAGCAGTTGTCATCCAAAGGGGGTTGTAATATACTCCTGCTTTCATGCCTTTGTTTTTGATATATTCGTTCCAGTATCTGAAACCATGTTCCCAGCCGCTGTTGTATTTAGTAATATAACCGTTTTCGTTAATCGTCTGGGCATCTTCAATCCAGCCGTCATTCGTTATCATATCGTACCCCCGGTCCAGGAACGTTTTGGCCATCCAGTCGATATTGTTTTTCCAGCGCAATTCGGTTATCGGCCTGTTCAGATCATAACAATACTCGTAAGCAGTCCAGTATTGAGGAGCTACATTTTTACGTGTGTATTTACTGTCTCTTGCGTCGACATTGATGAAAACCAATGCCGACACCAGAGACAACAGAACTATTTTACTTATTCTCCTAACCATTCTACTTTAAGTGTCAAGGTTTCGGTATTCAGAGTCAGACGGTACTTACCGGCATCCTTCACTCTCCACTTGTTATCACCGTGTCCGGCTGCTGCATCTTCCTTCCAGCACACCACCGTACCGTCTGCAATGCCACTTTTGCTAATCTCGGTCTGGTCAACTGCAGGGCGATAAAAATCCCCGCCCCAATCAAATACAGTGGCAATTTTGAATTCACCGGCTTTCAGGGCTCCTTCAAAGGTATGAATATTACCGTTACGAACCATGGGTGTGGGACTTGCAATGGCCCAGCCTGCAGGAGCCGCGTCGCCAACCATGTAAAGATTTCCTTCTACCCATTCAACAATTTCGGGATCGGCCAATGATGAAAGCTTGGTGGCCTTCAGGGTAAGCTTGATGGGATTGATTTCTATTTTATAACGGCCGCTTGTGCCTTTGTCCATGCCAAAGAAATGGTCGCGGAGATTGCCGTCCCCGTCTTTAGGAACAGATGATTCGGCCAGTTTGTTCTCTCCTTCTTTAAGATAGGCATAGGCCTGGCCTTCCACCATGTTTTCCAGTGCGGGAACAAGGAAATGGGTTTTATCCCAGGTATTCACATCAACGGAAAATTTGATGAGCTTGTTTTCTGCACTGCGTACCAGATCCAGTTCATAAACGAACACGTCCTTATCGGCGGTGGCTGTCATGGGTAGCGGATCGGCCGAATCCCAATGGCCGTCAGCTGCGGCGCCAAGCATGTAAACCATTTCGTAATGGCGTTCAACATCAATTACTTCGGGTTCCTTATCCTTGTCACAGGAAGGCAACAGGAAGAGTGTTCCGGCGAGGAACAACATCAACATTTTTCTAGTGTTTTTCATTTTATCAAGATTTATATGAGTAATTCTAATAACCTGTATTTTGTTTGAGGGCAGGATTGCTGCTCAGCACGTCTCTGTGAAGCGGGAATATCTCTGTGTGATTGTCCTTGTCCGGAGTCTTATCCCACCATACACCTTTGCAGAATTTGTCAAAACGGATAAGGTCCGTGCGCCGGCGGCCTTCGTGGAAGAACTCCCTGCCCCATTCGTCAAGCAATTCGGCCTGTGTAAGTGTTACCGGACCTTCAGGTGCATAAAGATATTTTGCCACGGCATTTTCAGGATAATTTCTCCGCCGGACGGTATTTAGGAGCGTTGCGGCCTCGTTCACTTTCCCCTCACGGAACCTGCACTCGGCCAAGGAATAAATCACCTCGGCCAACCTAATTTCCACAAAATCGGATTCCATTTGTCCTTCATCGGTATCCATGTAGAGGGGATATTTTACAAAACGCCAGCCCGAGCTGTGGTCTCCGTGAAGCATATCGGAAGTACGGTCTGCCGGAATCTCATCGGGACCGCATCCTTTGAAATTGCCAACTGCATCCCTGAGATACAGATCCTCATCTCCGGTGGGAGACACAACGCGCTTGGCTTTCCCGTTTTCTTCATAATCGAGGTAACCGAACAGCATCATCCCCTCCCGCTTGCTATCGCCCAGGTTTCTGTATAGTTTAAGCCGGTAGTCTTCGGGATATTTTTTGAATTTAGCAGCCGGTCTGCCCAGTTCGGTAGTATAAGGTGTGCCGTCGGGAGCGAAACTCGGAGCCAGCCCGTATTTGCAGTTATGGTCGCCATTACCGGCTTTTGTATCGCCCAGGTAGTTTGCAATGGTACGGGCAGGCACTGTCCACCAGAACAAATCACCCGAATAGACATAATGGCTGTATCCTTTTGCGGAAGGGAAGGCAAATAGGACTTCCCTGCAGTTTTCATTATCCCAGTCGAATACCTCGTCCCATGTCTTTCCCAAAGCATAAGAACCAAAATCACCGTTAAGGATTTGCTGCGCCAGGGCGGCGCATTCGGTATACTTGCTTTCCCCAATCCATTTCTCGGCATTCAGATACAGGCGTACCAGGAGCGCTGCGGCACCGGCCTTGTTCCATTGTCCCTGTACGGTTCCGTTTCCGGCTGCACCATCTTTGGCATCGAGCAATTGAACACATTCCCTGAGTTCTTTTTCAATAAAATCAAATAACTCACGGGGTTCGACCTGCCCCTCGGAATTCAATGACACATCGCGGCTTACAGCCAGGGGAACATTTCTGTAGCTTCCCAGCAGACGGGTATAGAACCAGGCCCTCAGGGTGCGACACTGTGCTTTCAGGTTGTTGTATTCCTCGGTGCTAAAATTGTATTTCTCAGGGTCCAGCGTATTAAGATCATCCAGGACATAGTTGCACTGCATGATACCTGTGAAACAACCTACCCACTCATTTTTAATCAGTTCATCTTCAACGGTCCAGGTGTGGTAATGAAGCCTGCTCCAGCGTCCCCCGTCTTCCCACCAGTCATCTTTTTTCCACGTTGCCACCAAATCCCCAGACAGTTCTTCCAGTTGGTGACGGGACTGAATGCTCCAATAGGCATGTTCAAAAGGACGGAATACGGCGCGGACCACATCCATCTGCGTATTGTAGTAATTCTCACTCGAGACCTGATCATATATGGTCTCATCCAGGTTCGTGCAGCCGGCCATTAGTGTAACAGCCAATGCTGCTAACATATATCTGTAATATTTCATCTTTTCTTTGATTTTATTTTAGAAATCTATCTGGATTCCCGCAATCACCTGGCGGCAGGACGGGTAATAATTTCTGGAACCGGAAGCCCCCGGCTGCAGGCCGTTCACCTGATACGTAGACGGATCCACTCCGGAAAATCCGGTAATGGTCAACAGATTGCGCCCGGTGAGATAGAGTCTTATCCCTTTCAGATAATTGTTGTTCATTTTGAACGTATACCCTAGATTGAGCACATCGAGCTTGACATAATCACCTCTTTCCAGGAAATAGTCACATACAATGGGGTTCCCTTTCAGCAATTGATTCTTGGTATAGGCAAGCTTCATCACATTGCCCACTTCGTCCTGGAAACCATAATAGAATTCATGAATATTGAAAATGTCAAATCCGAAGGCTCCGCGGAAATAAACCGAGAGATCCCAGTCTTTATAACGGAAACTATGCGTCATAGATGCCATGAACTTTGGAAGGCCGTTTCCTACTTCGTACATATCGGCATCGGTGGCCGACAGTCCGGGTATCAACTCGCCGTTCTTGTCATATACCAGCCAGTCACCCTGTTTGTTTACCCCTGCAAACTTCCACATATAGTAGGTGCCCAATCTCTTTCCGGCTTCAATACGTTGCAGGTAATGGAAGGGAAACGGGTCTTCCGTGGGGGCCACGTAATAGTAATCCTGGCCAATGTATTCTGAATTGGAAAATGATACAAACTCATTGTCCATGGTGGAACCGGCAAAGTCAATTGTGTATCCGAAATCACTGTTATCCACTGCCTTCCAGTTCAGATCCACTTCCAGACCCGTGTTCTTCATGGTTCCTACATTGACAAAAGTAGTTGAGAAAAGATAAGGAGGAATGGGAACATTATAGTCTCCCAGCAGATCTTGTTGTGTTCTTTGATAGTAGTTTACAGAGCCCGACAATCTATAGTCGAACAAAGAGAAGTCAACACCCACGTTCCAGTTTATTCCTTTTTCCCACCTCAGATCGGGGTTCACGTTTTTTGAAGGTCCCCAAACTGTAAAATACTTACCGTTATAGTAATAGTCGCCAAATCCAGTCATTGTATTGAGCGAAAGGTAACTGTTAAAGTTCTGATTTCCGGTAATCCCAAAGTCCGCACGAATCTTGAGATCGTTTATCCAACGGGCGCCCTTTATCCACGATTCCTCGCTCAAACGCCAGCCGGCAGAGACGGCGGGGAAATTACCCCATTTATTGTTTGCCCCAAACTTGGAAGACCCTTCCCTGCGGAATGAAACGGTTGCCAGGTATTTACCCATATAATCGTAATTGATCCTGCCAAAGAATGCAATCAGTTTTGCATCGTTCTTGAAGGAGCCCATGCCTACATACCCCTCTTCACGTGCCCAGGCACCCTGAGAAAGGTTATTGTATGTTATGCCATCGTTGGGAAAATTCTTATTCAGCGCATTCAGCCCGGAATTTTGGAAATATTGGTATGAATAACCTGCCATCACCTTCAGGTTGTGATTACCAAATGTTTTGTAGTAATTTCCCAGCCATTCAATGGAATATTGGCTGTTCTTTGTGAAATCCTTGGAAGCCTCGCCGGACCAACCCTTGCTGATGCCTTCTGTGTTGGTGGAAGGACGGAACCAACTGTTATAATATTGGTTTTGTTGATCGGCAAAGGTAACTTGAGTGGAAAGGTCATCGGTAATGTTCAATTTTACAGTGGCGTCCCAATCAAGGAATAATATCTCGCGGTCGTCCTTTACCGTCATTATTTCTTCAACCGGGTTATAGCCTGCCTGCTGTCCAAAGAAACTGAAATACATGGAAGGATTTTCCGGATCCATGATGGGTGTGGTCGGATTCGCTTCCATCGCATTGTGGAAAACATTCCAATCGGCTTGTTTTAATTTAACTACCCGGGGCGCAACATTGGCGGAAAAGGTGAACAAGCCGCTCTTTGTTGTGTGGTTTATGGAAGCACGCATGCCGTATTCCATCCTCTCCGAACGTCTGTCAATCCCTTTAGAATCGCGGAAATCGGCGCTGACACGGTAATTCGTCTCGGCCCGTCCTCCAGATAAAGTCAAAGTGTGCTGGTGCGTAAGGCCAATGCGGCTCACTTCTTTCAACCAGTCCACGTTACCTCCGTAATCCACTCCTTTGCCGTTTGCCACTTTATATTCACGATACTCACCGGCATTGAGCATATCCAGTTCCTTTATCATGATATTGGCTGAGACCTGCCCGAAATATGAAGTGTGGATCTCGCCGTCAGATGTTCCTTTCTTTGTAGTAATTAACACTACCCCGTTGCTTCCCCGTGTACCGTATATGGCCGATGCGGCACCATCTTTCAAGATGTTTATGGATTCTATATCGTTTTGATTTACATTGGACATATTGCCACCGGGAACGCCATCTATAACGATAAGCGGTCCGAGGCCGGCTGCCCTTGAAGATATCCCGCGTATCTGGATACTTGCATTGTTATTGGGATCGGCCGAACCGGTGTTGACCACTGACACACCGGATACCTTTCCCTGAATCAACATGGCAGGATCCATGGAACTGGAGGACAAGAAATCTTTTGAGGAAACATGCGCAATGGCGCTTGTCAGTTCCTTCTTATCCATTGTGCCGTAACCGATAACTACGGTTTCCTTCAAATAACGGGTATCTTCCGTCAGGGAAAAATCAATATTTGTTTTACCCTTAACAAGGGCAGTTGCGTTTTTATACCCCATCATGAGAGCTTCAATAGTATCATTTACAGATACCTGAAGGGAGTATTTTCCGTCACTGCCGGTGGTTGTCCCAATGGAACTGCCCTTAATCATTACTGTGACTCCCACAAGTACTTCACCAGAGCCTGCGTCAGATACGACACCACTGATTTTAAGATTCTGAGCAGTAGCAGTAAGTGTAATCCCGAGAAATACACTGATACACGTCAGAAAAAATAATTTGTTAGTTATTCCCATATTAGTTGTTTTAGTCAGACAAAACTATCCAAGTCTAAAACAACAACCAACGAATAAAGGTGGAAATTAAGATTAAAATAATTCTAATTGTTTGGAATTCTAATTATTATGAGAGCTACGGGAACGCTTATTTAAGATTGACTATTTAGAAATTGCCATTACCAGAGCATCAAACTGCTCTTTGGATACAGAGGCTTTGGATTTAATTTTGTTTTTGTACACATATATGGTATTAACCGACAGATGCAAATAGTCCGCCACCTGGGCAGGGTCATCTATGCCGAGTCTCATCAATGCAAATATCCTCACTTCCATAGGAAGAGCGCCACTTTTATCCAGAGATATGCGGGCATCTTCATTCATTAATGTATTGAATGCTTCTATAAAATTGGGAAATAATGCAAGGAACGCCGTATCGAATGCAGCGTAAATTCTTTCTCTTTCTTCCTTAATATCAATATTATACAAAATTGCTTTGGCATCTTCAAATTGTCTGGTAGTTATTTTTCTGATAGCAGCCAGGGATTCTTTTTCCACATTATTGACAAAAGAAGTGTTCCCGTGGAGAGATTGCATGATATACTGATCTTTAATAGCGCTCGTTTCCTTCAGTAAACTGTTAACCCTGGCAAGCAGCTCATTTGATTTTCTAATTTCTTTTGACTTGGCATTCAGGTTTACAAAAAGAATAAGGGTCAATACGAAAAGAATGAGAACCACGGCCCCTCCCACCATGAAAATCAAACGTTGACTGTTAACATTGGAATAACGTGATTGTTCAATGGCCGGAAAAATAGAATTGATCTCGACCATCCTCAGTCTGGAATTATAAAACTGCGCATCGCTTAAAGCCAGCTGTATGTAACTATATGCATGAATAATATCCTTTTGTGCATACATATATTCTGCCAGCACTTTGGCCGATGTGGTTTCGTGTACACAGGACTTTATATCGTAAATGGCCGATATGGCACGGTAATAGGTGGCCTCTTTATCTAGATTTTTTGACTCGCAGGCACTGGCCAGAATAGAAAAATGCACGGCAAGCTGATGATCATCCAGATTGAACAGGTTAATGAGGTTTTTCCTGCCATCGATGGCCAACTCGTCCGAATACTCCTGTATAAGAGCTATTTCAAGTGAAATCCAATGATAATTAAAAGAATAATCCGAGGCATATTCAAGGGCCAGTTTGTAGTAGTCAAGGACCTTCTGGTTATATTTTTCTGTCAGATTCTTTGTTCCTTGTACATAGGAATAAAGATTTTGATAGGTACTTGCGCACAAGACATAGAAATTGACCAATATTTCGTCAGGTACTTCTTCTGACTGAAAATTTTTAATTATTTCTATAGCTTCATTAAAAAACCCTACTGATTTATAACAAAACAATAAAGCAGCCTGAGCTATGGCATCGTCTGCTCTTTTGCCTGATTTCTCCGCCAATGATTCCAATTTTCTGGCATACACATACGCAGAATCATACTGATAGAACTTATACTCTTCAAAAAGCTGATTACAAATATTAAACTCATTGGAACGGCTCTCAGAAATCAGAAGTTCCTCAATCAGATTCTTTATTCGAAGTTCTTTAGGCTTACTATATTGCTCCTGCTTTTCTATTGTCTCATCCAACTCCTTCAGCTTAGCGTTCACATCACTCTGTTGCACAGATGATTCAAAAGAAAGTACTATGGTCAATATGGCTAAAAGAAGGCGCATGATTCTTATTTTGTTTCTATTTATACAATTTATAGTATCATAAAGTTATTCAAAAAACACATATCTCACGCAGATTCCTGTCTCTTCAAGGACGGAGATTTTTCACAGGCCTGATATTCATAAATTTTTCAATATGGCGATATAATCTCCATCACTCGTTATTCCTTCTATAGAAAAACGGTACGCTGTTTTTCTATCGGAAGTATAAAAAGAAATCTCTGCAACGCCGTTTTCATCTACTCCTCCATTCGATATTGAGCCAAACGATGAAATAAGATAATCCATAAGAAGCATGCCATCAAATTTTTCCAGCTGTTTGCGTTCTCTAATCTGTCTTGTTTCAAAAGACTGGTTAAACGGCGATGGATTAATCTCGGGGTTAACGAAATGCTGGCTTGCAGTAACAACAACTTCTTCAAGCAAGGTAGACGTTTCCTCTAATATATCTTTGAAGTGCTGCCCGGATAATGCGGTTGTATTACTTAAGAATCGGGCTGCTTCAACGGCAGGAAAAAAAGGAAGATCTATTTCTAAATAATACGCTGTGCTTCCCCGCTTACCCGTACAGGAGAGAACGAATTGCGTACTGTCGGGAAAGTCCAGATTCCTTATTTCAAACTTACCTGAACGATCCATCGGTTCATAATAAGAAAGGTTTATTGCCGGGGAATATATGATAATCTCAGACTTGCTTACCCTGTTATAGAAACTGGAGACTTTTCCCGATATGGTTTGTGAATATTCTTTCTCCGGCAGGGAGTTGGGAATAGTGTTTTTAATGATTGCCGGTATATCGTAATAACGCCATCCGTGGATCATCATTACCAAATCCATCGCCTCACTTCTATCTTCCCGGGAAAAGTCAAAAAGTGCAGCCGGGTCTTCCACGGCGCCACTTAGTTCCGAGGAAAGCAGCATGTAGGATAAAAGATGATCAGAAGCAGTGTGCGGTGTCAGATACCTATCCGTAACAGAAAGGGAGAATGTGCCTTCCACGCCTGTCTCTAAAGTATCGAGCAGCCGGATGGTGTAAGTAATTTTTTCTCTCTTATCCGGTTCTGGCTTATCGGCAAAAATATCTGCCCTGATCAAATCCGGGGGATATACAAAAAAAATACGCTGGGCAAAAACACGACCCTCCTCATCCACAATAGTGGCATGATTTATACCGTTCAAAAGCCAAGCCTCTTTCATGGCTATTTCATACTCTTGTTGTGCGATTCTGTTGCATAAAAAGACCTCCGATCCGTTTGACAACACAATAAACAATGGTTTTTCCAATAACGATCCGGTTACCACTGTACGAATGAATCTTTTATCGCCTCGTTTCGTCACATGTATTACCGCACCTGTTTCCGAAAGAGCCGGTAGCGATTGTTTTAGCTCTGTTCCCTGTTTGCTTCTGATAACGGCATAGTATCGCTCATTGGGTGCAGGATGGAATATTAATTTCCCCATGCCTTTATAAGTATCAGAAAAAGATGTAATTATAGAATCTCTGCTATTAAAGACGGCACCTGTTACTCCAATCCCTCTGCCGTCGGTGGTAACCGCTTTAAACGCAAACACGGCAAGGTCCCCGGGAATATACCGTCCGCTTTCCGGCAAAAATTGAATGCCAAACAATGAATCATCTTTAGATGCCTGCACGGTGAGACTATCGCTTTTTGCATCCAAAGGGTTGACAAGGGTAATTTCTTTGTGAAACATATATATTTCGGGAAAGTTTTGCATCCAGGCTGTATATGCCCGTAAAGTATATTTTCCCGATGGCAAATCTGTCTGCAAAGGGATTCTCCCCGGGAAACCCTCAACGCACCGTTTAATCTTTACCCGGGACAGTACGGTATCCTTGTGGATGAGTTCTGCATAGATGTAGTTGCTTTCCGGCAACAAAGAGAAACATGAGTTGTTCGTTAAATAAGCATTAAACCAGATATATTCTCCTGTACAATAGACCTGTTTGTCTGTGTGCAGATACACCTTCTCGGGAGATAGAAGTGTCGAAAAGCACTCAAAACTATACAGAGCCGGCTCAATCCCGGTAATATCCTGCGCACTGCAATGGATGCCGGAGATTGTGAGTACAAATAAAGACAGAAAGACGAATCGCATTGTTGTATAGGCTGGTTATTCTGGTACCAATCTTACAGACTCATAAGCGCTATTTGATAAAGATACAAAAAAATCTGAGGCAAAAGCCAGGCAAACCCGGATTGCTGCGCAAGAGAAATTCCTGAAAATCCAACAGAATGAATAACAGCGTTTTGAAAAACACCTTTAAGGGCTTTGCGCGGCACTCCGGGTTTACCCGCGCATTCTGTAAGGTTTTCCTGCCCAATAATCATAAAAAACTCTTAAATTTATTCTCAAATTAACCTACCTCATATTTATCAGACATGAGAAATCACATTTTATTCATTCTAATTTTATTATCGATGAACGGATGCACCATATCATCCTCAAAAAATGAGGACATTAAGACTACCATCATTGAATTGGAAAAACAGGCATTGGCACAATGGAACAACGGGAATCCCGATGGATTCCTTGATTTGTGTGCCGATGACGTTGTTTACATCGACCCTGCTTTTGAGAGTAAACTTGAAGGGAAAAAAGCGCTTGAAGATTACTATGACACCATTAGGGGAAAAATCAAGATTGATCTGTACAAAATGATTGACCCGGTGGTACAGGTAACTGCCGAGGCTGCTGTCCTCACCTACAACTATGAAACCCAACGGGATGGCATGGTTTTCAAAATGAATTGTACAGAGGTATACAGGTTAGACCCAACAAATAAGTGGAAAATCATACACACACATTGGTCTTTTGTTCAGCCCGGAAAGATATAGATAGGATTCCAAGACTCCTTCCGGCTGCGCAACTTCCGGTTCCACAAACCGGCCGCACCACATAGAACTCCACCACAAGATATTCAGAACGGGAAACGCCTCCCATTGGCTGTGCCAATGGGTCCTTCCCTCCGCGGGCGCGAGGTTTCCCTTTTTCTGAATATCTTGTCGGAAGTTCTTGAACGAAAAAGACGGGAGAGCACCCTGGCGAGTACCCTACCGGGTATTTCCACCGGGCCACCTATCCAGCCTCTTCCTGGCAGTATACGTGCTCCAGAAAATCATACCCACCAGAATCAAACTACTTACAAATGCTTCCCAAAAACTCCGGTAAATGAAAAAGTAGTATAATAAAAAGACACAAATAAAAATAACCGCATTGGTGATGATTATTTTTCTATTCATAGTATTCATCATTTATGGTTATAGATTCATTCAGTGACCGGTGCCAACGCAAAAGTACATAAAATAAATATGCATACACCTCTTTCTGTCAAAAAGTTACAACATATCAAAATATATTATAACTTTAACCGGAATTCCAAAAGCATATGGTTATGAAAAAATCTTTGAGATACCAAATGGGTTTCTTTGCATGCTATGGACTTTTTTTAACTTCCAGGATCGTATGGGACGGCCAGGCAGGATGGGAGGATATAATTTATGCTGCCTCTCAATCGCTTATGCTAATCTTTATCTTCTGGTTATATGATCTGAAACGGAGTCCTCTCATTGTTCCTTCACGGGAAACATAACAGGACATCCGGTTATTTTGTGGGGATCACTTTCTGAATGGTACCGTCCGAGATGTAATTCCGTGTGTAATACTGCTTATCAAAACAAACGGAACGGCGGAAGGGATGCGGACTGCCCCCTCTCTTATTCGCGAGCGGGATTGTCGTTGTGCAACCGACAATCCCGCCATTAACATTAACATTTAACCTTTCAAAAAAACAATACGACAAAAGAATTGCACAATACAGCTGTTCTGTCTTTATCCATACCTAAAGTCAACGACAAAGATCAGGCATTGTTATTAAAACATATTTTCAAAATCATTAAGAGATCGTTACATTTGGGAATAGAATGAATTAAATTTCCATTGCCTGTGAAACGAATACTTTTCCTTTGTTTATTTCTTCCTGCTTTTGCTCTTTCTTTCGGACAGCAAAAGAAAATATGCATCTCATTTGATGATCTTCCGGTTGTCAGTTATGGGATCACGGACACACTTTACCAGAAAGAACTCATCTTTAAACTCATTAACTCACTGACTTCCAAAAAAATTCCAGCCATAGGTTTTGTGAATGAAATGAAACTGTATAAGAAAGACAGTCTGAATCATTTCCAAATCCGTCTCATTGAAAATTGGGTTAATAACAATCTGGACCTGGGCAATCATACCTATTCACATCCTGACTATAATTCTGTAACTTATGATGAATACACCCGGGACATAATGAAAGGGGGAATAATTTCCAGCAAATTATTAAAGACACACGGCAGGGAGCTTATGTATTTCAGACATCCCTTCCTTCATGTGGGAAACACAAAGAGCAAAGCCGATTCGCTTGAAGAGTTTCTGAAAAACAATGGATACACGGTCGCCCCGGTTACGGTAGATAATGAAGATTATCTGTTTGCTCTTGCCTATAAACGTGCCCTGGCAAAAAACGATATTGAACTTGCCAAAAGAATAGGTACGGACTATATCTCTTACATGGAGGAAAAAATCATCTATTACGAACAACAGACCATTGAGCTGTTTGGCCGGAACATATGCCAGATTCTTCTGGTACATGCCAGTGCTCTGAACTCGGATTATATCGGGTCCCTTATCAATATGCTGGGTAACCGCCAATATACTTTTGTGAGTATTTCAGAGGCACTGAAAGACCCAGCCTATCTTACCCAGGTGTCAGTTTACGGAAACTGGGGCATATCATGGATTGACAAATGGGCCTTCTCGCAAGGTAAAAAAGGTGACTTTTTCAGGAATGATCCCAAAACACCTGACTACATCCGGGAGTTGGCCGAATAACAACCCTATATGACTAAATATTTCCGGTCACCCGATTTCCGATTTATAATAACTACAAATCTTTCTTATAGCAGCGGGCCCGTTTATGCTGTCTTATCTCTAATTTGTTCCAGAGATTTTGTACGTTTCTGTTATCTTCCAGTTCGCGTGTCGTTTCAATATTTGTAAAGCCATTCTGAATTATTGAATCACCGATATCCCTGAACATCAGCGACATAACACCCTTATCCCTATACTCTTCGTCTATGGCAATAAGCAGCGTATCCAGCGTATCATTCTTATGAAGGGCTCTGAGAATCGGGATAAAACCAAAAGGATACATTTTGCCGTGATTTTTCTGTAACGCTTTAGACAAAGACGGAAGGCATATAGCAAAGGCCACCACTTTGTCTTTTGCGTCCAATACAACGGACACGTATTCTAATTGCAGCATGGGAAGAAAATGATTTTTCAGATCTTCCAATTGCCTGGGACTCAATTCCGAGAATCCGTGTAGATTCATATAGGCTTTGTTGAGCAAGTGGAATATGCCGTCTGCATAGGTAAGCAGATCCTTTTTGCCCGAAACGGGAGCACAGCGCAAATTATACCGCTTCTCCACAATAGATGCCATGGTCAGGTACTTTTCGGGAGTGGCATCGGGAACTTTAATGTTATATTCCACCCAGTCGGTTTCTTTTGTAAAACCCTCTTTCCCGAGGAATTCGTCATAATAAGGGAAATTATATTTGCCATAGGCAGTTGGGATCTCATTAAAGCCTTCCACAAGCACCCCCGATGCATCGAAATCGGAAAAGCCGAGCGGACCGTGCAGGATTTTTGCATTTTTTGAACGTGCCCACTCTTCGACCGTCTGTATCAAAGCATGCAAAACCTCTTCTTTCTCAATAAAATCGAGCCAGCCGAACCGCGCGTACTCTTTACCTGTTTTCTTATTATAGCTATGATTTATTATACCTGCCACACGCCCCACAACTTTATTGTCTTCACAGGCAAACCAGTATTTTGCTTCACAAAATTCAAAAGCGGGATTTTTCTTTGCCGAAAGGACATTCATTTCTCCGGAAAGGAGCTGAGGAACATAATACGCATTATGTTTGTATAATTTGTTGGGAAAGGCAGCAAAACGCCTGAGCTGACGTCTGGATACCACTTCTTTGATCTCAATCTGCATAATTCGTTTCTTTATATATCGGGTTAGGTTTTGTAATAGGTTCTAAGTATAGCGGTAAACATCCTTTCCGGCAAATAACGCTTCAGATAAACCGAAGCTTTTTGGGGAGGTGTTGCTAAGATATATCTTTCCGACGGATTTTTCCTACCTGCAATCCGCACCATTTTTCCGGCCAAATATTCAGGTTTGAGCCCGTTTTGCTCGCTTTGTTCAATTAAGGCAAGAGTCACGGGATATCCCGGATAGGCACCCAGACAGGTTTCTCCTTCTATTTTTTTACGACTCGAAGTAAAACGGGTAGAAAAATCACCGGGATTAACGATCACCACTTTAATATTGCAGGACCTGATCTCAAGACGCAGTGCCTGGCAATAACCTTCCAAAGCGAATTTGCCGGCCGAATACATTCCCTGGTACGGCAACCCCATGAGGCCTCCCACCGAGCTCATACATATTAACAAACCGTTTTGCTGACGTCTCATCACCGGCAAAACCGCCTGAATAACATTCACCGCCCCAAAAAAATTCACATCCATCAATTGTCTGGCCTCTTCTACAGGGGTAAATTCCAAAGGTCCCCCTATTCCTCCCCCCGCATTATTGATCACCACGTCCAGAGTCTGCTCCCTGTTCATAATCTCATCAACGGCCTGTCTCACGGACTCGGGCCGCGTCACCTCCATATGAAGATAATTCACTCCGGGAACAGGTTCCACAGACCGGCGTACCGTTCCGTAAACCGTATATCCTGCCTTGGTGAAAGCAGCCGCCATGGCATGACCGAAGCCCGAAGAAACGCCCGTAATAAGAACGACCTTTTTCATCGGGAAATAATATCAAATGTTTTGAATGCTTCTATTATCTTTTCAATGGCCGTATTGAGCTGTTCAAAGGTATGCGTTGCCATGAGAGAAAAACGGATGAGCGTGTCTTCCTTTGGGACGGCAGGGCCTATTACAGGATTTACAAAAACGCCATTTTCCAGAAGCATTTGTGTGATCTTAAGCGCCTTAAGATCGTCGCGAACAAACAGGGGAATAATGGGGGTTTCGCTCTTGCCTGTATCCAGTCCGGCCTCCTGAAAGGCTTTGCACGCATAATGCGTCAGATCCCATAAATGAGCTATGCGTTCCGGCTCTTCCAGCATTATGTCTATAGCTGTGCTTACGCTGGCAAGAGATGCAGGAGGCAGGCTGGCACAAAAGATGAGCGCACGGGAATTGTGTTTCAGGTAATTGATCACCGAGGCATCGCCGGCAATAAAACCCCCGATGGAAGCCAGCGATTTGGAAAAAGTACCCATAATAAGGTCCACCTGAGAGGTAAGTCCAAAATGAGAAGCCGTGCCTCTTCCATTCTCCCCGATGACGCCAATGGCATGCGCATCGTCTACCATAAGGCTGGCACCGTATTTTTGCGCCACCTCAACCAGACGGGGAAGTTTTACTATATCACCCTCCATGGAGAAAATTCCGTCGGTAACAATCAGCTTCATTTTATCAGATTCACAAAGCTGCAATTTAGCTTCCAGAGAATCCATATCGTTATGCTCATATTTGAACACCTTTCCGAAAGAAAGACGGCTTCCTTCAATAATAGAAGCATGATCGAGCGAATCCAGAAGCAGGTAATCCTGGCGATTGCACAATGTCGACACCACTCCCACGTTTACAAGAAAGCCTGTGCTGTAGCAAATGACAGCCTCTTTATTTACCAATTTGGCCAACTTGTCTTCAAGGGCCAGATGCGCATCGAGCGTCCCGTTCAGGAACCGCGAACCGGAACAGCTGGTACCGTATTTGTCTATGGCCTTCTTGGCCGCTTCTTTTATTCTCGGATGGTTAGAAAGGCCCAGATAGCTGTTGGAACCAAACATCAATACTTTCTTGCCGTTCATAATAACGACCGTATCCTGCTCAGATTCAATGGCCCTGAAATAAGGATAGATCCCGGCCGCCATGATCTCCTGAGGAGCGGTATACTTTGCGCAACGATTCTGTAGTAAACCCATAATTAGTTTTCAATTAATTTTTCTTCATTTAATATATCTGCCTGCACATTGTCAGTAAGAATATGATCTTTTATCTTCTTTATATATGGCGATTTACGGAATACCATGAGGTCTGCCAGAAAATAATTGGCCAGACCCGATATAAGCAGCGCCAAAAGATTACAGTAGACCACATCCAGACTGAACAACCATTCAAACAGCAGCAGGCAACCCATTTTTATACCAAACCCTCCGATGGAAGAAATGTTAAAATACAAAAGCCGGATAAAAAATGATTTAGGTCCTTTGGTTTCCAAACGCATGTGCCATATCCAAAAATAAGAGAAGCAGTAGTTGCTGAACATAGCCACTTCAAATGATATGGCAGGTGATATTATATATACGCCAAAATAAGATGAAAAGATATAATTGGAAAAGAGCCATAAAATGATTGTATCCACCAGTGTCCCAAATAACCGGCTGACAACAAACTTAATATATCTTGTCATTGTATATCGGCGTTCTTTTTATAAGGTTTGGGCGGGTCAATTCTTTCGTACTCTTTCTTATATATAATAATATTCACAAAATGAACAGTAAAAAGGATCCCTGCTATCGCAATGCAGATGACGTCAACCAGGCTGAACATCCTGCCTGCAATGGATAACAGAGGTCTCTGAAGAGGCAAATATATAAACATTGTATTAATGATGATAACAATGAGTCTGAATTCTGTCGGGCCGAACAGTCCGTAGGAAATCTTGAATTCTCCTTTCAGATGGGCATTGATATACGTAAAAATTGACAGCACCAGGTAACCGGCGAGAATGAGCAGGGCAATTGAGAGGGAAACAATGGGAGACAAACCGGCCCCGATGCACATTAGGGAAATAGTAACGGCATCAATATTATGATCTATAAAAAAACCGTATACAGGCCTCTGCGTATTCCTCACACGGGCCAGTGTCCCGTCGAGGCTGTCACCGTACCAGTTTATGACAAGCCCGAATGAGGCAAGCCATAAAAAACGTATATCCAGGTTTGATAAAACATAGGCAACCGCCGTAACAACAGCGCCCGTAAACCCGATAAAAGTCAGATGGTCCGAATTCACCCAATCGGGAAGTTTTTTGGCCATCTTCACCAGAATCCTCTTCTCAACGGCGCTCAGGAAAGAGGTCTGGATCCTGATCTCAGCATGTTTTTCTTTCATCGCAATATGTTTTTGATTTTTTTACACTATTGACAATCAATATGGAAAATTCTTCCAGGCTTTTCTTATATTCATCGTATTTGTGCTGCAGGAATAAGTGCACATCCATGCCCGAAATAATCATCATGAGAATATCTACGGTGGCAGGAATACTCTTTATGGAAAAAAAGCCTTCGTTTTGTCCCCGGGTTAGCATCGACGCCAGCTGTAACCGTTCAAATTCACTGAAACGCTCCCGGGTGCCGGCCACAAAATGATATTTATCAAAAAAATCGGCCTGTAACGTTTCCTGGTAATTCACCGCATTTTTCAATAGATGAAAGCGCTTTAGAATATACCTTTTGAGCATATTCATAGAGTCCTGGCTCCCGGAAATCTCTTTTGACAATTCGGCCTGTACATCGTCCAGTTCCTTTTCCAGCACCGCGTTAAAAAGCTCTTCCTTACTGTTAAAATAGTAATAAAGAAGCCCTTTCGCCTTATGAATATGCCGTGCGATCTCATCCATAGTTGTTTTTCGGAATCCGAATTTCGAAAAAAACCTGGTAGCCGACGTTACGATCTGATCCTTGACCTGGCTCTCATTCTCTGTCATATTATTGACGATTTTGGTTCTAAGGTCAAAGATAATAAAATTTCTATTTTTCCATGACTTCCCTGTAAAAACATTCGACATCCTGCCAGTGATAATACGGATAAATATCCGTTTCTACCGGTATAGAAACTTCCCGCTCGTTGTGCAGGATCTTGACAATAACATCTTTATTTTTCTTATGTCTGAAAAAAACAAGTTGGATATTTGAGGCCTTGGGTGTGCATACAGATGCATTCCATACTGTATAAATCTTCAACGGATCTTTCTCGCTGGAACGATTATCGTCCAATTGCATAAGACCGGCCAAAGGCGTAATATTTCCGTCATGGCCAAATCTCAGATTCGCGGCTGTTCCGTTACCATTAACTGCCTCATGGGCTTTATCAAGAATATCCGTAAGAAGGTTAATCGCATTGGCTACAGCCAAACCACCACTTTCCGGCGAAGTGGAAAGCGTAACATAATATCTATAATTCATTGCCTGCCAAAGATCAAACATTTCCCGGGGTGTGAACAAATCATATAAAGACAGTCCCGGATCCACATTCTGCATATCGGAAGCAATTTGAAACAGACCGGACATTACGGCCGCGGAACTCATATTTTCCTTACAATAACCGGGATTGGTAAAAAGTACGGACATTAGTCGTTCGGGATTGGCCAGTTCATGTAAAAATCTATAATTTGCCCTCCAGGCCAATGTCGTATCCCTTATCCACCTTTCATATTCTTTACCTGTATGATTCATGTAATACATATATCGTTGACTTGCCTGACGCGTTATTTCAAGGTCGGGATTCTCTTCTTTCAGTTTTTCGCAAAATGCATCCATGCTAAGAATGCATCGGATAACAGTGGTGGATTTTGCATCAATCTTTGCATCTCCGGCAAAAACCTGAGGATAGTTTTTATACATTCTCTCCGCAATGGCACGATGCTGCCGTACCCCAAGGGAGGTAAGATCACCGCTCCGGCCCCGTGCATCTTCACAAATAATTGCAAGCCGACGCCGTACATCCTTTCCGAGAGGTGTTAAGACGCTATCCGAATAAGCTTTATTAAAGACTTCATAAATATTTACATAATCACCGTCACTGGTTAGCCATCTGGACCCGTGACGTCCGTAATGGCTTATATAAAAAGGAATATATCCTTTGGGCGCAGGTGTGTTTTCTGCTACGGTTACCGGATACGCATATAAAAATGCAGCGGTCAGTTCCGGTGTGGATAACAACTCTTTTTTTGAAGGGATTTGTGCAAATAGAGTAAAAAAAGAAAAAAGAAGAACAAGGGCAGTAAGAAATTTTTTCATCGTTATATTTTTGATTTGGCTAATTTAAGACGAAAAACCCATAAGTAGCTATAGCGAATCGTCATCCGGACAAGCCAAATTACCGAAATAATTATAGCCAACTTGGTGAATAAACCATCGTAATTATCTATATAATAAAGAAATTACGTTATCTTTGTAACAGAAAAAGCCGGTAGGATTAATCAATAAAAAGAATATGGAAACATCGGTAGTCTACAAGCCAAGGATAGCGGACAGGATGCTGCAAGAACAACTCGAAGCATCGGGGGTCGTTTTGATCCAAGGGCCGAAATGGTGCGGAAAAACAACTACTGCGGAACAGCAGGCAAAAAGTGTTCTGTATATGGATGCCCCAAGGACCCGTAAAGCTAATTATCTGTTGGCGGAAACAGACCCGGAAATTCTTTTTCAGGGAGAGACACCAAGGCTGATTGACGAATGGCAACTGGCTCCGAAATTATGGGATGCTGCACGGTTTGAAGTAAGTCGCAGGCGTTTGCCCGGACAGCTTATTTTTACAGGTTCGGCTGTTCCGCCTGATTTAACGGAATTAACCCATTCCGGTACCGGCAGGTTTGCATGGCTGACCATGCGGCCCATGAGTTTGTGGGAATCCGGCGACTCAAATGGCAGCATCAGCCTGAATTCTCTTTTTCAAGGAAATATGGCTCCAGTTGTTTCACGTGACATTTCATTGAAAGAACTGGCTTTTCTGATATGCAGAGGTGGTTGGCCGGGCTCTCTCAGTTTAACCCCCAAGGCTGCTTTGCGACAGGCTACAAACTACGTGGATTCAGTTGTTAATAGCGACGTTTCCAGAGTGGACGATGTAAGCCGGAATGCGGAATTTGTTCGAAGGCTGTTGCGCTCTTACGCCCGGCATCAAGGCGCACAAGTGTCTGTAAACACGATATATGACGATCTGGAGAAGAACAGGATGGGAAGTATGAGTGAAGATACCATTGCCTCATATATTTTAGCCCTTAAAAAAATTTTCGTTATTGAAGACATGCCGGCGTGGAGTCCTAACCTCCGATCCAAGACCGCAATACGTACTTCCGACACCCGTTATTTTGTAGACCCCTCCATTGCGACTGCTGCTCTTGGCCTTGGTCCCGAAGATTTGATCGGAGATTTGAACACCTTCGGTTTGCTTTTTGAAACGATGGTCGTACGCGACCTTCGCGTATATGCCGATGCACTTGACGGGCAAGTGTACCATTATCGTGACAAGAACGGACTGGAGTGCGATGCTGTGGTGCATCTGCGAAATGGCTGTTTTGGGCTGATAGAGATAAAACTGGGAAGTGACCGTTTAATAGAGGCAGGCGCCCAAACTCTTAAGAGACTGTCCGACAAAATAGACACGACAAGAATGAAATCATCTTCATTCCTGATGGTTATTACTGGTAGAGGGCAATACGCTTACCGCCGGGAAGATGGTGTTTATGTGGTACCGATAGGTTGTTTAAAAGATTGAATATATGCATTCAGCATCAGATAAAATGTATCTATCGCCTTCTCCAAATCCCCCCTGCTTTCCAGAAACGGCATATGCCCGGTGGGGCTGCTGACAAAAAGTGCATTAGGGAATTTTATTCCTTTATAGTGATCCGGTCCCACCATCCAGTCTCTTTCGCCATAAAAGAAAAGTACGGGTATCGTTACCTGTGGTGCGAATTGTCTGAAATCGGACCAATAATCGGCCACTGAAAGCGCTATATTGCTAAAATCGTTATTCCATTCGCTTACTTTCCCGTAAGTGGCATTCATGATGTCCTGGTTGGCTTCTTCCGTATAAGCCATTTTCCAGAAAAGCTCCCTTTTATTCAGGCTGTCAATGAGTCCGGTCATAACCTCCAAAAGCTGAGCCGGAGTTGCAGAAGACATATCCGGCTGTTCGTTACCCAGAATCTCATAAGCTTTTGAAATCCAGCTGCCGGAAAAACTTTCCTGCATACAGAGCGTGCAATTGATCATGAGCATTCCGGAATGAACCTCCGGGCGGGCCATGACATACCCCATCTGCAGAATACCCCCGAACGAATGCCCCAGCGTGAGCCATGTGTCAATACCCAATGCCTTTCTTACCTCTTCAAAGTCTTTGACCATCCGCTCCATGGAATAATCTCCATTCACGGGCGAAGAGGAGCGCCCCACCCCTCTTTGATCGAGATACACCATTTGGAAATTCTTTTCCAGATAATCGCCCATAAATTCTTCCAGCCAGAGGCTTCCCGAACCGGGCCCTCCGTGCAGATACAGGCAGGGAGTACCGATACCCCGCACATTAACATACAAGCAAACGCTGTCCGAGGTCACGATTTTCATTTCCCGGGCCCCGAGCCATCCGGCCAGAAGCAGCATAACGATTAAAAGAACTGTTCTTTTCATATTTTTCACATTTGACGCAAAAATAATCATTCGGTTTCAGGGACGTCTTCCCCTGCAACCCGAACTATGGTAATAATTACTAATTACCATAGTTTCAGCTGATTTTCAACAGTTTACCAATTATTTTAATCATGACTTTTTTCGCATCTGTTTTTGAATTCGCAGCCTTTACAGGGATCATCTTTACGGCGAATACTTTTTATTATCGCATATAAAGACAATACAACCGTTAAAATGAGGATACTATTTCTACTTTGACACATTTA
>Ga0209201_1001448_pt1 | contig 27187 bp, 19 predicted proteins | sample AD_UKC055_MetaG_FD_184411 | JGI IMG/M metagenome (GOLD analysis project Ga0209201, IMG submission 184411) | Active sludge microbial communities of municipal wastewater-treating anaerobic digesters from USA - AD_UKC055_MetaG (SPAdes) (version 2) | ecosystem: Engineered > Bioreactor > Anaerobic >...
GAGGGGGATCCGTACCAACATCGCCCGCCACGCCCGTGTAGGGGCGAATCACATTCGCCCTTTCAGGCCCCTCGCTTGTCGAGGGGCCGCCCATGCAGAGCCCAGGGCGCCAGCCCTGGGCCGGGTGTCCAATATCCCTAACCCCAGGGCGCCAGCCCTGGGACAGGCGCCCAATATCCCTAACCCCAGGGCGCGAGCCGTGGGCCGGGTGCCCAATATCCTAATACGTTACGTTGACGTCGAAGTAGAACTGCGTGAAGTTGTTGCCTTCCGAGGAGAAATCGAAGAACGGGAAACGCAGCGACTTGTTGTCGGCCGAGAAGGCGGGCTGGGACGAAGCGAGACCGAGCGAGAAGCCCACGTGTTCCCACGGCTGGTAGGACACGTCGATGACGCCGCTGGTCGAGTCGGACTGCGCGCGACCCGGCTTGGCGTTCTCGTTCGTGAATTCGTCGCGTTCCGTGGGAAGCGCGCCCAGGTAGGACCAGGAATTTCCGATCGCTATCATGAGGGTGATCGACCACTGCTCGTTGATGATGAACGACGCCATCAGGGAGTTCCTGATCGAGAGCTCGGTGGTCAGGCTGCCGGCGCCGTATGCCTGACCGCTGCCGGCGTCCTCGGCCCCGTTAAGACGGATGAGTGACGACGTGGCGGGCAGAAGCACGTTGGTCGCGCCGTTCCAGTTCTTGTTGAAGCTGAAGCCGTAGCTGAGGACGACGTGCTTTCCGAACATCCTGTTCAGGTTGAAACCGAAACCGGTCGACAGGTAAAGGTCGCGGGCGCGGCTTTCGGCCGAGGTCGGGGCGCCGACACGAACCCACGGCTGCAGGTTAACTTTGATAACCGGAATCTGGTACCTGTAACGCAGCGACACAAAGAAGTCGCTGGGCATGAAAACGCGGGGGTAGGTGTTTCCCGACGAGTATGACTGGGACAGTTCGCCGGCCATGGAGAACGCCGCCGACAGCCACAGATCCTTTTTGTACAGGAATACGCGCGGAGACAGGGAGATCGACCATCCGTAGTAAGGCTGGCGTGCAAACTTGTCCGCAACGAAGGTACCGAGACCGAGCGACTGCCCGAAAGAGAAGCTGCCGCCCCAACGCTCACTGTCGGAACCGGACTTCGCGCCGCCGGTCAACGCGGTGACGGCGTCTGGGATCTCGGCGGACTTGGGCGCGGTCTCCTGATCGGTGGTAGCCGCTTCGGAGGCTGCCTCGGGAGCTGCCTCGGGAGCTGCCTGACTCGTCTGCTGGGCGGCCTCGGCCGGTTCAGTCGGAGTCTCGTCGGCGAATACCGGCGAAACGACCAGTAATGCAGCCATGGCCGCGGTCAAACAAACAAGATGCTTCATGAATAACCTCACCCGTCACAGGGCTGAATCCGTCGAATGATACTTGGTACGGGTGTGAGTGGCAACGGTAATCTGACAAGGTTTTTACAGTTTTTTTACATTTAGCGGCTGGCCCTGTCGATACCCGACATAAATGCATCCGGACCAATGATTACGGGGCCTGGAGACCTGGTCCCAAGGGCCTCCCGGGCCAGCATTGCGAGCGGCAGGCCGGATCGCGGATCGATAGTCTCTTCGCAGACCTCCAGCAGAGGGGCCAGAACGAAATCGCGATGAATCCATCCGGGATGGGGAATCGTCAGTTCGGGTGTATCCAGTGTCACAACCCCGAAGAAGAGGATATCCAGGTCGAGCGGTCTTGCGTCGTGTCGCGAGCCGGTTCTTCCAAGGGTCTTCTCGATGGACTTCAGGGTCCTGAGAAGTGAAGTCGGTTCGAGGCTTGTGGCAATCCTGATCACGGCATTGTGGAAGCTGCCACCCGCCGCGTCCACAGGCGTCGTTTCATATACGCTGGAGACGGCGGTCAGCCTGCATCCCGGCGACATGTTCAGGATGGCCAGGCCGGCACAGATTGAACCGGTCCGATCACCCAGGTTCGAACCGGCCGCAACCAGGGCTTCAACCTCCCCACGGGTTCGTTGCTCAATTGACACAATGGGTTTCATACTCTAGCATTCCGCGCCAGGTGCCCGTGAGGTTACCGTCCCGCCGCAAGGCATGTCAAACCCGGAGGTTTCAGCGATGAGCTGCGGAGCAAACTACAAGGTCAGGGATATCGGACTCGCGTCCGAAGGCCGTATGAAAATCGATTGGGCCGAGGCGCACATGCCCGTCATGATGGCGCTTCGTGAGCAGTACTCAAAGACGAAGCCGCTGGCGGGTCTGAAGATCGCGGGCTGTCTGCACGTCACCAAGGAGACGGCGGTTCTCATCCGCACGCTGGCCGCCGCAGGCGCCCAGATTTCGTGGAGTGGCTGCAACCCTCTGTCGACTCAGGACGACATCGCCGCGGCGCTGGCCGACGAGGGATTCTCCGTATACGCATGGCGGGGATTGTCGGTTGAGGAGTTCTACTGGTGTATCGAGAAGACGATCGAGTTCCGGCCCGATATATCGCTCGATGACGGCGCCGACCTGATCTTCACGCTCCATAACAAGCACCCCGAGTACTGTCCGAAGATGCTCGGTGGAACCGAAGAAACCACCACCGGCGTTCACAGGCTTCGGGCCATGGGCAGGGCCGGGAAGCTTCTTTACCCGGTTATCGCTGTAAACGATGCACAGACCAAGTGGGATTTCGATAACGTCTACGGCACCGGCCAGTCGTCCCTCGACGGCATCCTGCGGTCGACCAGCGTCCTGCTCGCGGGCAAGAAATTTGTGGTAGCCGGTTACGGGCACTGCGGCAGGGGCCTGGCGATGCGCGCTCGCGGCATGGGCTGTGGCGTGATTGCGACCGAGGTTGATCCGCTTCAGGGCCTGCGCGCCAAGATGGACGGCTTCGATGTGATGCCGATGGACGAGGCGGCCAGAATCGGCGACATCTTCATCACCGCCACCGGCATGAAGGATGTGATCAGGACCCGCCACTTCGAATCGATGAAGGATGGCGCAATCGTCTGCAACACCGGTCACTACGACTGCGAGATCAACATCGGCGAGCTTGAGGTCCTCAAGACGTCCAGCCGCGAGATCCGCCCAAACACCGACGAGTACACGATGAAGGACGGTCGCCGCATCTACCTGCTCGCCAAGGGGCGGCTTGTGAACCTCGCCGGCGCCGAAGGCCATCCGTCCGAGGTCATGGACATGTCCTTCGCGAACCAGTTCCTGAGCATGTGCCGCCTTGCGGCCGAGGGACGCCAGCTGTCAAGGGACGTTCATGACATCACCGAGCAGCAGGATCTGGATATCGCCGCATTGAAGCTGAAGACCCTGGGGGTGTCGATCGACACGCTCACCCCGGAGCAGGTTCGGTATCGCGACGACTTCTCGGCGGGGACCTGATGCCCGCCCACTGGAGCGTTCGAGTGGAACGAACCGGTGCCTTGATTGAAACTTTTCGGAATTATTGGTGAATTCATGGCCAAAAATATCGTGCCCAGGACTCAGGATTACTCGGAATGGTATCTGAACGTGATCGCCGCCGCCCAACTGGCGGATTACGCGCCGGTTCGCGGCTGCATGGTGATCCGGCCCACCGGATACGCGCTCTGGGAGTCGATGCAGAAGGAACTTGACCGCCGCTTCAAGGAACTGGGCCATGTGAACGCGTATTTTCCGCTGTTCATCCCCGAATCCTTTCTCAGGCGCGAGGCCGAGCACGTCGAGGGGTTCGCGCCGGAATGCGCGGTCGTGACCCACGGTGGTGGCGAGAAGCTCGAAGAGGCCCTGATCGTCAGGCCGACGTCCGAGACCATTATCGGTCACATGTACGCCGACTGGATCCATTCGTGGCGCGATCTTCCCGTGCTGATCAACCAGTGGGCGAACGTCGTGCGGTGGGAGAAGCGGACCAGGTTGTTCCTGCGCACCACCGAATTCCTGTGGCAGGAAGGCCATACGGCGCATGAGACCGCCGAGGAAGCCGAGCAGGAAACCCTGCGGATGCTGGAGTGCTACCGCAGTTTCGCCGAGGACTTCCTGGCTGTTCCCGTTTTTACCGGCGTCAAGACCGAATCCGAGAAGTTCGCGGGCGCGCTGCGCACATACTGCATCGAGGGGATGATGCAGGATGGAAAGGCGCTTCAGATGGGAACGTCCCACAACCTGGGCCAGAATTTCGCAAAGGCTTTCGACATCAAGTTCGAGGGTCGCGATCAGGTCGTGCAGAACGTCTGGACGACGTCGTGGGGTGTGTCGACAAGGCTGATCGGTGCTTTGATAATGGCCCACAGCGACGATGAAGGCCTGGTTCTTCCGCCGCGCGCCGCGCCGGTGGTGGCGGTCGTGATTCCGATCGGAAAGAACGACGAGGAGAAGGCCCGGGTGGTCGAGTACTTCCGTGATGCCCTGGCAAGGATCGTCGGCCAGGATGAGATCGGGGCTGCCACGAACAGACTCGGGAACGATCAGCTCTCCGCATTTTTCTATGACAAGGTCACGGGCAGGCAGATCGTCGTGGACCTGCGTGATCAGATGCGTCCGGGCGAGAAGCACTACTACTGGGAACAGAGGGGTGTCCCCTTGCGCTTCGAGGTGGGGCCGCGCGACATCGAGAATGGCACGCTCGTTTTGAAGTCGAGACTGGGCGACAAGGACGTGATCAAGCTGGCCGACGTCGACCGGTCGATGGTCGACGCACGCCTGGACGCGATGCAGAAGGCGCTGTTTGAAAGGGCGCTGGCCTTCCGCGACGCAAACATCGTCAGGCTTGACACATGGGAGCAGGTCAAGTCGTTCTTCGCGTCGAGTCGCGGGTTTGTGCGCTGCAGGTTCAATCCGGACCGCGAGATCGAGGCCAGGATCAAGGAAGAAACCAGGGCGACCGTCAGGTGCATTCCGTTCGATCAGCCGGGTGGAACGGCTCCGTGCATGTACACGGGCAAGCCCGCCGATCGCGAAGTGATCTTTGGTATCGGGTACTGAAATGATCCTGCGGCGTTGACACCGGCGTTCCGATAAGTACAATACTGCGCTGTGCGTCGTTCAGGTAATGCCGCATCATTTATAGCCACAGGCGGGGCGCAGGGTTTTATGACTCGTGCTCCCCGCTGATTTGATTAAGGAATTCGCGCAATGAAGAGAACTTACCAGCCAAGCCGAATCAAGCGACTCCGGACCCATGGCTTCAGGGCCAGGATGGCGACCAGCAATGGCCGCAAGGTTCTTTCCAGGCGTCGCGCCAAGGGTCGGGCGATCCTCGCCCCGACGACTCCGGGCAAGTAGCCGGTACCGTGGATCGGGGTTTTCCCAAGTCCTGCAGGGTCCTCCTGCCGCGTGATTTCAACGCGGTGATGAAGGGTGGATTCAAGGCGTGGACTTGGAACCTGATCGTCTTTTCGGGGCGGAACGGACTGCAAACCCCGAGGCTCGGGCTCGCCGTCAGCCGGAAGATCGGCAACGCAGTGGCCCGAAATCGTTGGAAACGCCTGATTCGTGAGGTGTTCAGAAACAGCCTCAAGTCCCGCCTCGTCGGCCGCGATTTCATCGTTGCCGTGAAGGCGGTTCCGGGATTCGATCGGAACAAGGGACCGGGCGGCGTCAATCGAAAGGGCCAGCCGGCTGTCAGTCGGCAGGTTCCGGCGCTGGCCGATCTCGAAGGAGAGCTTGCTGATGCCCTCCGCAGGATCGACAGGAAGATGGGTATCGAGACTGGCGACGGCCAGCCCGATAGCCTTGATTAGAATCTATCAGACGTTGATTTCCCCGCTACTCGGTCCTGTCTGCCGTTTTGCGCCGTCCTGTTCCGAATACACTCTGGAGGCGCTCAGAATTCACGGCCTGTTCAAGGGCTCGTGGCTTGGCATCAGGCGAATTGCCCGGTGTCATCCTTTCAACCCCGGGGGCTACGACCCAGTGCCGGGAAGGGATTCGGTGATTAAGTGAGGCTGAACCACTTTCTTGTCGTTCTTGCCATGATGCCCGTCTTCGTGTCGCTTCCGGCCCTGGCGGATCAGCCGCTTCCTCCGGCCGCGGGAGAAACTGTGAGCGTTATTCGTTCGTCTTCCGGCGGGTTCGAGGTTCATGTTACTGACAGAGGCGCCTCGCTGCAGTCGGTTTTCTTAAACAATCCGCAGTTCATTCAGGAACAGGACGAGGCCCCGGCCGGCGGTCCCATTCCCCCCGCGGCCAAGATGGCCCCTGGACCGCTGGACATCGTCACGACATGGGAAAACGGCTTGTATCCGCTTTCCATTGGCTTTGAGGATGTGTCCTCGTCCCTGACGATGGGCAGGATTGTCGAGTTGCCGCCCGCGCCGCCGGCGCCCGTCGAAGCGGATGCCACGGGCAGTGAAGCCGTCGGGCAGGATGCCGGAACCCCGGAAGCCCGGGTCGCGGATGCGGCCGGGCTGACCGTTGATCCAGCCGCGGCCCCGGTCGCTCCGATCGAGCCTCCGGCTCCGATGTTCACCACCGAGCCGGTTCCGTTCTGGGAGGCATTCAGCTCCGACCCGGTGTTCAAGGTCGTTTCCACGTCGGCTGATTCCGTCGTGATGGTGTGGCCCGATCCCGCCGTCTATTCCAGCCCGCTCTACATAGAAAGGCGCTTCACGATCCGCGAGGATTTCGTGCTGGACGCCGTGATCCGGCTGGTCAATGTATCCGATCAGGACGTTCAGGGGCGTCTTATCGTGTCCATTCCGGGTTGGGAATCGCCGGTTTCCAGGTCCGGCTTCTGCGGAGGAATGTTCGGCGCGCCTCCCGATGTACTCGAGGCGGTCTGCAGCGACGGCAGCGATATCGACCGGAAGAAACGCAAGGAGATCCTCGACTCGAAGAACTTCGGGATCTCGGGAAAGGCGTCGTACGTCGGCATAACTTCGCGGTACTTTCTTACCGCCGCGATACCGTCTTCCGAAAGTGAGGTGCAGTGTGTGGCCGGAGCGACCCCGTCGGGGATCGTGAATGGCGCGATGCGCTGGGCGAACGAGTCCGGCGGCCGTCAGTTGATAAAGGCGGTGCGTCCGGGAGGTTGTGTCCCGGGATGGCTCGCGGGTGCTTATGGAATGGAAGGACGCATGTCCTGCGCCGAGGCAGCCGGACTGCTCGGAGTCGACGAGACCATATCCCCGCTCGAACTGTCCAGAATTGATTCCGACGAGCTCGGGGCCGAGGCAAAGGTCGCCCTCGACTCGCTGAAGAACCGGCGTGAACGGATCTTCTCGACCACCGTCTATGCAGGCCCCAAGGACCTTAACAGACTCAAGACAGTCGCTTCCGGTCTCGAGGACACTATCGACTTCGGATGGACCTGGTTCCTTGCCAGGCCGATGCTGTGGTTGATGAAGTTCGTTTACAACCTGCTGCCTTCCTGGGGCATTGCGATCATTTTCCTGACCATCGTGGTGAAGCTGCTGACGATGCCTCTGACACTGAGCAGCACCCGGCAGATGCGTCGCATGGCCGAACTGAAGCCGAAGATCGACGAGCTTCAGAAAAGATACAAGGATGACAAGGCGAAGCTTAACCAAGCCACGATGGAGCTGTACAAGCGGGAGAAAATCAACCCGATGGGTGGCTGTCTCCCGATGCTGATCCAGATGCCGGTATGGATCGCTCTGTACCGGACAATCTACAGTGCCGTCGACCTGTATCAGGCTCCCCTTGGGCTGTGGATTCGCGACCTTTCGACACACGATCCGTATTTTGTGCTTCCGTTGATACTCGGCGGCGCGATGTTCCTTAATCAGAAACTTACTCCAGTAACCGGCGATCCGGCCCAGGCGAAGATCATGCTGTGGATGATGCCGATCATGTTCACCGCGATGATGCTGTTCCTGCCGTCCGGACTTGTGTTCTACATACTTGTTAACACGCTCCTGTCCGTTCTTCAGACCCTCTGGAACAACCGGGCCATGAAGAAGAAAAGGGCTGCCGCAGCGTGATGCCCGGTTATCCGGGAGGTCCCGTTCGCGGGGCCGGAGGTCTGACTCGATGAAGGAAGGCACTTTCACGGGGCGATCCAGGGAAGAGGCGCTGTTGAAGGCGTCGCAGGAACTTGGCGTCAATATCAGCGACATGACTTACGAGGTCATCAAGGAGGAGACGGGGCTTTTCGGGATGTTTCGAAGGGATGTCACGGTTCTGGTCAAGGTGAAAGAGGACGCGGCCCGTGTCGTTACCAGGGCCTCCTATGTTCCCGGTCCCGGGGACACCGGTCTGGTCAGGACCGCCGGCGAGGTGCTGGAGTTTCAGAATCCGTGCGGTTCCCGTCAGCCTTCATGGCAGCCGGCGGTATCCGAACCGGCGCCGGTGTCATCCATTCCCGAGGTGGTCTCCGTTGACGGCCCTGCCGGCGAGCGTGTATCGACACCATCTTCGGGTTCTCCGGTATGCAAGGGCCCCGAGGCCGCCGCGGTTCTCGGTGACATGCTTCGACTCATGGGAACCGACTTCACGGTCTCGTTCGAGGAGAATGACGAGTCGATCCTGTTGAATGTCTCCGGCGCGGAGTGCGACCTGGTGCTCGGTCGAGAGGGCGAGGTTCTGTCCGCCCTTCAGTTCCTGGTCAACAAGATAATCAACCGCTTCCCCGAGGAGCGGAAGCTGGTCGTGCTTGATTCCGAGGGATTCCGCTGCAAGCGCGAGCAGACGCTGGGTCAGATGGCGAAAAAACTTGCGGAAAAGGCCGTGTCTACGAATCACGCGATCAGGCTTGCGCCGATGAAGGCGCAGGATCGACGCCTGATCCATCTGGCGCTCAGGGACAACCGCAAGGTGACCACACGCAGCGAGGGAGAGGGAGACTTCCGAAGACTCCTGATCATTCCTGTGGGGTTCGATCAGGCAAAGAAGGGGCGTCAGCCGCAGCAGGACAGTAATCGAAGAGGCGCCCAGCAGGCACAAACGTCACGCCGTGGTCACGACCGTTGACGAATTCCCGAATCGCCCGGGCCGTGGCTGGCCTGGCGTGTCCGATACCGACTGCGCAACCTTGTGTCCTCGCGCTTTCAATCAATTGTTCAAGCTGACGCGTGATCAAAGAGACGTCGTCGTCATTGTCCAGAAATACCGACCTCTCAAGCAGCCTGGCGCCCTGTTCGGCAGCGGCAGTGCCAGCCATCGAGCCGATTCCCGTCCTTGAATCCAGGTAGTAGATACCAATGTCACGGGCAACCTGCATCACGGTGGTCATTGCCGCTTGATTGGCGCAGAACTTCGACCCCATGTGATTGTTCATGCCGCTCGCGGTCGGCACCGCTTCAATGGATCTGAGCAGGGATGAGCGAATCTGCTGCTCGTTCATGCCGGTTGTCAGGAACCAGTCGTTTTCCAGCCATCTGGGATCGTCAGGTTCCATCGGTACATGAACCAGGGTCTCAAGTCCCTCCCTTGCCAGCAGGGCGATAGTGTCCTGAACGCCAGGGTGGTAAGGCAGGATGCTGAAGCTCAGCGGCACGGGCATCCCCAGGAACGGTTCAAGCTGGTCCGCGGACACGCCGCAGTCATCAATCACTATCGCCACCAGCGGCCTTCCAGGTTCGGGATCAGGGACATCTGGGACGGCGCGCGACCAGCGACTCGCCGGGCCAGGGGGGTCCAGGCCTTCCGAATCCCCCACGGACCTGTTCATTGCGCCCGTGGAAACCGCGCCGCAGCCGGCACAGACGAACGCCGTCATGCAGGCGAGAAGCACCGGGACTGTGGAGAAATCGCGGCAACTCATCGATCCTTCTCCGGTTCGGCAAGAGTCGCGTCGATGTAGTCGGCCGGATCCACCGCGGTCGAATCACGGCGAAGTTCAAAGTAGAGGGTTACCTTCGACTCGCCCGGGTGCGCCGACACCTGACCCAACACGTCACCCTCGCGGACTATGGCCTTTTCGACCGTTTCGAGTGACGAGAGTCCTGCGTAAACGCTGTACCAACCCGATGCGTGGTCCACGACGACCGTGTTGCCGAAGCCCCGCATCCTGCCAGTCCAGACAACCCTTCCGAAGGCGATGCTTCTCACGTTGCGCGGACCTCTGGAGTCGAAGCCGATGGTCCAGCCTGGATGAGGGGTGCTTGTCTTGAAGCGGGGATGGATTACGTCGCCGAACGGTACCAGCACCTGCCCGTCGGTCAGAGGAAGGCGCAGCTTGCCGGCCCGCGCCTGGAAGTCTCCCGGAGCGGCCCCGGACCCCAGACGGGATCTAATCGTCCTGACCATGTCGCGTTCGGCGTCGGACAGCTCCGACGCGTGCTGCCGCAAGGTTTCCACGTCCTCGTTGATTTGCTTGAGCAGAGCCCGGCGCCTGGCTGTTTCCTGTTCCAGTTTGACGATGGCCTCTTCACTGACGCGGTTGAGCGCCCATGTCTGGGCGCGTTCCATTCCAGCGACGAATTCCAGCGTAACGGCGCGATCACGGGCTTTCTGAACCGCCGCCAGTTCCCTTGCCTGAACCGTTGCCAGTTTTTCAGCCAGAGCCTGACGCCGCAGGGCCTTCATGTCGTTGTCCCTGACGAAGAATGTCGAGAACGCGCCGCCCGTATCGGCCAGACGCGCGATCCTGAGCGTCGAGGCCAGACGTGCGCGGGCCTCGTCATATTCCTTCTGAGCCTGTGCAAGCTCGGCGGATGCCTTTTCGAGCCGTCGGACCGCCGCCTCGAGGTATCCGGCGGTTCGGATCCTGGTGGCCTCCGCCTGCCTGGCGTCGAATATATAACCGTCCAGCGCGTCCAGGATCGACAGTCCGTCACGGAGCAGTTCGCCGGTCGATGGCTGTGTCGCGTACGTGGTCAGGGAAGTAAGAAGGAATACCGTCAGGAGCGACGGAATCAGCGCACGAATGGTGTTCTGCCGGCGTCGGCAGTCTTTCACGGCAGCCTCCTGGCGGTGGCGATGAACGCGCCGACCATCCCGACAATGATCCCGCCTGGAATCGAAACGAGCACTGCCAGCCATCCCTGGGTCGGGAGTGCTATGCCGATGCCAAGCTCCGACATCAGATAGCTGTTGGTTCCGTGGATAATCAGGAAGGCCGCGAGCGCCCCTGAGGACAGTCCGGCGATCCCCTGGGCGATTCCCTGGATGAACAGGGGAGCCTTCAGAAAAAGATTGGTCGCCCCCACCAGCCGCAGAATCTGCATCTCCTCGCGTCGGCGCTCCATCGTGTGCGTCAATGTCCCGACCACGAAGAAGAGGGTGCCTCCAAGCAGGATAACCGCCAGCATCGACAGCGTGACCCTGACGAAACCAACCGCGCCGGCGAGTGTCTTGATCGTGGCGGCGCCGACCGGTGGTTCGGCCACGATATCCACGCCTTCCAGTTCCCGCAGAAAGGCGGTCAGGTCCGACAGGCCATCCCCTCCGGTGCCGATATCTCGAAATTTCACCAGAAGACCATGCTGGCCGGGAATGGCGTCCAGCGGAAGAGTCTGGACCAGATCCGCCGGCAGCAGATCCGCGTTGGCCCTGCGATCCTCCTCGCGACTCATGTACGAGACGCTTTCAACATCGTGCCGTCGCGATATTCCCTCGATCATCGCGGTGACACGGGCGGTGTCCACCTGATCCTTCAGGTAGACGATCATTCTTGCTGACGACGAAGCCCGATCGAGCACGGCCATCGTGAGGCTGCCGACCGACGCCGCTGTCATGACCAGCACGCCCGCGACCGCCAGGGAGAGGATACAGGCCACGGTCTGCCCGGGCGCGACAATGAGCCCGCGAAGCCCTTCGCGGATGGCCATCGAGACCTTTCTGGCATCGCTGTCGGTCATCCGATTTCACCAATCCCCTTGAATGAGGGCAACCTGTCATGCGTGCCGGCCTTACGATCCTCGACCAGAATCCCACGGTTGATCAGCAGGGTTCTTTTAGGGAATGCATCCAGCAGGAAGCGATCGTGAGTGGCCATCAGCACGGCGGTTCCCCTGGCATTCAACTGCTCGAAAAGACGAATAATTTCCTGAGACAGTTCCCAGTCCAGGTTGCCTGTGGGTTCGTCGGCCAGGATCAGGGCTGGTTCCATGACCAGCGCCCGACCGATGGCAACGCGCTGCTGCTCGCCGCCCGAGAGCATGGCCGGATAGGCGTCCGCGTACCGGTCGATGCCGAGGTCGTAAAGGACGCCTTCGACACGGCGGGAAATATCCTTTCGCGACATTCCGAGAATGTGCAGCCCGAGGGCCAGATTCTCGAAAACCGTCCTGTCCTGGAGAAGCCTGAAATCCTGAAAGATGACCCCGATATTTCTGCGCAGATAGGGGACTGCCCCGGGAAGAAGCGCGCCGACATTCCTGCCGAACACGAGCACCTCTCCACCGGTGGTTTCCTCCATCTTCAGGAGGATCCTGATCAGGGTGGTCTTGCCTGAACCGCTTGGTCCCGAAAGAAACAGAAATTCGCCTTCGGACACCTCGAACGAGACATCCCTGATGGCCTCGTTACCGTTCGGGTAGGTCTTGCGGACCCCTTTCAGGGATAGAACCGGCATTGCGGCCCCCGGCATGAACATGCCATGATCCCGGACACGCCCGGGATGCGAGCGTAGAATAGCAGAAGCATCCGTGTTCTGGTATATTCCGACGCGACCGGCGCGATGGCCGTTCCGGATGCCATCCTGTCGGCAGTCTCACTGACACGGATGATGCGGGGGTGATGTTGGGCAGGCTCAAGACTTTCATCGTGGCGCACAGGGTTCACCTGCTGCTCTTCGTGGTTTCCGCTGCGGTCCTGGCGCTTTTTTCCTGGAACTGGATTCTCCAGCCGTCGCCACACTTCCATTTCACGGACCTGGCAAACTCTTTTCTTCAGGGCCGCGCCGATACCGACACCCCGCGTCACCATCGTGGAGAAAGACAGGAGCCCAACGATCCGCCTGGATACAAGAAGGCGATCGATCGGCATCTGACCGGGCCGGATGGAAAGACACAAGGCTGGAATGACTGGGCGTCGGTTCGCGAGATCACGACGACGGACGGTGAAGTGGTGCGCGGGGTGTTTCCGTGGGGCGACACCGACGGTTCGCGGAAGAACGAGTTCCACGGTCTGGACAAGACGGTGCGCATCATCGATCCCAAGGTGGACATCAAGAAGGGTTGCGGTTCGCCCGGAGGGCTGTGCGACCGGAAGGACTGGTACGTCTCGTTTCCGCCATTTCCGGCGGTCATACTGATGCCGCTTGCGGCTGTTTTCGGATACAACATCAACGATGTCCTGTTGACCGTCCTGAACGGGGCACTGAACTGCCTGCTTCTTTTCATCCTGCTGGAATACCTGGTCTCTATCGGCATGTCCCGCAGGACGAGGCGCGAAAACATCATACTGGCCGTGCTATTCACCTTCGGGACGGTCCATTTCTTCAGCACGATTCGGGGTCAGGTCTGGTTTACGGCATTGATCATTGGTGTCTCGATCAACATCCTGTACATTCTCGCCGCCACGGGCGCGCGCAGGCCGTTCCTGGCCGGACTGGCGATCGCCTGCGGCATGGCGACCAGAACTCCGATCGCGTTCGCGTCCATCTTTTTCGTGCTTGAGGTGTTCCGTGACGGGGACAGGATGCGGTGGCCCGGCTTCGGTCACGTGCTGCGCAAGGGACTGGCATTCGCGCTGCCGATCCTGGCTGGCGGCATTGCCCTGATGATCCTGAACTACGTCAGATTCGACAATCCGTTCGAATTCGGGCACACCTTCCTGGCCGACGGGACCCGAAACTCGATCCGGAACCACGGCCTGTTCTCGTTCTGGTTTGCAAAGGACAACCTGGGGGCCATGTTGACCAATCCACCGGTTTTCGACGGCAAGGCACCCTTCATCCACATCACCCGCCACGGTCTCGGGCTTCTCTGGACGTCCCCGTTCCTTCTTATAGCCCTCTGGCCCAGGGTGCGCAACGCGTACACTCGCAACCTGGCCGTTACGATAGTCGTGATTGCGTCCATTCTGGTCCTGTACCAGAACACGGGCTGGGCGCAGTTCAGCTACCGTTTCGCTCTTGACTTCATGCCTTACCTGTTCGCCTTGATTGCGGTTGGCGGGCGTGAGTTCAACAGGGCCTTCATGGCCGCCGGCGTCTTCGGCATTCTGATGAACACCTTTGGCGCGATCACCTTCGATCGAATGAACATGTTCTATTACGATTGAACCATTCGAATGGAACTGGGGTGGTCACAGGAGCGGAGACAGCAGCGCGACCATCTTGTTTCTGAGCTGGATCAGTCGCGGTTCCTGATTCAGTGTGTCGGTATCGATTCGTCTTGCCCCGGCGATCTGTCGATTCATGTACATCGTGATGTCCAGCGCCACTATTCTGGAGTAAGCCTCTACGTTGAACTCGAAGTTCAGCCTGAAGCTCCGGGGGTCGAGATTGGAGGAGCCCATCATAATCCATTCGTCGTCGATGACCGTCAGTTTGCTGTGGTTGAATCCGGGCCCCATTTCCCACACCTCGACACCGCAGATCGTGAGTTCGGGAAGATAGGCCCTCGCTCCCCAGGACATGAAAAGGTGGTCTGCCTTGGCAGGGATGAACAGTCTGACTCGGACGCCGGATCTGGCCGCGGTGCGGATCGAGGCCATGATTGCCTCGTCGGGGATGAAGTAGGGGGACATCAGGTCTATCGACGTGCGTGCCGTTCTTAGCGCGGCAAGCAACAGGTCATGCAGTCGGCCGACACTGAAGTCGGGGCCTGACGCGATTCCGCGCGCCAGCACGTTGCCGGCCGGTGCCAGTTCGGGGAACCAGAGCGGTCCTGACAGTGTCTCGCCGGTGGACAGTTCCCAGTCGTCGGTGAACGTCTCCATCAGGTGACCGACAACCGGCCCCCGCAGCTTGAAGTGGACGTCGAACGAACGCGGATAGTTCTCGCCGGGCGCGGTGACGTGTCGCGCGCTGATGTTGATGCCACCGGTGAATCCTGTCTCCCCGTCCACGACCAGTATCTTGCGATGGTTGCGCAGATTCAGCCCCGGATGCCTCAACCAGCGCCCACGCCTCCAGAAGCTGGCCATCCTGCCGCCCGCCTCGGTCAGCCTGCGACGGAGCACCGGGCCATAACCCCTGGCCCCGATTCCGTCCACGAGCAGGCGGACCTCGACGCCCCGCCGCGCCGCCTCGCACAACGTGTCCGTGAAGTGGCGGCAGATCTCGTCCTCATCGAAGATGTAAGACAGCAGGGCCACGCTCTTTCTGGCGCTGGCTATGGCGGCCAGCATTGCCGGATAGACCTCGTCGCCGTTCTCGAGCATCTCGATAGAGTTTCCAGGTACCAGCGGGTTGTGCGCAATCCGATCCCCCGCGACCTGAAGCGGAATGAGCGCGGGGGGAACCCTGCCCGAACTGTCGGGCCTGCCGTCCGGACGTCGGGCCTTCAGTCTGCGTTTGGCCCGTCTCGCGATGCGGTTGTCGCCGAACGCCCAGTAGAGCAGGAAACCGCCGACCGGAATGAACCACACCAGCAGCAGCCATATGGCCGATCTGATTGGATTTTTCTTGTTCAGCAGGATGTGGACGGAAACGCCGATCATCCCTGCTGTCCAGGCCGCCAACGCGATGATGATCTGGAGTCTGTCCAATTCGATTCAGCCAATGCCGGATCTAGCCGGCGGTGCTAGGGTGGTCCAAGACTGACGCAGATGTCGTCGGAATTAGGTCCGGAGGCACAGTCGTCCTTTTCACCGTCCGGGCCTGTGGAAAACAGGACGTATGCCTTCGGATTCTGGAGCGAGTATTTCACCCGGTAGGGGTTGCCCCAGGGGTCGAGGGCCGGCTGGCCGTCCCTGAGCGCGTCCGATACATAATGGTCGCTCTGGTTGCCCGGCAGCAGGAACTTGCTGTCCACACCGACGAACCTGCCGTTGTTCGAAAGCGGAACACTCAGGATTTTCAGATCCTCGCCGACCCTGTCGAACCTTTTGGATTCCTGGATTCGGGGAACCAGCACGAGCGCGGTTATGCCGAGCAGTAGCGCGACCAGCACCAGCCCGATGACTGACAGCTTCCTGCCTTCGCCGCGCCCCCTTGATGATTCCATGGCGTCGCCAGCCTCGGAGAGTCTGGCGGCTGACATGTTTCTTCCGGTTGTCCTGCGTCGACGGTTCTTGAGGCGTTCGGCCCTCTCCTCGGGGGTCATCGTCCTGTACTGGCCCGTTATCGGGCGCGTGCCCATGTCAACTTCGAGGCCTGGAGTGCCAAGTTGAGCGATCGGTCCGGTGACGCGCCGGGACTGCCCGGTGACGGGGCGGCTACCACCCGCCTGCATTCCGCCAGGTGGCGTCACAGAAAATGCCGCGGGTCGCGGCGGAGGAGTCAAAATCGGCGAAGTGGTCGGAGTCGGAGTCGGAGTCGAGTAACCCGCGTCGCCAGAACCCTGGTTCCTGGGCCTGGACATCAATCCGCCGAAGAGCTTGAACAGTCCGATGCCCGAGCCGCTGCCAGCCTCGGCCATGGCTTCCCTTAACGCGGCAGTCATGTCGCCGGCGCTGTCGAAACGGTCGTCCGGGTCGAATGCGATTGCCTTTTCCAGGAAGGCGCGCTGTGTCCTGGTCAGTCGCTGGACCGCCGGAGTGTCAAACGGGTTGAACGTCTCGCTGGCCTTCGCAGTCAGAACCGCCAGGGTGGTCTCCCCCGGGAAAGGCCTTGAACCGGTCAATGCCTCGAACGCCATCACGCCGACAGCGTAGAGATCAGCCCTGTGGTCGAGTGGCATCCTTCTGGCGCCGGGAATCTGTTCGGGCGCCATGTAGTTGGGGGTACCGAGCAGTTGGTTGGCCCCCGTCTTGTCCGCTTCGTCGCCCCTCATGCCAGAGGCCAGACCGAAGTCGAGTACCTTCACGAAATTCGGGTTCCCGTGGATCTGCGTCAGCATCACGTTTTCGGGCTTGACATCCCGGTGCGTGATTCCAACGGAGTGGGCCGCGGCAAGACCAGCCAGAATCTGTTCGAAAACCGGCAGTCTGGTGTCATCCCGCATGGCGCCGAAAGCCTCGATGTCCTGCTGAAAGACCTTCTTCAGTGTCCGGCCATGCTTGATGAATTCGAGGACCATGTACGGAACCGTCTGTCCGTCCATGTTTCCGAATCCAAAGTCGAACAGCTTCAGAACGTTCGGATGATCCAGGGTCGAGAGAGCCTTGGCTTCGGACTCGAATCTGGCGAGCGCCTCGCGGGAGACCGAGATGGAAGTCATCACCTTCAGGGCCACCTCGCGGTTCAGAGGCGCCTGAAGCGCGATGTAGACAGTGCCCATGCCGCCTTCCCCGGCCTTGCCGCAGAGAAGGTAGCGATCGAATCTTCGGCCCAGCCACGGGTCAATCCTGCCGCCACGCTTTTCTGCCTGGGCGATGGCCGCGTCATAGGCCAGGATAGGAATATAGTTGTACTGATGGGTGAGACAATCGGGATTTGGGCAGGCCTGTCCAACCGAGCCGGTGTTGATCCGACAACGTGGACAGATTCCCTGATACTCTCTCAACATCACGGGCCGAAATTTTTTCCCAGTGGAATATACATTCACTGCGTCACATGGTCAATGTCATAGAGTGGTTATCCTCGAATTGACAGGGACCTGTCGGCGCGCCGAAGGGCGAACCGCCTGCGCCAAGGCTACGGCGTGTCGGGGATGTAATTCGCCCCTGCAAGCCAAAAGACTGCAACCCTTCGACTACGAGGGGATCTCTCAGCTGAGGACCCAGTTGACGAATTGTGCGAATGCCCTTAAGATACGGCGCCCCGATCAGGAATTGATCGAGTAACCTGTTGGAGGAAAACATGAAAAAGGGCATCCATCCGAAGTACCCCGAAGCGAAGATCACCTGCGCCTGCGGTAACGTTATCGAGACCCATTCAACCCGCGGATCGTACGCCGTTGAAATCTGCTCCAGCTGCCATCCGTTCTTCACCGGCAAGCAGAAGATCGTCGACACCGAAGGCCGCGTCGATCGATTCAACAGAAAGTACGCCGGTCTGAATCCGCTCAGCCAGATCGGTAAATGAAGACTGCATCCGGAACGCCGTCCGTCGGCGGCCAGGCCGTCGTGGAAGGCGTCATGATGAGGGCTCCTTCCGCCGTCACCGTTGCCGTCAGGCGCCCGGATGGCTCAATCATCGTAAGGATTCGTTCTTCCCTGCCGCTGTCAAAACGTTTTCCAGTTCTTGGCAAGCCGGGTCTCAGGGGAGGACTGATTCTGCTCGAGACCATGCTGGACGGCATCTCGGCGCTCAACTTCTCTGCTGAAAACGCCATTGAGGAAGCACCGGAAAGCCCGGAAAAGGCTCCATCGACCATGTCGAAGGCAGCCATCGGGGCAACGCTTGTGTTTTCGCTGGCCGTCGGGTTCGCGCTGTTCGCGGCCCTGCCTCATTTTCTTACATGGGGTCTCGGCGAGTTGACGGGCAATGAGGCTCTGAAGAGCGGAACCGCCGCCTTGTTCCATCTGGTCGACGGTGTGATCAAGCTCGGCATATTCCTTCTGTATATCTGGCTGGTGTCCCTGATGAAAGAGATGCGCCGCGTGTTTGAGTATCACGGCGCCGAGCACCAGGCGATATTCGTTCACGAGTCCGGGCAGGCGCTGACCACGGACAATATGTCCGGGTTCAAGACGCAGCACCCTCGTTGCGGGACCGCTTTTCTGGTCACCGTGATAGCGGTCAGCATCTTCGTGTTCGTCGGTGTGTTTCCGCTGCTGGGCGAGATATCCTCGAACAAGATCTTGAACCAGGTCGCCTATCTGGGGATCAAACTGCCCCTGATACTGCCGATCGGCGCGATCTCATACGAGATCATCAAGCTGGCCAACAGATTTTCGGACAGATGGTTCGGTCGCGTGATTTCCGCGCCAGGCCTTCTGATGCAGCACATCACGACCAGGCGACCCGACCAGAGTCAGCAGCAGATCGCGGTAGTCGCGCTGGCGACGGCGCTTGATCCGACCAGGGCCGGCATCGTGGGCACGGTTCAGGAGAATGTGCTGGAGTTTGTCGATTTCGATGCTTTCAATGCATGGCTGACACAGCGCGGTGATACGGCGACGTTACCGGGCGGGGGCGAATGATGGATCTGGACGTTGCCCTGGGAAAGCTCGACGAGGTGGAGAGCCGTTTCGAGAGGCTGAACGACGAACTCGGCTCACCCGAGGTTTACACGAACGTCGAGCGGATGCGGGAACTGAGTCTCGAGCGCGCCGAGATCGAGGAAACCGTGCTGATGTACCGTGAGTACAGGCAGGTCGTCACGTCGATCGCGGAGAACGAGGAGCTTCGGTTCGACGCCGATCTGGGTGCGCTCGCGGCCGACGAACTGGCAAGACTTCTGCCACGCCGCGAGGAATTGATTTCGTCGTTGATGGCGGTTCTGGTCCCGGTCGACCCTCTTGACCGCAAGAACATATACCTTGAAATCCGCGCGGGAACCGGTGGCGAGGAGGCCGCTCTGTTCGCCGCGGATCTCTTCCGGATGTATTCGCGGTATGCCGAGCGGCGACGCTGGTCCGTCGAGATAATGGACATCTCCGAGACGGAAATAGGCGGTCTGAAGGAAGTCATCGCCCTGGTGAGCGGTTCACGGGTGTACAGCTTCCTGAAGTTCGAGGGTGGAGTGCATCGCGTTCAGCGGGTGCCGGAAACCGAGGCCCAGGGTCGGATCCATACGTCCGCTGTCACCGTCGCGATAATGCCCGAGGCGGACGACGAGGATGAACTGCAGATCGACAAAAGCGAGGTTCGCGAGGACATCTTTCGCGCCACTGGCGCCGGTGGGCAGCACATCAACAAGACCGACTCGGCGATTCGCCTTACCCACCTGCCCACGGGCATCGTCGTCACTTGTCAGGATGAGCGTTCCCAGCACAAGAACCGCGCAAGGGCGTACAAGGTGCTCGCCGCCCGGCTGGCCGATATGCGCCGCATCGAACTGGACAACGAGGAGCAGGCCGCCAGGCGCGCGATGGTCGGCACCGGCGATCGTTCCGAAAGGATCAGGACATACAACTTCCCCCAGAATCGGCTTACGGATCACCGTATCAACCTGACTCTTTACAAGCTGGATCAGATAATGGAAGGCGACCTGGACGAGATGATCAGCGTCCTCCAGGCCGAATTCGCGGCCCGCGAGCTTTCGGAAAGATAACCTTCATCAACCCCGTTTCCTGGAATACAATTCCCGGCGGAGCCGAATATAGTGCGTTGTTGAACGCGGGGGCGCTGCCTTGCTCAGGACCCTTCATGTAAAAAACATCGGCGTTCTTGGAGACGTCGAGGTCGATTTTCCCGATGGACTCTCGGTGTTGACCGGCGAGACCGGTGCCGGCAAGTCCCTTCTTGTGGGAGCCATCAAGCTGCTGCTTGGGGCGCGCGCCGACGCGTCGGACATCCGGGCTGGCGAAAGCATGGCGCTGGTCGAGGCCGTCTTCGAGTTTTCAGAAGATTTTCCAGTGGCCCGGCTTCTGTCAGGGGCCGGGTATCCGGAGTCGGATTCCGGTCCCGGAGTCGTGCATGTCCGACGAACCATGTCGGTGGACGGAAAATCGCGTTCCTATATCAACGGAACGATGGCCTCGGCCAGGGATTTGCGCGAGCTGATCGGAGCGCTCGTCTCCGTGGCCGGCCAGCATGCCTTCATCGGTCTCGGCGTGCCGCATGAGCGGCTCGAGATGCTCGATGCGTTCGCCGGGATTTCGTGTGACCAGAACGGATGTCGCGGGGCCTTCGAGGAGTGGCATGCCGCCCGGACCCGACTTGATGAGCTCGAGCGCGCCCGTCAGGCTGGTGAAGCCAGGAAGGATTACCTTCAGCACGTCATTTCCCAGATTGAGTCGGTCAATCCCGTTCCGGGCGACCTGTCAAGGACGCAGGCCGAGGTCGAGGTGCTTCGTGGCGCCGGCAGGCTGGTCGAGTTGTCCGTGTCTGCGGCGGACAGTCTTTACGAGGGTCAGCCGGCGGCCTGGGAGTTGTTGAGCCAGGCCGAGACGGCCCTGCGCGAGATGTCCGGGATTGATCGATCGCTTGAGCCGATGCTCTCGCGTCTCGACTCGGTCAGGATAGAGGCCCGCGAACTGGCCCGCGAGCTTACTTCATACGGAGAGGCCGTGAATCTCGATCCTGCCCGTCTCGCGGCGGTCGAGGCCAGACTCGAGGCACTGCGCGACCTGGGCAGGAAGTACGGTCCGTCCGAAGAGGATGTGCTTGCAACGCTGGCCGCCTCGCGTGAGGAACTGTCCAGGCTTTTCGGCGAACACGGCGAACTGGAGCGGCTTGTCGTGTCCGTGGCCCGGCTGCGCGATGAATGGAACGTGATCGCGGATGGCCTGACCACGGCCCGGGCCGAGGCCGCGCGGATGCTTGGTCTTGAGGTCACGCGGGTCATTCGCGGCCTTGCGATGGAAGGGGCGACATTCAGGATCGACCTGGTTCCCGCCGAACCTTCGGAAACCGGAAAGGACAGGGTGGAGTTTCTTATCGAGACCAATCCGGGCGAGGGATTCGGGCCGGTGGCCGATGTCGCGTCCGGCGGTGAACTGTCGCGCATCACGCTTGGTCTCTATTCGGTCATGTCGGCATCGGTCGGCACGCCTGTAATGGTTTACGACGAAATAGATGCCGGTGTGTCCGGTGGAGTCGCCCAGCAGATGGGAAACGTCCTGAAACTGGCCGCCCGCGGTCGCCAGGTTCTTGTCGTGACGCATCACGGACAGGTCGCGGCATGCGGCGATGCGCATTTCAAGGTCGATAAGAAGGTCGTGGACGGGCGCACCGTGGCGTCGGTTCATCGCCTTGACGACGCGGGGCGTGTTGACGAGATCGCACGGATTATCGGCGGGATGGTGGTGACCGACAAAGCCCGTGAGCATGCCGGCGAGATGCTCGGCGCGCGGGACGACGGCCTGCTGCTCTGAATCGCGGGCTTTTGTCCCGTCAGGTTGCCAGACCGATGTCGATCTTCAATAATTGGTATTTGCCGTTCGTTGTTATCTCGGGGGTTTCATGAGAATACTTGCATCACTCGTTCTGCCTGCGGTTCTTCTGCTTTGCGCATGTGGTCCTTCCGGGGGTGAAACCGACAACGGCCCAGCCGATACGCTTCAGGACGCCGACCCGTGCGGTGGAAAATGTAAGTCGGACCAGGTCTGCTTCGATGGTCAGTGCTGCACACCGTTCTGCGAGGGGCGGCAGTGTGGGGATGACAGCTGCGGCGGATCGTGTGGCGATTGTCCCGACCTCGAGACATGCTGGCAGGGGGTTTGCTGCCTTCCGAACTGTCAGGGGAAGGAATGCGGCGACGACGGTTGCGGCGGTCAGTGCGGTCAGTGTGGTGAGGATCTTCCCTGCAACGCGGGCAAGTGTTGCGTCCCGGTCTGTGGCGATGCCGTGTGTGGCGAGGACAGCTGCGGCCGGCCGGAAGGTTGCGGCAAGTGCGGGGACGGATTCCGCTGCCAGGAAGGGCAGTGCTGCAAGCAGGCCTGCAATGGCAAGGACTGCGGTGACGACGGGTGTGGCGGAACCTGCGGCGATTGCGACGATAATCAGTTCTGCGAGATCGGCGACTGCCGTCCGAAGGGATGCGAGGGCAGATGGTGCGGCGAGGGCACGGGCGGTGTCGATTGCGGCGAATGCGGACTGGACGAGGTCTGCTTCCAGGGCATGTGCTGTACCCCGGATTGCAGTGGAAAGATCTGCGGTACCGATGGTTGTGGCGGACCTTGCGGCGCGGGCTGCACCGGCGACGACGTGTGCTGCTTCAACGGAACGGCCTGTTGTCCGGCCTCCTGCGCCGGTCGTGAATGCGGACCGGATGGTCTTGGCGGGTACTGCGGCCCGAGCTGTCCCGGCGAACTCTCCGGCGTGTCGGTCTGTACTTCGGCCGGTTTGTGCTGCACGCCTGATTGTGGTCCCGGCAATATGTACACCTGTGGTTCGGACGGGTGCGGTGGAGAATGCGGCAAGTGTGGTCCAGGCGTGGACTGCCGGAATCACTTCTGCCCGATCACGACCGGCGAGTGCGTGAACGGATTCTGCGAGACGTGCAATCCTAAGGTGGATGACTGCACTGACGTCGTGGACGAGGGATGTGCCACATGTCCCGGTGATTGCGGCGAATGCGTATTCCCCGAGCAGTGCATAAACAACAAGTGCTGCGAGCCGAAGTGCGGCGAACGTGAATGTGGCCTCGACCCCAACGGATGCGGGTCGTCGTGCGGAAGCTGCGGACATGGAAGTCTATGTAATGAACAGGGATTCTGTGAACCATGTGACGACACTTGCACGCCCGGACAGTACTGCACAAATGACTTGACTGGAACCTGGGACTGTGTTTACGCGACAGAGGGCTGTAACACTAAAACGTCCCCGACCGCGTGCGAGAACGGCTGCTCGGCGGCCATCAATGACTGCATGAATTCGTGTCCACCCACGCACGGAAAGTGTTCCGCGCCCGGTGCCTACAAGTGTTTCATCGACGCGCCCCAGTGCCTTTTCATGTGTCCCGCGGATGAATCGATTCCTGCTGCCTCCCGTTACTGGACCGTGCTCGCGAACTGCTCCGCCTCCGGTGATACCTGTGAATGCGGCGAGTTAGGCGACCTTGCGACCTGTATCGAACAGGACGGCCTTGGTCGTCCCTGCTATGGCCAGCGATACGACTGAACCTTGATTTGACAGTGGCTGAAGCTGTTTCCTCTTGCGCGCGATCCGCGTGCCGGATTAGAATCTCCGTTATTGTCGCGGATATTCCGTTGTCCAATTGGCAGTGGAATAGCGAAACTTTCTGAGGGGGTACCATGATGGCCGCCTCAAGACTCAGCCCGCCGGGGGAAATTATGAAATATGAACAATTGCTCACTCCAGTCGCCCTTGTACTCGTTCTTATCGGGCTCTCATGTTCGGATGGCCCGGTGATTCAGCAGGACGTCCAGGGCGACGCGGCAGACGCGCTGTCCCAGGACCTGGTTGTGGATCGGATCGAGCCGGAACCCGAAGTCATAGTGCTCGATTCCGGTCGCGACACATCCGCTGAACTGCCTGGCGACACGTTGTTTGACACGGTCGATGTCACGGATGTCGACACCGCGATCCAGCCCGGCGAGTTCGGTTCGCCCTGCCTGCAGAACACCGACTGCGAGGGCGGCTTCTGCGTCGAGGGTGTGGATGGCCTGGTCTGTACCAGACCGTGTACCACCGATTGTCCGGACGACTGGCTTTGCCGCGCGGTTCTGCTCGGCGGTGACCTGGTCTCGGTCTGCGTGCCGAGCGGCGCCTATATTTGCCGCGCCTGCACCAGGAATGCCCAGTGCGCGAACGGTCTGTGCATTCCAATCGGTGAGGATGGAACCTACTGCACGCGTGAATGTTCCGATCTGTCTCCCTGCCCGGAAAACTACAACTGCGAGCTGGTTACCAACCAGGAAAACCAGACGCAGTCAAGGCAGTGCGTGCCGAAGAACGGCACATGTTCATGCAAGGCGGTCAACGACAAGGAAGAGCGGACCTGCGCTGTTGAGAACACGTTCGGCACCTGCCTGGGCTTCCAGACCTGTGACGTCGCCACCGGATGGAGTACCTGCACCGCCAACCAGCCTTCGGCCGAAGCCTGTGACGGAGTCGACAACGACTGCAATCGCATCGCGGACGACAATCCCGAACTGCCCGAAGGTGTCTGCCAGAATTCCGTTGATGGCGTCGGATCCTGCCCCGGGTCCTGGGTATGCCGCGGCGAGTCAGGCTGGGATTGTGTCGGCCCGCTGCCAGCTGTCGAGACGTGCAACTATCTCGATGACGACTGCGATGGCGATACCGACGAAGAATTCAAGACGGACGGCGTGCTGGCCGATTTCCATAACTGCGGACAGTGCGGTGTCGATTGCGAGGGCCTGATCCCGTTCGCCCAGGAAACCGCGTGCGACGGAACCAAGGCTGTTCCCGAATGTATCGTGACCAAGTGCGTGCTTGGTTACGTCCTGGTCGACGAACATACCTGTCGCCCGGCGATTTCCAGCCTGTGCGTGCAGTGCGATGAGGATTCCGACTGTGGCGCCGGTGGCGTCGACAAGTGCCTTCCCCTGCTCTCGGGCGACTACTGCGGACGTGACTGCTCCGCCACCGGTCCGTACGGCCCGGATTGTCCGCTGGGTTACACGTGCAGCGATTTCGGCGCGGGAGTGTTCCAGTGCGTGCCCCAGTCAGGCACATGCGAATGCACGATGGCCAGCGACGGGATCAAACGTTTGTGCGAGGTCTCCAACGGATACGGAACGTGCCAGGGCAACGAAGTCTGCGACGGCAGCATCGGCTGGGTGAATTGCTCGGCCAGGACGCCCGCGCCCGAACTGTGCGACGGGATCGACAACGACTGCGACGGTCTGGCGGACAACGATCCTGAACAGCCCGCCGAGGAATGCGAGAAGTTCTGGACCGACCCGGAAACATCCCTGGAATACCGCTGCACGGCCAGTTGGACCTGTTCCGCCACCCAGGCCGGCAAGGAATGGGTCTGTCCCGCCAGGGAACCTTCGGCGGAAGTGTGCAACAACCTGGACGACAACTGTGACGGTTTGATCGACGAGGCCTTCAAGCTCCCGGGTACCAACAAGTACAACCATATAGATCACTGCGGCGCCTGCAACGTGTCGTGCGAGGGCCTGGTGCCCAGGGCGACCATGATGTGCGACGCGACCGGTCCACAGCCCAGGTGCGTCGTCGACACGTGCGACGAGGGGTACTGGAAGGCATCGGATCTTTCGTGCCAGCCGTTCCCCGAATCTCTCTGCATGGCGTGCGCGTCCGATGCGGCCTGTCAGATCCCCGGCGACCGCTGCCTGCCGGCCGATGCCTCCGGCAGCTCCTACTGTCTGTGGGATTGCAGCGTGGACGCCCTGCGTCCGGAACTGGACCCGGTCAGGCGTACCTGTCCCGAGGGTTACTACTGCCGCGAGACGAACGACCTCGGCCAGCCGCTGTTCAAGTGTTTCCCGAATTCCGGCGCGTGCGACTGTATCGCCGGCGACGAGGGGCAGGTCAGGGTCTGCGTGACCACGAATTCGTTTGGTCAGTGCTATGGCCGGGAGTCGTGCGTGCCGGGAACTGGCTGGACCGCCTGCGATGCCCGCGTGCCGTCGGCCGAGATGTGCAACACGCAGGACGATGACTGCAACGGCCTGGTGGACGAAACCTTCCCGTCGGTCGGAGCTGCCTGCACCGCCGGCACGGGTGAGTGTCTGCGCGGTGGCACGATGGTGTGCAATCCTGCCGGCGACGGTGTCGAATGCACCGCGGTCGCCGGTTCTCCGGAAGCGGAACTGTGCGACGGCCTGGACAACGATTGCGACACCTCGTTCGACGAGGATTTCACGGACCTTGGAAAGGTCTGCTTTGCCGGCACTGGCGAATGCCTTGCTTCCGGGTTCTACGAATGCCGCCTTGATGGCTCCGACACAGAGTGCAACGCAGTGGCCGGTGCTCCTGAACTCGATATATGCGATGACAGGGACAACGACTGCGATGGCGCGGTCGACGAGGACTTCGTCAACAAGGGACGCGTGTGCGATGTTGGTGTCGGTGAGTGTTTCGCGAACGGTGTCTGGGTCTGCACGGGCGACGGCACCGAACTCGAGTGTGATGGTGTCCCCGGAACTCCGACGGTTGAATTGTGTGACGGACTGGACAACGACTGCGATTACCTGATCGATGAAACATGGGCCGAAAAGAACACGGTATGCACCGTCGGCGTGGGCGCCTGCGCCAACACCGGCGTGTTCAGATGCACCGCGGACCTGTCCGGGGTTGAATGCAGCGTGACCGCGGGCACCCCGACCGCCGAACTGTGCGACGGTATCGATAACGACTGCGACGGCGAGATCGACGAGGACTGGACGAACAAGGGTCGCGCGTGCCAGGAAGGTGTCGGCGAGTGCCTTGATACCGGCGTGTGGGTCTGCACGGGCGACCTCAGTGGCGTTGAATGTGACGCGGTCCAGGGCATGCCGTTGGACGAGGCTTGCGACGGCCTGGATAACGACTGCGACGGCAGCCTCGACGAGGACTTCACGAACCTGGGCCGCGCGTGCAGCGCTGGCGTTGGCGAATGTCTGGCTGCCGGTGTTTACCAGTGCACGGTCGATCTTTCCGGCACGGAATGCAACGCGGTTCCCGGCACGCCTGTCGCCGAACTCTGCGACGGTCTGGACAACAACTGCAACGGTTCTGCCGACGAGACGTGGACGAACAAGGGCACGGCGTGCCAGGAAGGC
>Ga0209201_1001453_pt1 | contig 27060 bp, 28 predicted proteins | sample AD_UKC055_MetaG_FD_184411 | JGI IMG/M metagenome (GOLD analysis project Ga0209201, IMG submission 184411) | Active sludge microbial communities of municipal wastewater-treating anaerobic digesters from USA - AD_UKC055_MetaG (SPAdes) (version 2) | ecosystem: Engineered > Bioreactor > Anaerobic >...
ACTACCAAAGAGCGGTGAAACAATGACCAAGACAATGTTGATAACTAAAAAACACAAATTAATCGCACCTCTTTTTGATGAAAAGTTTTGGAAAAATTTTTAGGGTGACGCATTGTCGAAGTCAGGTGCTCGATACCTTATCGCAGGGTTTATTGTTTAATGGGAGACCGTTTTCGTCAAATTTTATTTTCTAATAGAAGGCATGGGTTTTAAAGGCGGGTTTATTGAGCAATGTCCTCTTTTTACTGAATTCCCTACCCGATTAAAATGTTATACACTCAATGATACTACTTGGTATCCCAATTATGGAGATCCATGCGATTTGGAAATGAAGATACCGGAATTGAATAAAGCTGATGAAGTCAAAATATTTCTCAATTCCATGTTCAGCTTCCAGAGTATATTGAATATGTACCCCAATTGCGAATTGACGAAATACCATTTTATAATATGCCGGGCAGAAATATTCTCCTAAAATTCGATAAGTTCGATAGAAATTGAATGACCATCGATTTCTCAGCTTCGAAGAAAGGAATATATACTCTGCAACTACTTGGTGGAAACCGAATTATCAAAAATCAAAAAATTATTAAGCAATGGCAGTAATAGATAGTATAGGTAAAATCCTGAACAGGTTGAAATAGCTCCCTCAGTTCTTGTAACGAAACGATCGGTCAATCTATCTGTATCTCAGAACGAGGAATCGGAGAGGAATTTACTCTGGCCATATTTTTTTTTAGCTTCTTTGCTCATTTCACCATTTTTCTTCTTATTTCATAACTTTGTTTTGGTTCCCGAATCCATTCCATCTTAGTTCGATACAATGTTTGGTTGTATTCTTCAAATATTTTTCGAGAAACATTACCTAAAATTATGAAACGTTCATATATTTGTTCAATAATAATTCCAATCCATCCTTTAACCATATCGATCACCATGAAAAATACAATTCGATTTTGCAGGGCGTTTCTCATTGTAATGGCCTGTATCTTTAGCATAGGAATAAGTTTTTCTCAAACAGAATATGGTGCTTTTACGGCAACGGGTTCGGGAATGCCGGTCATCGTTGTGAGCGATTATCAATGTTTGGGCATCAATCCGGCTAATTTAGGATGGAATGCCGATAATCACAAATGGCATTTTGGTATTGTAGGATTAAGTGTTTCGGGATATACGGATGCCGTATCGAAAAGTGATTTGAATTTATTGTATGAAGATCACGAATATACGCTTGCCGAGAAGCAGGAGGCAGCCCGACGTTTTTCCGATTCACGTCTTTCGTTCGACGTAGGCATGAACGGCATTGGGGTTTCTTACCAAGACCCTGATATTGGTGGTTTTGCCTTTACGATGCGCGAAAGAGGTTCATTCAACATGCATTTGAATTCAACTGCGGCCGAACTGCTTTGGCTGGGTTTTAACAGTGATTATTTCGACTACAAGGTGATCGAACAAGGATTGACTATAGCTGGCATTTCGACCAATCCAAAACCCGTTGCGGAACTTTTTAGAGGATCATCCTTTTCATCGGCCTGGTTGCGTGATTTTATTCTGGGGTATGGCCGCCAAATTGTGGAAATCAAGGATTGGAGCTTGTATGGTGGGTTAAGCATGAAATACACTATGGGATTTGCCTGGGTGGATATTTTCGTGAATAAGGACAAGTTCTTTGGATACTCGTCCATGTCGCCCGTATTCAAGTTTGAGTACCCACAACCTACTCCATCGCTCGATACCAATGGAAAATTACGGCCTTCGGGACACGGTTTTGCATTCGATATAGGATTATCGGGTCGTTATAAAAATTTATGGCGCTTTGGTTTAGCTATCAACGACATTGGGACGATGACATGGAACAAGAATGTGTATTCGGCTTCGTTCGAGGCTACTATTCGAAAAATCGAAACTCCTGGTTTAGGAAACGAAAATATCAACGAAGTATTCGATGCCATTGTCATTGAAGATGATTTGATGCAATGGGAAGGACTGAATGATAAAAAAGCATCATACCCTTCTCAAATGCGATTGGGCGCAGCATATACCGGAGTGCCACATATCATCATTGGTTCGGAAGTTATGATACCGCTCAACAAGGTGCCTGGGGCTCAAGAACGCCCTGTTTACAGTTTGGGTATGCAGGCTAGTCCATTAAATAAATTCTTTATCTCGGCAGGATTTCAAACCGGAGGCAATTATGATTTCCATATTCCAATCGGATTTTCCATTAAACTTGTGCCGGGATGGGAAATCGGACTGGCTACTCAGGACATTAGTGTGTTGTTTCGTAATGTAAGTCCCTATCTCTCACTTTCCTTCGGATTTATGCGATTTAGCTTCACCCAATACGAACGCAGCAAAGAAGTTCCTCAGGAATAATAAATACGATCAGGATTTTACCAGTTTAAAATCGATCTGTTTCTTCTGAATATCGACGTTTTTTACGATCACTTTTACGGGGTCTCCCAAACGATAAGTCTCACCATATCTTTGTCCAATCACCTGATAATTATCTTCATCGAGGTAATAAAAATCATCCGTCAAGTCGCGCAGGCGTATCATTCCTTCGCAGTAGTTGTCCACAATCTCTGCAAAAATACCATACTTGCTCACTCCCGAGATCAATGCATCAAATATTTGTCCCACCTTATCTTTCATAAATTCAGCCTGTTTCAGTTTTACCGATGAGCGTTCGGCTTCGAGTGCCTTGCGCTCCATCTCCGAGGCATGTATGCAACGTTCTTCATAGAATTCCTTATCGGCCGAGCCAGCTCCGTTTAGATAATCCCAAAACAGACGATGTACCATCATATCGGGATAACGACGAATAGGAGAAGTAAAATGGGTGTAAAAGTCGAAAGCCAAACCATAATGACCGATATTGTCGGTCGAATAATAAGCCTTGGCCATAGTGCGCACAGCAATGGTTTCGATGAGGTTTTCCTCCCCTTTTCCAGCTACTTCGGTAAACAGACGGTTTAGCGAACGAGCAAACGAAGCACGTGAACCCAGTTTAATGGAATATCCCAACTTGCTTACAAATTGAGCAAATTGGTTGATTTTTTCAGCTGGAGGCTCATCATGCACCCTGTATACAAAAGTTTTGGATCTGGTTTTACCTTTGGTATGGCCAACCCATTCTGCTACTCGGCGATTAGCAAGTAACATAAAGTCCTCGATCAGCCAATTGGCTTCCTTTTGCTCCTTGATGTAAACCCCCAGAGGTTTCCCTTTGTCATCCAGATCAAACTTTACTTCCTTGGTTTCGAAATTAATTGTGCCTTTTTTCATTCGTTCTGCTCTCAATTTAGCCGAAAGTTTATAAAGAGCAATAATCTCATCGCGCACGGCATGCTGGCCTCCTTCAATAATTTGCTGTACCTCATCATAGTTGAAACGATAATCGGAACGTATGATGCTTTTCCCAAACCACTGGCTTGTTATATGGGCTTCACGATCCATCACGAATACTGCTGAGAAGCAGAGTTTATCCTCGTTGGGCCTGAGCGAACAAACGAAATTCGACAGTTTTTCGGGTAACATAGGAATGACGCGATCCACAAGATAGACAGATGTTCCTCTTCGTTCGGCCTCTTGGTCTATGGCGGTTCCTGGCCTTACATAATGTGCTACATCAGCAATGTGTATCCCTACCTCATAAAGACCGCCTTCGAGCTGTCGAAACGAAAGTGCATCATCGAAATCCTTGGCATCGGCAGGATCGATAGTTATGGTAAACACCTTCCTGAAATCACGACGTTTCTCTATTTCTTCCGGAGGGATTGCCTTGGGAATGGCTTTGGCTTCCTTTTCGGCTTCGCGTGAAAATCCTATTGGGAAATCCCATTCCACCAGAATACTTTGCATTTCGACCTGGTGCTCGCCAGGTTTACCTAAAACTTTTATAATACGGCCAAAGGGATTGCGGGCATATTCGGGCCATTCCATCAACTCAACCACCACTTTTTCACCATCCTTGGCCTTATTGAGATATTCGCGGGGGATAAAGAAGTCAACTGCCATAGAAGGATTATCGGGGATGACAAAGGCATATTTGTCGGACAGTTGTAATTTCCCCACGAAATGTGTCTTGGCGCGTTTGAGCACTTCGACAACCTGGCCTTCGAGTTTACGCCCAGGCCTTCGGGGAAAAAGAAACACTTTTACGGTATCACCATGAAAAGCCTTGCCTGTATGCGATGGGCTGATATATATATCTTCTCCTGGTTCCCGAGGAACTATATAAGCTTTGCCAGTCTGTTTCATATCTACCGTTCCAATAATATAACGGCTAGCTGGTACAATCTGGTCGAAGCGAGATAAATCGAGTCTGAACTTCCCCCTTTTTACCTCCTGCAATATGCCTTCTTTCAGCATTTCGAGCATGGTCGAAAAAATTAGATCGCGTGTGGCCTTGTCTTTTATCCCCATCGCAGCAGCCACCTGCTTGTAATTGTAACTACGAAACGGATCGGCTGAAAAAACCGCCAGAATATGAGTACTCAGCGAATCAGCCTTGTTACGCTTGTCCCTCCCTTTCTTTGCCATTTATCGATTGATTTATAGTCGAGTAAACAAAATCTTTTTGCTTCTTTCTTCAAAGTTCAAAAATCCTTCAGCCCAAATTTGCAGTCTCACTTTTAAAAGTCCAATATGTAGAAATATACAGTATAAAGGCCATTACCAGCCAAATCTTTCATACCGAAATTTTAGGATCAACTTTGCTTATTGAAAACTTGACTTTAATGAATAAATTTCGTACCTTTGAAGGCAAAGATAAAACAAACCCAAAGATTTTCGGTTATCTCATAAGGCTATAAAATTGAAAACAAACAGAGTTTTAATATGCTGAATTATGGATACACTCGATAAGATTAAAAACACACACGCCGATGTCTGTGTTACCATCATCATGAATACACATCAAACCCGGCCAGCCATTCAGCAAGACATGCTGACTCTTAAAAACCTCACCAGAGAAGCAGAAGAAAGGATTCTGTCGTTATGTGATCCCAAAACAGCCGAATCCATTCTTCATCAATTGAAAAACACCATCAATTCTATTGATTTTTCTCGCAACGATAAAAGTTTAATTCTTTTTGTTTGCCACGAATTCGGGCAATATCTCACTCTGCCGGTTAGCGTCAAGAACCGTGTGGTAATCGATAAGACTTTTGCCACAAGAGATGTTTACCGGGCTATGCACGAAACGGCAGCTTATTACGTACTCGCCTTGAGCCGTAAGAAAGCCAGATTGATTAAAGCTATCAACAATCAGGGAGAAGAATTGAAAATTCAACCTTTCCCCCTATACAACGAGGGGTTCAATGAGCAGAAAGCTAAATTGTCGCCTGATGAGATTCAGGAATCCCTTATCGAAGAATTTTTCAATAATGTGGATAAGGCACTTTGGGAGGTGATTCGCAACAGCGATTTGCCCGTTGTAATAGCTTCTGAAATACGCAATTACAATATCTTCCTAAAATTATCACGGCATAAGAAAAAAATAATAGGAAGAGTGCCCTTGTTGCACGAAGATGCCAAAACCCATCAAATTGTGGCTGAAGCATGGCAACTGGTCAAGAAAAACCTTGAAGATCAAACCAGAAAACAACTCTCGAGACTTGAAAAAGCCATCAATAATCAAAATCTACTGACCGATTATACCGAGGTTTGGAATGCTATACAGCAAGGCAGAGGCAGAACCCTGTTCGTGAAAAAAGGTTTTCATCAACCGGCAGTATTACTCAACGGGCATGTGGCTCTGGTCGAAAAAGTAATGAAAGACGCTCCTTCGGTTATTGAAGATATTATAGATGAAATGATCGAAAAAATGATCGAACAGCAAGGAGAAGTGGTCTTTATAGATGGCGATGATCTGGACCGTTTCAATGGAATTGCCTTGATTGTGAAATCGTAAAAAGAGAAAGATTCTTTCTTCTGATTTTTCATGTACTTTCTGCGCTAACTGCACCAAGCCTTACATCACGAGGTTTAGCTGTTTTGTTTTGCCTGAGAGTTTCCTCTATAAATCATCTTCCATTTCTTCGCCAATGAGGGTAGCCTGAGTGCAACCCGTTATGCGTACCCGAACGTATTGACCCCTAGTAGCCTTTTTCGGCTCGAATACGACCATCTTGTTCTGGGAATTTCGTCCTGAAAGCATCGCTCGACTGCGTTTCGAAGAACCTTCTACCAGCACTTCGAAAGTCTTTCCAATATCCTGACGGTTGCTTCGTAATGAATGCCAATGCTGAAGATCGATGATTTCCTGCAAGCGTCTTGCCTTCACTTCAGAAGGAACGTCGTCGGGATATTTTCTCGCGGCTAAGGTTCCTGGCCGTTCCGAATATCGAAACATAAAAGCCGAATCGAAACCTACTTCCTCCATCAATGAAAGAGTTTGCCTGTGATCTTCTTCCGTTTCACCACAAAAACCTGCAATAATATCGGTCGAAATGGTCGATTCAGGAATCATTTTACGGATGGAACGTACGCGATCAAGAAACTCATTGCGTGTATATTTCCGGTTCATTCTTTTCAAAATAGCATCGCTGCCTGATTGAACAGCCAGATGAACCGACTTGCAAATATTGGGATAAGATGCAATCGTAGAAATGAGTTTATCGGAAAGATCTTTAGGATGCGAGGTGGTGAATCTGACTCTCAAAGATGGATGAATTTCCGCCACTTTAGCAAGCAAATCGGAAAAATTCATGCTTAGATGAGCATTCTTAAAATAATAAGAATTGACATTCTGACCTAATAATGTAATTTCTGGATAGCCTCTCTGAAAAAGATTCCTTGCTTCATTCAGAATAGTTTCAGGGTGGCGGCTTCGTTCTTTTCCGCGCGTAAGAGGAACCACGCAGTAGGCACAAAAATTCTCGCAACCTCGCATAATGGAAATAAAGGCACTCACCCCCGAAGGATCGAGCCGGAGGGGTTCTATATCTTCATAGGTTTCCTCGAATGAAAGCTGTATATTGGCAGCTTGTGCTCCTTGAAGAGTATTGGATAATAATTCGGGTAAAAAACGATATGCGTCGGGGCCTGCCACCAAATCTACACCATGCCCGGCAAAAAGCAACTCCTCATACAAGCGTTCGGCCATACAACCAATTATTCCAATCTTAAGCTCCGGATTCTTCTTCTTCAAACTTTTCAACTCCCTTAATCTTTTCCAGACCCTTTCTTCGGCCTTTTCCCTTATCGAGCATGTATTGATAAGAATAAGGCTTGCTTGATGAGGGTCATTCACCAGAGAATAACCTTCAGAGGACAAAATCGAGGCAACTATTTCACTGTCAGAGAAATTCATCTGGCAGCCATAAGTTTCGATAAATAAACGGTTTTCGAACATCACGCATTGAAATCGAATGCAAAATTAGCCATAATATCCAGAAAGATTCAATACAGAGTGTTACAGCAGGTTACAAAAACAAAACCAATAATTTCAAAATATTACTTTTGCAGACATTTCAAACAACGATATCAAACATTCTTCAAAGCATGGCAAAAAATCTGGTTATTGTTGAGTCTCCTGCCAAGGCCAAGACGATAGAAGGGTTTCTGGGAAAGGATTTTACGGTAAAATCGAGTTTCGGTCATATACGCGACCTCGATAAAAACAAACTCAGCGTTGATATTCAAAACGATTTTGCTCCTCAGTATGAAATTTCAGAAGAGAAGGAAAAGATAATCGAAGAACTTTCAAAAGTCGCTCAGAAGGCCGAAATCATTTGGTTAGCCACCGATGAAGACCGTGAAGGCGAAGCCATTGCCTGGCATCTTTATGAAGTTTTAGAATTGGAGAAGGAACGTACAAAACGCATCGTATTTCACGAAATCACAAAAAAGGCTATCCAGCAAGCCATAGAAAATCCTCGTTTTATTGATTTCAACCTCGTGGATGCCCAACAAGCGCGTCGCGTCCTCGACCGTTTAGTAGGTTATGAGCTTTCGCCCTTACTTTGGAAAAAGGTCAAACCCGCACTATCGGCAGGCCGTGTACAATCGGTGGCCGTACGATTGATCGTGGAAAAAGAATTCGAAATAAAGAATTTTAAGCCATCCACTTATTTTCGTGTCACAGGTTCGTTCGAATTACTCAATAAGAAAGATGACAAAGCACAGTTGTTGGCCGAGCTCGATCATCGTTTTCCGACCAAAGAGGCTGCTCTCGAATTTCTGAACCACATCATGGGTTCAACCTACACGATAAAAAATGTAGAGAAAAAGCCTGGCAAGCGCACACCTGCACCTCCATTTACCACTTCTACCCTGCAACAGGAAGCAGCTCGGAAACTTGGCTTTTCGGTAGCTCGAACCATGATGATAGCTCAACAACTTTACGAAGATGGTTTGATCACATATATGCGTACCGACTCGGTAAATCTTTCCGATCTGGCTCTATCGATGGCAAAAGACGAAATAATAAAACTCTATGGGAAAGAATACAGCAAGACGCGGCAATACACAACGCGTACCAAAGGAGCTCAGGAGGCTCACGAGGCCATTCGCCCTACCAACATGAAGCTACATCAGGCTGGAAGAAACGAAGCACAGCTAAAACTCTACGAACTCATCTGGAAACGCACTATGGCATCGCAAATGAGCGATGCCCTCCTCGAAAAAACAACCATCGCCATATCTATATCCAAAACAAATCGTTATTACTTCTTATCGAAAGGAGAAGTTGTTATTTTCGACGGATTTTTGAAAATATACAGCGAATCGGCGGATGAAGAAAAGGAAGAAATGAATGCTGGAATATTGCCGTCGGTCAACGTTGGAGAAGAGATAAAAGAAAAATACATTTCAGCTAACCAAAAGTTTACCACTCCTCCATTACGATATACCGAAGCTTCGCTGGTAAAAAAACTCGAAGAACTTGGAATTGGCCGACCTTCGACCTATGCACCCATCATCTCTACGATACAAAAGAGAGAATACGTCGAGAAGAAAGACCATGTCGGACAAGAAAAAACCGCCCTCATCCTTACTTCGAAAAACGGAAAAATAAAAGAAGAATCGAAAATCGAGAAATGGGGGTTCGAAAAAGGAAAACTCACTCCGACTGACATTGGAATCCTTGTTACTCAATTCTTGATGCATAATTTCGAGAATATCATGGATTATCAATTTACGGCAAGGGTTGAAAAGGAATTTGACGAGATAGCCGATGGCAAACTCAAATGGAATCAGATGATTCAGCGTTTTTACTGGCCCTTTCACGAGACCGTGGTTAAAACTTTCGAAACACAAGAAAAAGTCAAAGGTGAACGTTTGCTTGGCGTCGACCCAGCAAGTGGTAAGAAAGTCTATGCCAAAATAGGAAGATATGGGTCGATAGTGCAACTTGGAGAAACCAAGGATCCTACGGGCCAGAAACCTCGCTTTGCCGGTCTGAAGAAAAATCAAAGCATAGAAACCATCACACTCGAAGAAGCACTATCTCTTTTTAAATTACCCCGCACCGTAGGATTCTATATGGGAAAGGAAATCATAGTGTCAACTGGTCGTTATGGACCTTATCTGCTCTACAGTAACACATTCTATTCCATTCCTAAAGATGAAGACCCTCTGATGATAAACCAAGAAAAAGCCATACAAATCATCGAAGAAAAAAATCAAAAAGAAGCCGCAAAAATCATAAAGACTTTCCCCGAAAGGCCTGACGTCGTCATCCAAAATGGCCGTTATGGCCCTTATATTAAAATCGGAAACGAAAACATTCCCATTCCTAAAAAAATCGACCCTCAATCGCTTGAGCTCCAACAATGTCTCGAATTGCAAAAACAATACCTCGAATCAAAGGCCAGTCGAGCCGAATCGGAAGAATCCCCTCTTACAAAGAAGAAAACAAAACCAAGAGGTAAAAAATAATTCGATCTTTTTTGGATTATTTTACGCCAAGCTATAACCTTTTTTAAATTATCTCAGTATAATACTTTCAGAAAAGAACTCTCGAACCATGGAACTCGATGCATATTTCAACCCATTAGATAAAACTGAATTCGAATCAATAAAAAGAGGAAGGCCTCACTTTGGGAATCTGTTGAGATTACATACTCCTGAAAAAGGAATTTCTGATCTTTCCGACATTCATATTGCACTTATAGGGATTCCAGAATCCAGAAATGCTCCTCACAACGCCGGTTGCGAGCTGGGACCCGATATCATCAGAAATTATCTCTACAGGCTCTTTCCACCAAAATCACCTCTTCCCATGGCCGACCTGGGAAATTTGAAACAAGGCAATACCCCCGAAGATACTTATGCTGGATTGGCCGAAGTTTATGCTTATCTCAGAAATCAAGATATAGTTCCCATTGTTCTTGGAGGTTCGCATGACATGACTTACGCTATGTATCTAGGATATGAAAAAACCGGCATCAATATCAACATGGTAAATGTAGATCCCTTCTTCGATCTTGGAGAAGCTCCCGAAGAAATCAACCATACCACATGGCTCTCGAAACTATTCCTGCGTCAACCTAGCGTACTGTTCAATTATACTCATCTGGGATACCAAACCTATTTTGTTGACTCAGCCGCAGTTACTTTGATGAAAAATATGCTCTTCGACGTTTATCGCCTGGGGCAGATCAACCCGAACATCGATAACATTGAACCCCTCGTACGTAATGCCGACCTTATTTCGATCGACATTTCAGCTGTCAGAGCTTCCGATGCACCTGGCTGCGCTTATGCTACACCCAATGGATTCTTCGGAGACCAGATTTGCCAGATTACAAGATTCGCCGGAATGAGCGATAAGGTATCGTCGCTGGGAATTTTCGAATACAACCCTAAATATGACTGCAATGGACGAACGGCTTACCTCATTTCTCAGATGATCTGGTATTTCGTGGAAGGCTATCTTGGTAGATTGAACGATTTTCCGGGTATAAACCCTTCACTCGAAAATCATTTCAGGTATTTTGTCAAAATAGAAAATATGGAAGAAGAAATTATTTTCTACAAAAGCAAGAAGAGCGATCGCTGGTGGCTACAAGTACCTTGCCCTGAATATCTTCAAACCAAATATTACCGCCATATCATTGTGCCTTGTTCTTATCAGGATTATCAATCGGCTTGCAACAACGAACTTCCCGATCGCTACTGGCAATTTTACCAAAAAATGATGTAGGTTTTTTAATCCACTTTATAAGGGAGTTTTATTTTTTTGAGTTCGTCATCGGCTTTTATCACTTTTTCTTTCAGACCTTCCTTAAAGGCAGCCAGGCGATGAGCCACTTCAGGATCGGAAAGCGCAATGATCTGAGCGGCGAGTATAGCAGCATTGCGGGATGCATCGATTCCTACAGTAGCTACAGGGATTCCCGGAGGCATTTGAATCATCGAAAGCAGAGCATCCAATCCCTCGAGCGAAGCTTTTACAGGAACTCCAATAACCGGTAAAGCGGTGCAGGATGCAATTACACCAGGCAAATGAGCCGCCATGCCAGCTCCAGCAATAATCACTTTTATTCCTCTTGCCTGAGCTGTGCGAGAAAACTCATTCACCTTCTCAGGAGTTCTGTGAGCAGATAAAGCCTCGATTTCGAATGGGATCTGAATCTCGTTCAAAAAATTTGCAGCCCCTTCCATTACCATCCAGTCGGAAGTGCTTCCCATAATAATACTAACTAAAGGTTTCATAATGAATGAATTTGTTAAAAATGAACCGAATCAGAGAATTTTATCGTTATTTTGCATAAGGAGTTCCTTAATGTCCAAATGTAGAACAAATTTCAAACAAAAATTCTGCAACCATGGAAAAAACTATACAACTTCACGATAAAACCTTCACCATATACATCAAAGCATCACAAATCGAAGAGGCTATCGAAAAGATTGCCCAGCAGATCAACGAAGACATTGGTCATAAAAAACCCATCTTTCTGGTCATTTTGAACGGAGCCTTTCTTTTTGCAGCAGATTTAATAAGGAAATATTCAGGAGAATGTGAAGTATCATTTGTAAAACTTTCTTCATATTATGGTACACTAACCACGACTCGAGTGCGCGAAATCATAGGCCTGGAAAACGACGTGAAAGGACGAACGGTTGTGATAGTAGAAGATATTGTGGATACAGGAATTACCATGGACAATATAGTGAAGAAGCTCATAGGATTGGGAGCTGGAGAAGTCAAAATTACGGCTTTGCTTTTCAAACCCGATGCTTTCCGAAAAAACTTCAAAATCGATTATCTGGGATTCGAAATTCCCAATGATTTCATTGTTGGCTATGGCCTCGACTACAATGGATTAGGACGGAATCTGCCCGATATATATCAAATTGTTAAAACCAATTCGTAAATTAATTAAGCCCTATGCTCAACATTGTATTATTTGGCCCTCCGGGTGCAGGGAAAGGAACACAATCGAAAAAACTCATCGAAAAATACAATTTGACTTATGTTGCCACCGGTGACTTGCTCCGTCAAGAGATTACCGAAGGCACTGCCTTAGGTATGGAAGCCAGAAATCTTATCGAAAAAGGTCGTTTAGTACCCGATGATATGATTCTTCAAATCATCGAAAAACATATCAACGCCAACGCCGATACAAATGGGATACTGTTCGATGGTTTTCCAAGAACCTATGTTCAGGCTTATATTCTCGAAGGCTTGCTCATGCGCATGCATACCAGCTTGACTTGCCTTTTAAGTCTCGAAGTTCCACGTGAGGAATTAATTGCCCGAATGCTTAAGCGAGCCAAGATGGAAAATCGCAACGATGACACCCTCGAGGTCATAGAATATCGCTTGCTCGAGTACGAAACCAAAACAATACCCGTCATTGAGTTCTATAAGGAAAGAAATATCTACTTTCCTATTGATGGAGTAGGTACTGTGGATGAAATTTTTGAGAGATTGTGCCAGGTCATCGATAATTCTCTCACCAAACAATGGATGAATGTAGTGCTGTTAGGTCCTCCGGGAGCAGGCAAAGGCACTCAGGGCGAGATTATTGCCAAACGCCATGCTTTGGGATATATCTCCACAGGTACCCTACTTAGAAAAGAAATTAAGGAAGGAACCGAAATTGGCCAGAGGGCAAAACCCTACATGGAAAAAGGAGAAATCGTTCCCGATGAGATTGCCGTAAAACTCATCGAACGTGAGCTTCATCTCGAATCGAAGGTAAGAGGTTTCATTTTCAAAGGGTTCCCACGAACCATCGTTCAAACCTATATTCTCGACGGAATATTGAAAAAAATCAACTCGAGCGTTACCGTTGCCATCGAGCTGAAGGTCCCTACACTCGAATGCTTCAAACGTCTTACCATGCGGGCAAAAACCGACAAGGCATGCTCCTACGACAAAGACCCCGAACTAATTATCCACCACCTCGAAGAATATAAACAAAAATCCATCCTGGTTAAAAAATACTACAAGAATCAGAACAAATTGGTAAAGGTAGATGGCACAGGTGATGTGGCCGAAGTGTCCGACCGCATATCAGAGGTGATTGATAAAGTAGCCCGAATGAGTAGATAAGGTTTTGTGGTTTAGTTTATAGATAGCATAGAGGTTCACTAGCTTTCGATTAACTTTGCATTGGGTTAAGAATTTATCATGTCATCGCCTAATTTTGTAGATTATGTAAAGATTTATCTTCGCTCAGGTAAGGGAGGGGGTGGTTCTGTACATTTTCGACGCGAAAAATACATTCCCAAAGGTGGGCCTGATGGGGGTAATGGAGGAAGAGGGGGTCATATCATCCTGCGCGCTAATGCACAATTATGGACTTTGTTGCCTTTGAAATATACTAAACACGTCTTTGCGGGAGATGGCAATCCTGGTGCTGGAAATCGTCGTACGGGAGCCGACGGTGAAGATAAAATTATCGAAGTTCCCGTAGGTTGCGCGATAAAAGATGCTCAAACAGGTGAAATTCTGGCCGAACTCGTTGAAGATGGGCAGGAAGTTATTCTTTTAGAAGGAGGCCGGGGTGGTATGGGAAATGATTTCTTCAAAACGGCTACACAGCAAACGCCTCGTTTTGCACAGGAAGGAGAAGCCGGAATAGAAGGTTGGTATATCATAGAACTTAAGCTGCTGGCCGATGTCGGCCTTGTGGGTTTTCCCAATACCGGAAAATCTACCCTACTTTCGGTCATATCGGCTGCTAAACCCGAAATCGCCGATTATCCTTTCACTACTCTGCAACCTAATCTGGGACTGGTAAATTATAGAGACCATCATTCCTTCGTTATGGCCGATATTCCGGGTATCATTGAAGGAGCTCATCAGGGAAAAGGCCTTGGCCTCCGCTTCCTACGCCATATCGAACGCAATTCACTCCTTCTTTTCATGATCCCCGTTACAAGCCAAGATATTTCCAACGAATATCATATCCTGCTCAACGAGCTAAAACAATATAACCCCGAACTTCTCGACAAGGACAGAATTCTCGCCATCACCAAAACCGACCTCGTTGATGAACATTCACTCGAAAATCTTAAAAAAAATATCCCTGCCGACTTACCCCATGTTTTCATTTCATCAGTAGCGCAAACAGGATTGGAAGAACTGAAAGACCTCATCTGGAAACAACTCACCTCAAACCCCATTCATTAAATGTTTCTTTCTCTTCAAAACATAGATATTGATTTGCTTTTCCTTATCAATGGCTTACATGCTCCATGGCTGGATAATTTGATGTGGCAAATCAGTCATACTCTCATCTGGTTGCCGCTTTATGCAATTTTTATCTTGTTGGTTATCAAATTATTCAAGAAAGATACATGGAAAATCTTGATTATGGCAGCCTTATTGATTACGGTTACCGACCAAACCACTAATTTATTGAAAAACACCGTGAAACGTCCTCGCCCGACCCATCAACCAGGTATAATGGAAAATCTTCATGTCGTGAACGACTATCATGGTGGAAATTATGGTTTTGTATCGGGACATGCGGCAAATACCATGAGTATAGCAGTTTTTTTAACATTGCTGCTAAAAAAAAATTATCGCTTCATGAAATGGTTGCCTCTGTCATGGTCATTTATTGTGGGTTTTAGCAGAATTTATCTGGGCGTTCATTATCCCAGCGATGTTCTAGCAGGTTTTGCCCTTGGAGCCATCTTAGGTTATTTGTTTTTTCGGCTAGCTTTTAGGATACCTCATTTTATTTCTCGACCTCAATTGTCTGAAACCCCATGAATTCACTCGTCGAAAAAACAAAAAAATTTCTAAAGGATATAGTTGAACATCCTGAAAACTATCGCTATTTACTAGGTGTCAGCGGAGGCCCCGACAGTATGGCCATGGCCAAAATTTTTCAGGAACTGGGATATCAAATGGGTATTGCACACTGCAATTTTTTACTCAGAAAAGCTGAGGCCCAAGAAGAAACCGAATTTGTGAGGTCTTGGGCAAATCAGAATAATTTTCCCTTGTTTATTAATTATTTTGAAACAGCTCAATACGCTGAGCAGCAAAAAATTTCCATCCAAATGGCCGCCAGAGCGTTGCGTTATCAATGGTTTGAAAAAATACGCCATGAACAGGGCTATGATTTTATTTGTACTGCTCACCAGCTCGACGACCAAAAGGAAACCTTTTTTATTAACTTGCTACGAGGTACCGGCCTCAACGGTTTAAGAGGATTGGAACCACTATCGGGAAAAATTCTTCATCCCTTGCTTTTTGCTTCTCGCAACGAAATCATGGAATTTATTGCGCAAGAACAGCTTCCCTATCGAATCGATTCGTCCAACCTCCACCACGATTATCTGCGTAATAAAATCAGACTGAAAGTTTTTCCATTGTTAGATAAAACATATCCCGGCTGGAGCACCCACTTCGAATATACACTTCAGCGGCTTGCATTTGCTGCCGATGTCTTCGAGGATTATCTCCGCACGAATTTGAAAGATAGGATTATAGAACATGATGATGAAGTAAGAGTAGATTTTTCGGGTTTCGAAAATTCGAAACATGCTGTGGCTTTTCTCTATGAAATTATTAAGGGCTTCAATTTTAACTACCCTCAAGCCATCCATCTGGCCGAAGCTTTGAAAAACAGTCCGGGGAAAAAATTCCTGAGCCCAACCCATTGTATCTATACCAAAGGAAGCACCTTTTGCATCCAGCAATTAAGGGAAGAACAACGAACAACTTTCTCCATCTCTTCATTGGAAGATATTACAGATTACCCAGTCCCATTCAAATTTCGACTATACAACAAGGATAATTTTCCGGGTTTTCAAAAAAACCCCCGTTTTGCCTGTTTCGATTACGACCGCTTGAATTTTCCATTGCAATTGAGACCATGGCGGCAAGGCGATTATTTTCAACCCCTAGGAATGAAGGGACGCAAAAAAGTAAGCGACCTGCTCATTCATCAAAAAATACCCCTGTATCGTAAAAAAGATGTTTGGTTATTGTGTGATAAAGATGATGAAGTAATTTGGGTAGTTGGCTTGCGAACTTCGGAACATGCCAAAATTACCGATGATACCCAAAACATTCTGCAAATAGAGATTCCTCAGGAGCATGTGGATGTGTTGCATGAATAAACACCCATACAATGTTGAGGTTCTTCCTTTTGTGATGTTTTATCCCTTGCCCTTTTTCTCCATTGATGGAAGAAAAATTTTCATCACAGTTTGATTTGAAAATTCTATTTATATTTCCTCGTTGAAGATGTATCACATTGTGAGCAGGCAAAAATATATCCTCTTGTTGGGATGTACAATTCCAACATAAAGCGGAGTTATAAGCCCGGCACATACCCCGATGATTCTGTGCCAAAGTCATGGCTCATCCTGCGTTCTCTGGCAAAGAAAGAGAGAATTTTGGTAGTACAGCTTCTACGAAAGGTTTCGATGCCTAACTACCCGAAATTAAACATTGGCGTTTTCGTGCGGGAAAGAAAGAAAATATTATTATGGTACTCATTCCGGGCTATGTATTTATGAGGACTAATGAGGTGGCTATTTGTTCCGACGAGTTCCATCTGCCGGGCAGCAGAGGCCTGTTGATACAGGATGAGAAACCTGCACTGTTGTCTCACGATAATGCAATGAATCTGAATCGTTTATGCAACCTCGATTTAGCCCCTGAAATAACCACTATTTTCGGTTGTGAACAACAGATTACGATTGATTCCGGGCCTTTGAAGGGAATTTCGGGCAAGGTCATTCGTACCGATGGCAAGCGATATTTGATAGTGGAAAGCGGTATCAAGGGCATACTGCTGAAAGTAAATCTGGAACAGAATGCGATGTTCTAAGAAATTAGCATACAATGAAAGTATTAGGGCAGAAAATAATAATCCTTTACGAATTAAGTACCCACAGAAATAACGATGTAGTATTTCTGAATTTCGAATTTGATAAAACTCTGAATGAAATAGTGCGAAGGCTTGGCTGTGCCAGATGGAGCCAGACAAACCTTAAATGCTATCTTCCCTGCCAGGAATTTAACCTTGCCAGGCTTCGGAAGGCGATGGACGGTGTGGCAGATATAGATGTTTCCTAATTAAATGAAAACATGGAGACACTTCAGAAACCAAAAGGCTCCCCTTCGTATAATATTCAGGACGAGTTGAATAAATTCAATGCATGGCTTTTGTACAGGCGGTATAGCCATAATTCGATTAAAACTTATATTGATGCACTAAAAAACTTTCTACTATTCCTCCAACCCAAAACAGAGGCAGATGCAACCAATGACGACATGGTGCGCTTTGTTAACGATTACATTTTAAAAAACGGATATAGTCTTTCTTTTCAAAATCAAGTTGTAAATGCGTGCAAGCTTTACTTTAAAGAAGTCGCGCATAGCGAGTTGGATGTTAATAATTTGAAGCGACCACGACGCGAGCATAAACTTCCCAACGTGCTCAGCAAAGAAGAGGTGAAGGTTATTTTAGATGCACCTACAAATTTGAAGCATAGAGCCATGCTGAGCATTATATATGCCTGTAGGCTCCGTAGAAGTGAATTGTTGAATCTGAAGCTATAGGATGTTGATTCGAAACGGCACCTGCTTCTCATTAGAAAGGCAAAGGGAAGGAAGGACAGGGTTGTACCTATTTCGGAGAAAACCATAACCATGCTGTGCAACTACTTTGTGGCATACAAGCCGGTTACCTGGCTTTTCGAAGGCCAAAAAGTTGGAAAACCATACAGCGAAAGCAGTTTCGACAAGGTTTTTGACCAAGCCGTGGCCAGGGCAAAAATTGTCCGTCATGTAACCCCGCACTGTTTGCGTCACAGTTATGCTACCCATTTGCTGGAGGCCGGCACCGATTTGCGTTACATTCAAGAGCTTCTTGGACACCAAAGCAGCAAAACAACCGAAATCTATACCCACGTTACGGACAACGGCCTGAAAAAAATTAAATCGCCGTTTGATGATTTATTCGAATAATGTTTTAATTTTGTATAGTAATAAACTATCATCAAGTGGATATACAAGTCCATTTTGGGCGTGTAACTATACTTATGGTAGATATATAAACGAGTTGTAGGCAAGGCTAAATAAAGACACAGTAATATGAAAAAACTTCAATTAACAAAAGCAAATCCCGGAAATTATTCTAAAGACAAACCGGTACTTGAACTTGTAAAGTCCTTTAACAATGGACTGGTGGAAATTTCTGATGAAAGAATTTACATAAAAACCAATGACAATAAAACGTTTACAAGTAGCCTGAAAAAGACCGAAGAGGATTTTATCTCAGAAACTTTTCAAGGAACATATGAAGATGGCACTTCTTTTCGCCTAATTAAACCAAGTGGTGTTGCCAAACAAATAATGTCATTGCAAGGTCAAGGTGAGAGTATATCTTTTGGTGGCATGACAGGAGATGGCTATGCAGTTCATTTTAATATTGTAGAAATAAATGCACCAGATAGTAATGACTATAGCGAAAGTAGAGACACTGAATTCACTTCTGCTATAGAGTCCAAAGCTGAAACACTTGTAATGACTGCTGACTCTTTACATGAATTCAATCCTAAAATGGCGAAAGAACACATTAGCCGTTTTATGAATTTGCTATCAGAAAATGAAATTGAATTAGTCAAATTTGAACATGTACAAAATATTATTTACGGCTTTGTGCTGGCCATTCGATTAAATTTGATTGACGAAGACACAGCAAATAAAAGGCTTAATGAAATAAGATTACGCTTTGCTTCAAAAGACCATAGTAGATTTGAAAACGGCATTCACGTTTCAGGACCTCATGGCGGTGCAGGTCGAGTAATCGAGATAATTCCAAATTTCGAATTAAAAGAGGGCTATTTGGTCACAATATATAATCAGGATAGTTTACACCCAGTTTGGGGCAATAATATTCAAATGGCACCAAAACAAATGAAAGTTGTTAGAAAGTCCGAAACTGAAATTGAGCTTCGTGGATTTGGACATGACATGTTTGGTAATTCATTTTCAGATTATGGAATGACACTTAAATTATATGATGGAGAGCTTGAAAAATGCACTCTACATATGTTTGACAGAAATATTGACATTGAGTATCAAAATTAGTATTAACTTAAAAATTAGAATTTATGTCTTTAGATTTAACAAAACTTGAAAAAAAAGCCGTCGCAAAAGTCCTACTTGACATTGTAAACGTTGACGACAGAGTTACAATTGGAGAAAGCAGATACTTTCAACAATTACAAAATGTACTTGGAATCTCTGATTCTGAAATTGAAGAAGCCAAGTACATGAGTGTTACGGGGTGTCTATCAATAATTAAAGACCTCCAGCCTCATGAGAAAATCGCATTAGCAATAATGATGCTTGAAATGATTAGAGCAGATGGTGAGGTAGACAAGGAAGAACTTAAAGTTTTTGCGGTTGTTTGTGCTGCGGCTGATATACCACTTCCGAAAACAGCATAGCCAGCCCATAACAAAGTGTAGCAGCAATAAGGGTTTCAGTGGTAATTCAAGCATTCCGCCCCGTTCAAACTTCAGTGTTTGTGGATAGGAAAGACGCCCGCAATCCATTACTGCTGCTACATTCAACCGTTATGCCCAATGTTAAAACGACACTTCAACAATAAACGACAACAATGAAATTAGGACGACTTGAAAAACTTGACTTGCGGACTTACTGGAAAAAGGAAGCGACTGACTTTACTCCTTGGCTTGCACAAGAAGAAAATATTCAGTTATTAAGTGAGACAATTGGAATTGAACTTGAAGTTCAGAGCCAAGAAGAAAGTGTTGGACCTTTTAGTGCAGACATTTTATGTAAAGACACGATTAACGACCATTTCGTTCTTATTGAAAACCAACTTGAGAAAACTGACCATACTCATTTAGGACAACTAATGACATATGCTGCCGGACTTGATGCCGTGACAATTATTTGGATAGCACAAAAATTTACAGAAGAACATAGAGCAGCGTTAGACTGGTTAAACAGAATTACGGACGACACATTTACGTTTTTCGGAATTGAAATTGAACTTTATAAAATTGGCGACTCTTCGCCAGCACCAATGTTTAACATTGTTTCTAAACCAAATGACTGGACAAAACAAGTTAAGCGTTCAACGACTTCTCAACCTGCGACAGACACGAAACTACTTCAACAAGAATATTGGCAAGGACTTAAAGACTTTATGGAAGCAAAAAAGAGTTTTGTAAAAATGCAAAACCCATTGCTCCAACATTGGACAAATATTGCAATCGGACGAAGCAACTTTCATTTATCTGCTTCAGTAAATTCTCGTGACAACTCAATAAATATTTGGTTGAATATTACGGGTGAACAAGCAAAAGAGAACTACGACAAACTTTACGAAACGGCTTACGAAAACTCCTTGACAGAAGTAAACAAGGACTTGGTTTGGGACAAAATGGACGGTAGAAAAATGAGTGCAGTAATGCTAAAAGCAACAGGCGACTTTGCAGACAAAAACGACTGGGACAATCAATTTCAGTGGTTTAAAGACAACTTGGAACGCTTTACAAAATACTTCAAACCGAAAGTGGCAAAACTATGACGAAGGACAGAAACACTGGGCATAACATGGGTTTTGCGTCATGCGGGGTGATGTGCTTAAATTCAAGTGAAGTTTTTCAAATCAACTTTTGTGCTGGGCTGACAGTTTTGTGCCCTGAAATCCCGCACGAACGCCAAGCCCAAAAACGTTGGCAACAAGCCTAAAGACCAGAACCTTAAAGTATAAATTATGGATCCAGTATTGATTTTACCTTTTTCAGAAGCAGCAGTTGTAGATGAATTTGAAAAACACTTTAAAAAGAAAGAAGGCTATTCTATTTTAATCCCTGCAAGTCGACAGCAAAAAGGTTTTGACCTAGTGTTATTTAATCGTAATACAAAAAAAAGTATTTCAATACAAGTGAAAGGTTCAAGGACTTATATTCCAAGACCTCCCAAAAGGGATACGACTAAAAGATATAAAAACTATTCATGGTTTAATGTCTTTACGATTGATAAAGGATTATCTGATTACTATGTCTTATTTGGTCTATATGTTAAGATAGCTGAAGATAGTAGCGTTAATTCGACACGAATTAAAAATAAAAACTGGTATGATTTTGTGATACTTATATTTACTGAGGACGAAATGATTGATTTTTTGAAAAATTTAGTTCAGAAAAAATCGGACAAGCAAGATAAAATGTTTGGTTTTGGATTTGATAATATTAAGAAGATTATGTTAACAAGAGGAGCAAAAAATCATGAAGATTTCTCTTCATATTTGATACAAAATAAAGTAAATGATTTGAAAAAAAACTTAGAATAAGAAAGGCCAGCTGCCAACATATGGTATAGCCAATAAGGGTTTCAGGGGTATGCTTAGGTTATCACTCGCATCAAACTCAGTGTACCTTGATATGTTGATGCTCTGAACTCCCTTACTGGCCATACCGCAAACCGTTGGCTGTAATTGTAAAAGTCGCACGTAACATATAACAAATTATGACAAATAAAATTCAACAGACAAAATTAAATGCTATTTCAGCAAAAATTCTGCATAGAAAAAGCAAATGGAAATATGAATTTATAAATGGCACTGTTTTATTTCTTACGATTATTGTTCCTCTACTTTTTATTATTGCTCAATTTGTTACAAAAGGAACGAATGCCGAAAGTACTATCAACATTGTTAGTTTTATACTTTCTATTGTACTTATATCAATTTCAATATTTTCGATGATTTTAAAAGTTGGAGATAAGATTACTAATCATAAAATGGGGATTAAGAACAATTTATATATTGCTAATGAGTGTGATAACTTATCAAATCTTAGTGACGAAGAATTAAAATGGTTTTATAGATATGTAACGGAGATTGATAACCAAGATAATGATACTTTTTCCAATGTTAGTGATAAGGAAAGGAAAAAAACATACAGAGACGCTTTAAAAGAGTTTAGTCCTGGAGATTATTCTATAAAATGTCCGATTTGTAATTCTTCACCTTGGAACTATAAAAAGGGTGATTGTCAACTTTGTGGAAACACTAAATCTTAAATACTATGATAGAAACATTTGAAAAATGGTACAACTCATTGACTGATGCACAGCAAAAAGAACTTCTTGACCATATTTTTAACAAGAAGATTAAATCATTAAACGAAGGACTTTTTGTGGGACCAATTGGAAAACTTGAAAAAGGTCTATTTACCGGACCAATTTCATCTCAAAGGATTTGTCCGACTTGTGGAAGAACAATGTAAAAACAACTACAGCCAACAAAGTGTAGCAGTAATAAGGGTTTTAGAGGGTATTCGAGCGTTCTACCTCGCATAAAGTTTCGTGTAGGTTGATAGTTATGAAGCCCGTAATCCCTTACTAGTGCTACACTCGACCGTTGTGTGCAAGCTTAAAAGAACATTCATCATCAAAAAATTATTTATTATGAAACACCCATGTAAGGTAGTTTGCACAACCGAGTTTACGAGTTCACCGTAGGTAAACACCAATGAACCGAGCGCAATTTGCGAGCTCGGCGAAGCCAATAAACCATGGGTGTTTGCCTACGGCGAGCCTTTCGGGGTTCATCCGCTCAGCTTGCGAGTGTTAAAGACAATAAATGTAACTATTTGTAAATTAACTTTCTAAATATTTTATACGGATGAAAGAAAATTATGGAAATTCAAAATTGATTAGGCGAATTTGCATTTGCTTATTATTATCAAGCAATACTTACATATTTGCGCAAACAACAGATTATTACAATTGGGACAATTGGGAAGATATCTGTTATTGTACTATGAACAATTCCTATCATCCAAGTTCTATTGTAAGCGCTGACAATAATTTACAACTTTTAATAAGTCTAAAAAACGGACTAACTCGGAAACAACTAGATTCACTTAAAATTCCTTATATCAGGAGTCAATTATTACTTTTAGAGTCCTATCGCCTAATAAACAAAACAAATGGTATTTACAAAACAGCTATTCCGATTTTAGATAACGAACAAACGGCTCGATTAAGAAAGCAATCGCTATTTATAGCCAACCAGATTTACCCTGAAATAGAGAAAGAATGTCGTGATTTGGTAACGCTTTTAGCAAATCAAAACAGATTAAATAATGCCTATTCTATACTATTCTCTTACGTTTTGGATGGCCTGATTTGGACGCAATTTGAAAAAGAAAGGATTGTAGAGAAATGGGATACATCAGGAATCTGGAGTGGTAACTATTGGTTCTTAACACCTAAGAGAGTTGTTGACTGTGGTGGAACAAATTATTTTACAAAAGAGAACTTTGCATTTAAATGGAACTGGTCATATTCAGAAAAGGTAACAGACGGATTGTGGGATAAGAACGTTGAAGCACTTTTTTCTTTGACGCAAGGAAATAGTATTCCCAACAAAGAATTATTTAAAGAATTTGCTGATTATGGCTTTTTCGATAAAGAGTTACGTTTGACCATCCCAGTAATCAACGAAAAAGAAAGTAACGACCTATATTCGATATCTACAAAAATCATAGATAAGCTGACACTCTCATTTAAAGCAGAAGCTGATGTTGAACAAATTAAAATCTCATATGGATTTAACAACAGCAGCGAAACGGTAGTTGTTTTTTACCATGAGGTTATGTTTGACTTAATGGACTTACTGATAAAAAAACAAGTCATCCAATTACCAAGAGCTTTTAAGAATCCTGACAAAGCAACTCTCAAAGATGCCGCTGATTTATGTTTTATTGTAATTTCGAAATAGAAAAAAGCCTGCACACAACAGGTGGTTTAGCCTACTGGGGCTGATGATGCAGATACGAAAGTTTTTAGTAATTTAGCATGGTTTTAACGTGGGATGACGCCGCTGACGGTTAACTCCCCAGCAGCCCAAACCACCGGAACGTTATGAGCAATTTAAAGTAAGACAAACAACGGTTAAAGACAGCCACTTTATGGCATAAGGAACGAAATGAACCGAAAACAGTCTGAAAAACAAATGGCGATTAACGGCTGAAAAAGTTGACCCGAAAACAGCATATCAAGGTAGGGCACAATTAATACAATTAATTAACATGAGAAATTTAGTTTTTTTAATCGTGATTGCCATTTTTATGGCAAGTTGTTCAAAAGAGAAATTTATAGAACAACAACCTACTAACAATCAAGGAGAAATCAAGCTAGTTACATTAACAGATGGCAGTAAGACATCTGTTACATTGCTTGAATTTAGCAGTGTTGAGCATTATGAGGCAACAATTACCTCGCTTGAGATACAGATGGAACAGCACGAAGATGCATTTTTAGCGACATGGAGTAGTTTAAGTGATGATGACTTAAATGCAAAAGAAACTGAGGTTGGCTTTGTTGACCATCAGCCATTGATTAATTTTGAAAATTATTACAACATCCCTGTCACTTTACGGCAAGTTTATGTCGCTGCCGAGGAATTTTGGCTTAACAATGAAGAGCTTAATATTGAAACTTATCCTAAAAAGAAGTATCCCTTCAGCGTCGTAGAAATGACCTTGCTGAATGGCAATGGAGAGGTAAAGATCGGGGATAAAATCATTAAGTTGACCGAAAAAGGATTTGTGGAAATCAGGAATCTTGATGTTGCTACCTTAATCAGGATAAATGAAGGAGATGAAACAGCTTACAGCGAACCAACGGTAACCACTAATATTGAATTTGATGGAGGCGGGAAAGGTGAATGTACCAACTGGAAAGGGAAAGACTATCCAGATTATTATGCAACAGATCGTAAGGTTATTAAGCATGTACATTTTCATAGTTATCCCTGGAAAGGAGTTGGTTGCGCTGAAATCACTTCTTACAAGAAACAAGGAAGCAGTTGGAAAAAGTACAAAATGGATTTAGGAGTTGCAGTTCAAAGCTACTTCAGAGATAAGGATTGTAGTGGTTCAGTGGCACAATGGTCAGGATGGAAATACAAGAAAGCCAAAAGCATAGAAAAAAATAATTCAATTTGGGGAGCTTTTCCACAATATAGGGCTGAAAAGAACCTGTCAATTATCGGTTATTTTCAATATGCCGGTTATTCAAACCAGAATGTTCTCACATGGTAAGAATTTCAAAAAAATTTGCAATGCTGAGCATTATGCTCAGCGTTGCTTTTCTGAAAATAGCATTCCCGCAGGAACAAAAAGTTTATTATGAACTTTCTAAGTTTTCCAAATGGAGATTTGTTGCTGGTCCTGTGTTATATAACAAGGCAGAACTAACGCCCCAATATGGTGACATGACTTTTGAAAATAAGCCAATGCTTGGTTTTAATGCTGGAGTGATGTATGATTTCTATCCCGACCATAAGTGGTCATTTCAAACAGGGTTACTTGTTGCAAAGGAACCAATATGCTCTGTAACATACAAAATATTAAAAGAAAATCTTTATTCTGAATATCAGGAGGATCTAGTTGACAGTTACAAATCATATGCACTTTATACTTTCTCATTTCCTTTGCTTTTGAATATAAATTTACAAACAGGGGAAAAAACCTTTGCATCATTTATAACAGGTTTTAAAGCAATGTATTTTCCTAATGGGAGTTCCGACTTTGTTGTATCAATTTCAAATGAGGAGATATCCGACTACCGAGAAATATTTGGATTAAAACTGGAAAGTCCGGAGAACTCATTTCAAGGTAGTTTTGTGATTGGGACGGGGTTTTCTTATGCTTTGCAAAAGATATTGCTTAAAGCAAATCTAATTTATGTAATGAACTTCCAAAATACCATTTCTGGGGAATATCAGTTTGCTAATTTATTTACTTCCCTTGACACCAGAGGATACTATGATTTATCAGGGAATTACCTTGGATTACTGTTTTCGGTAAGTTTGAAAAAAAGTAAAAAGGAATGACAAAATGCTCATAACAAAAGCTAAATGCAAGCGGGCAGATAGTGGTGCATTGAAGCATGTTGCACTTTTTAAACATAGTCGTTTATTGAATGTTATATGTTTTGAAATGCCCGCCTGCACTTAGCTTCGGACGTTACAAGCAAGCCTAAAAAAAGACAGTGACATGAAAATCGACAAGACGAAATACAAAGAAAAAAGACAAATCGGAATGACTGCCGACCTGACAATCCGACCCGATAAAGTTTTATTTTTTACCGACACACATTTTTTATTTTTTAAGAGCCTACCCACATTGCACACATTGGCAAGTCGCACGTGCCGACACTCAAACCAAAACTTGCCAAAGAGTGCAACCTTATAATCACATTAATTGGTTTTTCAATGGTTTTTAGAATACCCAAGAATCGGAAAGCGAAACAGAACATTATTGCTTGCAAAAGTTATGAAATCTAAGTTAGCCTCAAAGGCACTACTTCTTAAGGAAATCCAATTTAGGTTTGGCAGAAACATAACTTCTGCATCTGAATGCGAAGAACTTTCCAATCACGTTTATAAAACTATACATGTTCAAATTAGTGCACAAACACTTCGCAGGTTATTCGGATTCATCAATGATGAGATGGTCTAAAAAAACTGGACAGGAATTTACTAATTTTAAAATTTTTGTCATATGGAAAAGTCAAGAAGAACATTTACGGCTGAATTTAAAGCGAAGGTTGCCATAGAGGCGATAAAAGAGAAC
>Ga0209201_1001460_pt1 | contig 26982 bp, 21 predicted proteins | sample AD_UKC055_MetaG_FD_184411 | JGI IMG/M metagenome (GOLD analysis project Ga0209201, IMG submission 184411) | Active sludge microbial communities of municipal wastewater-treating anaerobic digesters from USA - AD_UKC055_MetaG (SPAdes) (version 2) | ecosystem: Engineered > Bioreactor > Anaerobic >...
TTCGATTTGAGCGGGTCTCAATCGGCAGCCCGACCAGAAGGGTGGTCTGGGTACGTCCCGGCCCTGATACTCCAGCCCGGCCCGGGAGAACCGCAGTTCGAGCTCCTCTCTGCTGGCCAGAACAGACGACTGGCGCGACGCCCACGCGCCGAGTTGGCTTTCCCTTGGGCGGGTCGCGAAGTAAGCATCCGCCTCCGCGCCGCTCACCGGGGTTACGCTGCCTTCCACGCGCACCTGCCTGCCGAGTTCCGGCCAGTGGAAACAGAGCGCAGCCCGCGGATTGGCCTTCAAATCCGCGGCTTTCCGGCTGTTGAGGTTTGTATAGAACACAAAACCATCGCTATCAGCATGTTTCAGCAGAACCATTCGAACGGAAGGCTGCCCTCCGGGCGCTACGGTAGCCAGGGCCATGCTCTCGGGCAGATGTACTCCGACTTGACGGGCTTCGCGCAGCCACGTATCGAAAAGCGCAATTGGGTCGGATACGTCAGGTATCAACACAACAAAGCCTTCCGGCGCTGCTCAAGGTGCGCCAGCGGCCAGTCTACTTGACCAAGGCTGCCTTTTTGGAGTTTGAACTGCGCGATTCCTCGACCAAGCGCCCTGTGTCGCTTGCAATAACCGATTCCTCGTCGGTGGGAATGACGAACACGCGAACCCGGGAATCGGCGGCCGAGATATCCGTTTCGGAACGCTCGTTCTTGCCGGCGTCAATTCTCAGTCCCAGATAGCCGGCGTTCTGGAGAATCCGCGCCCGCATTGCGGCGCCGTGCTCGCCGATTCCGCCCGTAAAAACAATGGCATCCACCCCATTCATCACCATGGTGTAGCCGCCAATGTAGCGGGCAACGCGATACGAAAACATATTCAATGCCAGCGCGCATTTTTCATCGCCTTCGGCGGCAAGGCGCTCGATATCGCGGACATCGGCCTTCCCGCAGATACCCTTGAGCCCGCTTGCTTTGTTCAGTAGTTCGTCGACCTCTGCGGCGCCCATCCCAAGTTCTCGGATGAGAAAGAGAGGGATGGCAGGGTCCAAATCGCCGGACCGCGTCCCCATGATGAGGCCCTCGAGAGGGGTCAGGCCCATGCTGGTATCAACAGCCTTTCCGCCCTTCACGGCGGTAATGCTGCACCCATTGCCCAGATGGCATGTGATAACCCGGGTCTCTTCAGCGGGCTTATCCAGCAGTTCAATCGCCTTGCGCGAGACATAGCGGTGCGACGTCCCGTGGAATCCGTACCGTCTGATGCGGTGCTCCTTGTAGTAATCCATCGGAAGGCCGTACATGTACGCGTTTCGGGGAATGGTGTGATGGAACGCCGTGTCAAATACGGCCACTTGCGGCGTGTTTCTGAAAAACTCCGCACAGGCCTCGATTCCCAGGATGGCCGGAGGATTGTGCAGCGGGGCCAGTTTCGCGCATTTTCGAATGCCGTCCAGCACGGCATCGTCGATGATCGTCGACCCGGTAAACTCCTCTCCCCCGTGGACCACGCGGTGGCCTATGCCTTCGATCTCGGCGATATCTTTAAGAAGGCCGCACTTATCACTCATAAGAATCTGGCAAATGGTGTTGATCGCATCGGAGTGGTTCTTTACCTTCAGCCGTTCCGGGTTCTCCAATACTTCGTGGCAGGAACAAGACTCCCAATGGGTAAGCCGGCAGCTGCAATTGATGCCAGGTCCCGTCAATCCGATGCGCTCGATAATTCCCTTTGCAATTGGCTCCGGCGTCTGACCATATTCGTATACTTTGTATTTGACCGACGACGAACCACTGTTAAGCACGAGTACCTTCATAGAATCCTTCTCCAAGTCCGCAAACGGACTGCGCACCCGCAGGCATTCGCAATCAGATAGTCATACGCGTTCTAACTCAGCAACTGGCTTTGCACCACGGTGACCGCGGCGACCCCGACAATGTCTTCCGGAACACAACCACGCGACAAATCGTTAACCGGGAGACGTGTCCCCTGGATGATTGGGCCATAAGCCTCGGCGCCGCCAAGGTACTGGACCAGTTTGTACGCGATATTCCCGGCATCCAGATTCGGGAATATCAAGACCCTTGCGCGCCCTGCCACCTCGCTGTTGGGCGCTTTCTTGCGCCCGACTCGCTCGGCCAGGGCAGCGTCTCCCTGCAACTCGCCGTCAATACGCACCTTTGAGTCAGCCCCGAACACTTCCTTCGCCCTCTTCTGGGCAAGTTCGGTAGCCTTGACCACCTTCTCAGTGAGGCGGCTCTTGGCAGAGCCTTTCGTCGAGTATGAAAGAAGAGCGACCGTGGGTTCGATGTCGAAACCGATGGCCGATTGTGCCGTGGCGATTGCGATCTCGGCGAGCTGTTCGGCATCCGGATCCTCGACCAGACCGCAATCCGCGAAAAGATACGTTACGTCTTCGAAGGCCATGAAGAAAAAGCTCGAAGCCAGTTTCACCCCGGGCGCGGTCTTCAGAATCTGGAGCGCCGGCCGAAGAGTATCGCTCGTGGAATGCGCGGCGCCGGCTACCAGGCCATCCGCCTTCCCTTTGTGCAGCAACATGATTCCGTGGGGAATGCAACTGCTCATCACGGCTTTGGCCTGCTCTTCCGTGACCCCCTTGTGCTTGCGCATCTCAAAATACTCGTGGGCGAAATCATCCGCCCACGGCGCCTTGACCGGGTCAACGATCTCGAATCTCTGGGTGATGCCGAGGCTCTTCAGGTTGCCCAGTATGCTGTCTGGTTCACCAACAAGCGTGACCGGCCCGATGTTCTTCGCCTGGATTTCCCCCGCGGCTTTCAGCACTCGTTCATCGGCGCTTTCCGGAAGCACGATCCTTCTCGGACTGCTCTGTGCTTTTTCGATGACCCATTCAGCGAACCCCATTTATTACCCACCCTTTCCTAGTGACAGCCCTCAGGCAGTATACGCAGAGTGATGCTCTTGTTGAAACGTCGAAAAACAATACATAGGACACCGCATGCGGGCAACGCATCACGGCTTTGAGCGATTCTTGATTCGTTGATGTCGCTTCCCAAGGGCAGTCTGTACTCGACGTGTCGCAATTGGCGGCCAACACGCCGTAGTCTAGAACAACGGTCAAAGCGGTGTCAACGTAACGTAACCTGACAATCGGGATAGCCGGGACTTCCAGATATTCGAGACTGCCCCCCCGGTCTGGTTCAATGCAAACGAGCGCGCTGCGGCACGACCGGTTCCCTTTGAGCCTTCCGCCCCGCTCCGTATTTCTACCCGGTCCGAACCACCCGCGCGACGTGCCTCAAACAGCGCAAATGGTCCACGGGCGAGTGGACCAACGAGCTGCACAGGTCGCGGAGAGCCTCATCGCCGATGCGGTCAAGCCGAAGCGCTTTTCGCTGGTCCGGCGCGCGAAAGGCCCAGAGCAGTTCTCCGGCATAAGGAGGCCGCACTACCTCTTTCTTCGGTTTTCCACGCTTGATCTGGCTTAGGACCTTTTCGAGCCGTGCCTCTGAGGAGCCGGAAATTCCATTCACGTCCGCAAGGCCTTCATGAACCATGTTCACAACCGCGGGTTTCGTCAGCAGGGGCATCAGCCAGCGCTCGAGTTCATTCTCGAGAATGCCGCCCAGCAGAAAATCCTCGGGCGGGGTCTGGCCGCCGCTCTTCAACAACCGAAGCATCTGCTGGGACTGTTCCGAGAACCCATCCCAGCCGGGCAGCCATCCGTCCAGGGTCTGTCCCACACGGTCCGGCAGCAGGAGCGTGAACAGCATCCCGCTCTTCTCCGCCGCAGCATGCGCTTCGCCTCCGTGCATGTCGCGGACGCCCCTGCGAACCGATGCCAGATATACGGTGTCCCGAGTTTCGCATTGCGTGCCTTCGACCTCGATAACGATTGAAACCCTGCGTGTTGGCGCGTCGTAATCCGCCATGAACGAGACCCTTCCCCCGCGGGGGCACAGGCGAAACGCGTGCTGAAGTATCGCGTTCCAGACCCTGACGAGCACCCGCCGCACAACTGCAATGGGAGGAATCGGCCTTTCAACAAAGACTTCAATTGCGATGGAACGCTCCGCGGCCTCTTGAGCATTCGCGGACACGGCATCGTCAATGGTCCGCCGCAAATCAGCGGGTTCTATTCGGATGTCGCCGTCCAGAAGTGAGAGAAAGGCGTCGACCTTATCGAGCGCGTCCTGCAATGCGGCATCCGATCTCGAACCGCCCTCCTTCACCCATCCGCACGCTCTCAGTGCCGAATGCAGCTTCGAAAAATCTTCTGCGAGCCGGAAGACGCCTTCGTCGGAAGGGCCCGGTTCGCGCATGCCCTTCAACCGGAGTTCCATTCCTGAGGGGGTTCGGTCGAGCCGGCCGCCGCGGGTCGCGACCGTCCATCGTTCGCACAATGTTTCAAACGCTATAGGCAGAATGCCCCCTATAAGAAGCCGCGCAGGGAAAGAGCCCGGACCATCCAGAATAAGGGCTATCCGCGGGACAGCGTCTTCCTCAAACAGTTCGGCGACCAGAACGGCGTCTTCAAAGAGTTCCACGCTGTGAATAAGCGATGAGAGACATGCCCAGGCTTGCGCGCGGTCAAACACGCAGGGAGACGCGGCGTCCAACAGGACAGAGCATCGCTCGTTCCGTATGTGGGACGCATGCTCCTTCAGCCATTCGGCGGGGTCGCATGCCGCGTATTCCGGCGGGCGAAAGATGTCAAGACACAGCTTAACGGACGCAAGGCCGTTCAGGACGTCTTCGAGGTCCTCTTGGGCGTTAGCCGGCTCGTCAATTCGCGCGGCAAGAAGCTCGCGAACGTGAGCGAGGGCGGGTTCTATCGTGGCGGCAACCGTATCCATACCGGCGTTCAGTGTACCCGTGCCGGCAGTGCCTTTCCAGAATGTTTTTGCACGCGCCGCGTCAAAAGCTTAGAGTATCGTGCAAACGAAGGATCGATCCGTGCGGAGGGAGTAACCATGGAAATCTACGGGAAAAAGTACACCACGAAAGAACTGCGCACGCGCGTGGGCAACATGGACCAGATCGCCGGGATCCGTACCGTGCAACTGGATGACGGCAACGAGCGGCCAACCCGTGCGGCCATTATTCACACGGGCACGGGCCTCGAATTGACCGTTCTGCTGGACCGGTGCCTCGACATTTCCGCCGCGTCCTTCAATGGCAAAGCCATGGGCTGGCGGTCCACCACGGGCGATGTAGCGCCGCAATACTTCGAAGCCGAGTGGCTCCGGTGGCTCCGCAGCTATTTCGGCGGCCTGGTCACGACCTGCGGCCTGATGAACGTGGGAGCTCCCGACGAAAAGAGCGGGCTCCTGGGAACGGGCCTTCACGGCCGCATCGGCAACACGCCCGCGAAGAACATCAAAATCACCCAGGAATGGCAAGGGAACGACTATATCCTCAGCGTTTCCGGAACCATGCGCGAGACGGTCGTGTTCGGCGAGAATCTGACCCTTACGCGCACCGTATCCACCAAGCTGGGCGAAAAACGCTTCTGGATCCACGATGTGGTGACCAACGATGGATTCAAGACGACGAAGTACATGTTGCTGTACCACTGCAACATCGGCTGGCCGGCCGTCGATAAGGGCTCGGAGATCATTTCCCCCAGCAGGTACATCGCCCCTCGCGACGCCGAGGCCGGGGACAACAAGCAGAACTGGTACAAGCTCGATCCCCCCACCCACGGCTACAAGGAGAAGGTTTATTACCACGACATGGCCGCGGACAACCGGGGCAATGTCACGGTGGCCATTGTCAACAGCGGCTTCAAGGGCAGGGGCGAGGGCTTCGGCGTCTACCTCAAGTACAATAAGAAAGAACTTCCGCGCTTCGCCGAGTGGAAGCAGATGGGCGAACAGGATTACGTGGTAGGCTTCGAACCGTGTAACTGCGGGGTCGAGGGACGCGCTGTCGAAGAGAAGCTCGGCCTCCTGCATTCTCTCCGGCCCGGCCAGAGTCAGGAAGTGCATCTCGAGTTCGGCGCGTTGACCAATGCGAAGGATGTCGCAGCCCTGCGGAACGCCTGCAGCAAGGTCGAGACGGAAATCGTCGACAGCTACAAGCGTTTCGTAAAGAAGCCCCGGTAACCGTCCAATCCTGAGTACAACAAGCGCCTCCCGTGTCCTGACAGGCGGGGGAGGCGCCGGTTTCTATGGACAGCTCAATGTTCCGCGCTCGCGACGGTGTGGGAAGCCCCGTCACCGAACATTGTCTCGAGGGCGCGAGCGGCGTTCCCGCGTGACCAGTTCCACGTGCGCCAGCCAGCGTCACGCAGTTGCTCCCATTGCTCCCCCAACCCGAGGCGCACCCTTTCAGCGTCGCGCTCGTCCAGCTCGCCGATAGCGGCAACGAGCCCGGGGACCGCATCAGCGCCCAGGGAAAGGGCATACGCGGCGTCAAACGGCTTCCCGTCGCGTGTCCGGGCGAGATTCCAGGAAACGATAATTCCACCCGGATTCACTGCGTGAAACGCGAGAACCAGCAGCATCCCGCTCACTACCATGCCCACCATAAAGCGCTTTGCGCGGCCCCACAGCGCCGTTACCGCGAACCACGCCAGCGAGAAGCCAATCCACAGCATGAAGGCCGTAGAATAGAACCGAAGCTGCGTCAGCCCGTAGGCGTCGATGTACAGGTTCATACGCATCAGGGCGGAGACCATGATTACCCCCACCAATAGCAGCTGAACCACCGAAAGCAGCCGGCAAACCACTTTCTCGTGGCGGCCGCGATCGCGCATGAGCCAATGGAAGAAGTACTGCAGAAGCAATGTCAGCGCCGTCACCGCGCACAGTTCGAAGAAGCCGTGGCGGGCGTACTCCGAGTACGTCAGGTCCGCAACGGTTTCGACGCGGCCGCTTCCGCCAAAAAAGTATTGAAACTGCACGGTTACAAACGCGAAAAAGAGCATATCGACGGCTCCGAACACGATACCGGTCTCCACTCCGCCCACCCGGATACTCCGAAGAATACCTTCGTTCGGGGCATGACGCACAACCCCGAAAATTAGCGCAGCCAAGAGCCCACCACCTATCCAGGCACTCACTCCGAAGGCGACAACGTGTTGGCGTACGGATTGCAGGTCAAAAGAAAACAACCTTGAAATCAGCTGTCCGAACGCCCGGTCTGCTGAAATCAGCAGTACCCCAAACACGGTCAAAATGGGAACGGCAAGCACTACCCCCAGGAGCGCGGACGAAACCCATGGTTTTCGTAATGAATCTACGCGCCACTCCCTCGGGTTTGCGGCCGTCAACGCATGCCATCCCCCGAACAGTATCTTCATGGTTCCGCGCGCGAGCGTCGCGAGATATTCCAGAAACGACGCGCAGGCCGGCGGGAATCCTCCGATTGCACCCGCGGCCAAGGCAGAACTGGCGAGCCAGCAGCACACCGCAAGCCACTTCAAGTAGGCGCCGTCGCGCCAGGCAAAACACACCGCAAAAAGCCAACTCGAGACGATCAAGGCAATCGCCCATGCGGATAGCCGCTCTTGGCGCCGGTAGAGAAGCACAACGGCGCATGCCAAAACCGCGGTCGCCCATACAGCGGCGTTCAGTCCGTAAGGCAGAGCGCGCAGCAGCAGGTCGCCAAGCGCGCCAGAGACAAGCGTCGCGGGAAGCAGCCAGCGCAACGCGGGGCTCACTCCGGTTCTGGCGGTCTGTGGTTCATTATCCGTATGCGAATCGGCGTCGGCTTGTTCCATGGCGTCCCCGGCTCCTTTTCTGTAAAGTACATTGTATGACAAAGGTTATGCGCAAAAAAGGAGGAGGAGCGAGGCTCCTCACTTGTTCCGGACCGCGGAGATCAGCGCTTCCATGTGGCTCAAGTACCGTTCGAGGGCTTTCCGGCCCTTAGCTGTGAGCCGGTACTCGGTCTTGGGCATGCGGCCTTCGAATGTCTTGTCGCAGTGGATGTATTCCGCTTCCTCGAGCTTCCGGGCGTGTACGCTCAGGTTACCGTCCGAGGTTGCGAGCAGCTTCTTTAACTCTCTGAAGGTCAAGGATTTATTAACGGCCAAAGCGCTCACAATCGCCAGCCGGATACGCTCGTGGATAATGCGCTCCATGGGCTCGGACGCCTTCGCACCATCCGGCCCCTGGATGACTTCCCGGAGCTTTGCCTGCTTCTCTTCGGCTGCGGCTTGTCTTTCGACCGTATTGCGTCTACCCATCGTTCTGCTCCCATCAACGGCAGATTAACCGCCGTATCGCAAGGCAATGATAATTCCAAAAATGATATGCACCCCCCCGAAGCCCGCCGCCAGAAACACGTCGCCTGCCGTCATCGGACCGGCCAGACGAAATGCTCCATACTCCGGCAACAGCGCCAGACCGCCTCCCAGCAGCATGAAACACAACCCCATCAGCGGGACCACCCGAACGGAAAAAGCGCCACCGGTCACACACGCCACGCCGTACAGCAGCAGCCACGTGAGCGGCAACAGATGACGCACCCCAACGCGGGTCAGGACAAGAGTCAGCACCGCGCCGGCGACAATCGGCGGCGCGAGACTCAGCGCGAACCTGCGCCCCGGTCCCATCCAGAGGGATTCCCTGTTCCGCTTCGCCTTCAGGTACATGGTGATGGCCCCAACCGTGACGCTGATGCACGCGGCGGCCATCCATGTGGCGAGCCAGGGCGTACCCGGCCGGGCCGCCCAGTAGCTTCCCGCCAGCGCTACCACGCCCATCATCACCAGTCCATAGCCGGGTACCGACGTGAACGACGACGAACGGGTCATGGCCTCGCGGATAAAGGCCAGGTTGTCCATCGCCCGCTCGTGAAGCTGGACCGGGGCGCCGCCCCCGGGTCTCTCTGCCGGTTCACTACTCATCGTTCCGCCAGTGTACTCTTACTCATCGCATTTGCCAAGTACTTTATGTCTAAAAGGCCATGAAAGTTTCCTTGCCCGCCCCGAACGCGCTATTCATCCTCCCCGCAAATGACATCCACGCCGCTCTTTCGTGCGACAATCCCCAGCTGGCTGACTGGCTCAGGGCAAGTCCCGCCACAGGTTTCCCAAATAGGTGGGACCGGAGATGCCCGGCGATGACAACAGACGGCTCAACGGTCCGCGGAGATCGGGGAGCATCGAGAAGCCGGAAATATCCCGAATGGGCACGAACCGGGCTTGGCACAGCCGGGGATCACTACCCTTTGTCAGAATTCCCCCTCGAACCTCCCCCCAGAAACAGATGTTTACGATGTGGCATCGCTTGTCAGGCGAAAGGCTGTCGTTGACCAGCGCAATGTCCCCAACCGAGATGTCCAGGCCGGTTTCCTCTCGAACCTCGCGCTGCAGCGCTTCGGCAAGAGATTCCCCGAAGTTCACACCGCCGCCGGGAAGGAGCCAATACGTTTGCCCCTCTTTCTGGTGCTGCACGAGGAGAACACTGTCGCCTTTGCGCAAGATCGCGGCGGCGCGGATACGTGGAACCGGCGGCAATCCACCATTCTCGGTCATACGATGTACTCGGCCACCTGGCGCCGGAGCACGGGGTCGATCTCGGCGTCGAGCACCACCACGTTGTCTTCATACTCCTGGCGCAGGACTTTTCCGGCATCGTGCACCCGGGCCACAATGCCGCCCTTGTGCTGAGGAATGCGGAGCTGAACGCGGCACAATTGCGGCGTCAGATTTGCATCGATGGCACGGAGCAAATCCTCGATGCCGGCCCCGGTCTTCGCTGAAACGCGCACGCCCCGCCCGAAACGCGCCTCCAACTCGTGGGCCTGCGTCGGCGTGGCGATATCCATCTTGTTCAGCACGAGAACACTCGGTTTCTCCCCTACCTCGATCTCATCGAGAACGCCGCGCACGGCTTTCATGTGTTCTTCAGCGGCGGAATGGGATGCATCGACAATCATCAACAGCACATCCGCTTCGTTGACCTCCTCGAGCGTGGCGCGGAAGGCTGCAACGAGCGAATGCGGGAGATTACGGATGAACCCTACCGTGTCCGTGAAAGTTACCTCGCGGCCGCTCGGCAAGGCGCGTCTGCGGGTGGTGGTGTCCAACGTAGCGAACAGCTTGTCCTCAACGAACGCACCCGCCCGGGTCAGGGCGTTCAGCAATGACGACTTTCCCGCGTTCGTGTAACCGACGAGTGCGACGGTTCCGATCCCGCCCTCAATACGGCGTTTGCGCTGGATGCGGCGGCGGTTACGAGTGCCTTCCAACTCCGCCTTGAAACGGCGGATGCGTTCGCGCACCACCCGGCGGTCCACTTCAAGCTTCTGTTCGCCGGGTCCGCGCACCCCGATGCCGCCCTGCTGGCGCATCATCGCCGAGCCGCGGCCCGTGAGACGCGGAAGGAGGTATTCGAGTTGGGCCAGTTCGACCTGGTGCTTGCCCTCGTTGGATTGGGCGCGCAACGCGAAAATGTCCAGAATCAACTGGGTGCGATCGACGACCTTTATCCCCAGGGCGTCGCCAATGTTGGCGCACTGGCTTGGCGCGAGGTTACAGTCGAAGATCGCCAGACCGGCTTCGTGCTCTTCACACGCCGCTTTAAGAACGTCGAGTTTGCCGCGTCCGATGAGCGTGCGGGGACATGGCTTTGGCCGCCGTTGCACAACCGTCACAGCCACATCAGCGCCGGCCGTCCACGCCAACCGCTTCATCTCTTCCAGGGATTCTTCGACATCGCCAGGGTCATCCGGCGGAAGTATCAACCGCACCAGAACGGCGGTTTCCGTCACCGGTGGATGCTCCAGTTCGATCAGTCTTTCGCGCTTTTCCTGCTCCATCCCATTATCTTTCAAATGAAACGCCAACACACTCACTATATCACGTACGGGACCATTGAATCTGCGTCCTCATACCCTTAGTCTATGCGCACGATCAAGACACCCTTGTTTGAAGGCTCAAGATGACGGGGAAAATGAAGATTATGACGAAGCAATTTCACTTGTGTATGGCGGGACGAGCAGGCATGGCCTTCATGGTGGCGTTGTGTGCATCGAGCGCGCACGCGGCGCCCGAACCCGCGGAGACCGAAACCACAGTTGCGCCCACGCCGCTCGAGGAGGTGTTTCCTTTGCCTGAAACAACGTACGACACCCAAGCATTCGCTGACAAGGTCCTGAAGAACGGCGGCAGAATCGACTTCGTGTTCGGCGACGAACGCCCGTTCGCGCAGTGCCACGCATCCACGCTGACCCAGCCCGCCCCGGGCGTGCTGCTCGGTGCGTGGTTCGGCGGCACCGAAGAAAAGGACCCCGACGTGGGCATCTGGTTCTCACGGTTCGCGGACGGCGTCTGGGCGCCGCCCCAGCGCCTGGCCAAGGTGAACGACACCGCACACTGGAATCCGGTCTTATTCACCGCCTCTGGAACCGGCACATTTCTCTTTTTCAAGGTGGGGCCCGAAATCCCGTATTGGCAGACCTACTGGATGAAAACAACCGACGCCGGAGTGACGTGGACAGCGCCCCAGGAACTCGTGCCTGGCGACAAGGGCGGTCGCGGCCCCGTGAAGAACAAGCCCATCATTCTCTCCGATGGCGCATGGCTGGCCCCCGCCTCGACCGAACTGGAGGGATGGAAGCCTTTCGCCGACCGCTCTGACGATGACGGCAAGACGTGGACCCGCACCGAAGACTTCGCCATCGACAACGTGAAGATCCCCGGTATAGGAGCCATCCAACCAACGCTCTGGGAATCATCCCCCGGAAACGTGCACGCCTTGTTGCGGACCGCAGCGGAAAAGGTCGGACGCGCCGACTCGGCCGATGGCGGGAGAACCTGGTCGCCTATGCGCCTCACCGGTCTCCCCAACAACAACAGCGGCATTGACGTTCTGAAACTCGAAGATAGCCGCCTTCTATTGCTCTACAACCCTATCGGAAAAAACTGGGGCCCACGCACCCCCCTCAACCTGGCAGTCTCGACCGACAATGGCGAGACGTGGACGGACCTTGTCAGCCTCGAAACCGGGGAAGGCGAATATTCCTACCCGGCCATAGTCCTCACGGCCGACGGCGCCGCTCTGTGCTACACTTGGCGCCGCGAACGCGTCCGCTGCTGGCAGATACCGTCCTCGGTGTTCGAATAGACAGACCGGCGGCGGCCTATCCGTGCCCCCAAACGAGATATCCGCCGACGGATAACCGGGGCACGGCGGGGTCCTGCCGGCCCCATAAGTCCGTCTTGAAATAGAAAACCACGCCCGCGGAACTCGCATATCCGTGGGCGTGGCCGCTGTTCGTTGTATAGCCGGGCGGATTACCGCTTCGAGAACTGGAAGCGTTTGCGCGCGCCGGGCTGTCCGTACTTCTTGCGCTCGACCTCGCGGGCGTCGCGGGTCAGTAAGCCATACTTACGCAGCGCAGGACGGTACTTCTCATCCAGCTCGACCAGCGCGCGGGCAATGCCCAGGCGGAGCGCGCCTGCCTGTCCCATCAACCCGCCGCCGCTGCAGCGGGCGCGGATGTCAAACCGGTCCACGGTATCCGTCACATCGAACGGTTGTTTCGCAAGCATCACCAGCACCTCGCGAGCGAGGTACTCGTCCAAAGGCCGCCCGTTTACGATCACCTGGCCCGTTCCGGGTCTCAGGCGCACGCGCGCGGATGCATTCTTCCGCCGCCCGATGGCTACCACTTCATTGGTCTTTGCGTCGACTGCCACTTGGGGTTCCTCTCTTCGATACTCTGCTTCGGTTCAGCTAGAACGTGTACGTTTCGGGGTTTTGCGCTTCATGCGGATGCTCGCCACCCGCATAGATGCGAACGCGCCGGGCCAACTGCCGCCCCAGTCTGTTGTGCGGGAGCATACCCGTTACAGCAAACATCATGGCACGCGTGGGGTGCTTAGCAACCAGTTTCTCGTAGGTGGTCTCTTTGATGCCGCCAAGGTAACCGGAATGCCGGTAATACTTCTTGGCCTGCGCCTTCTTCCCCGTGATGCGCGCCTTATCGGCATTGATAATCACCACATGGTCGCCACAATCCAGGTACGGCGTATACTGCGGCTTGTGTTTGCCGCGCAGTAATTTCGCGGCCTCCGCGGCAACCCGCCCGAGTACCTTGCCCTTGGCGTCAAGGACAAACCATCTCTTCTGAATATCTCCCTTACGGGGGACATACGTTTTCACCGCTTCTTTCTCCTCAACGGCCCTGTACGGCCGTAAAAGCACAGGTATCACCACTTTGCGAGGACAACGCGAACCCAAAGTCTACCTGACGCAAAACCGAATGTCAAGAAATACTCGCGCGTGCGCCCAAATCACCGGATAACACAACGATTGGGGAAACTCACACAAAGGAAACAGAGGAACCGGAGCCCGCGAAGCTCGATGGGGATGGGAACCTGACGTGCCACGCGCAGACCTCCGGGCCTCCAAATCGCGCGCAAGCACGGCTTCGTGCACCGTTTCCAACAGCCTGGGACACGTCTCTTGATGAAGCGCCACCGCGCAATTCACAATGATGCATCCTATCTCATTCTGTTCCGGAGGATTCAATCTCCGTTTTCCCTGTGTCTCCGTGTGAGTTCATCCTTGGTCTTTATGGAGACAATAACATTCCTCCAGCGAGAGGTTTGTTATCCGGCGACCAGGGCGCGCGGAGGACACTTGGCGCGCCGGAGCCAATTCCTCTCCGTGCCGGACGCTCACGGTACCACGAACAACGCGAACCCGAGCCTCAATCGCTCACGTCGACCGTGACATAGTCGATATACATTCCCGCCGCATCCACCTCAGGCGCGGTCGAGCGCATCCGTAAATAGTTGATGCCCCGGGGCTCGCGATACGAGCGCGGGAGATACACGCGAGCCTCTTCATCTACATATACCACCGCGGTCCGTCCGGGCGCGTCCCATTGAATGCGCAGCGTGTGCCAGTCGCCCACCTTGATAACTTCGTTCACGGAGATGTGGCCATCCGGCCGGATAGGAAGCGAAAAGACGGCCTCGTGCTCGCCATTCGGGTCAGTGGGATCGAAAAACCGGTCCATTAGAGAAACCGCCGCCCCTCCAAAGCCTTCGCGCAAAAGAACGCGCAGCGTGAGGACCCCTTTACGGCCCATCGGGAAATTCCAGACCGCGCCGTCGCCCGCCTTGTCGTCCGGACGGCGGACGTGCAATACCTTGCCGCCCCGGGCGTCCGGCAGCTCCACAAGCACAGGACTCTGGACGCGATCTTGCCACCAATGCTTCACCTCGCCGAAATGCTTGAACACGGACCAGCCGTCGAGCCCCCCCGAGAAGTCGTCCTCACGGTGCGTCTCCAGAAGCCAGTTCGGATCAAAAACCAACATGCCGTTGGCGGGACCTTGTCCGGTCATCACGATGACTTTTCCGTGGGGCGCCGCATACGGATACGGGTAGGCGGTGCCCCGATCGCCCGTTTCCGGAGGGGTATTGTTGCGAGTGGGGTCGCGGTACACCTCGCGGTATCCGTGCCAGCTCCGGCATTCGTCATCGGAAATCGCCGCATGCAGCGCGTCGCGCCCGCCATACACGCCCGCACCGTTCACCCGCGGCGGTTTCTCGCATCCGTTCCAGAATACAAGAATTCGGCCATCCGGAATCCGCAGAAAACCCGCCGGTGCGTCCGTACCCAGGAATTCCGTGGGACGCAGGGGCTCCCACGCCGCGCCGTCGGGCGAGTAGGATTCATAGAGGCACCCGGCGTCGGTTCTGGCAAGCATGTAGACGCGGCCATCCTTCAATTCAATGACGCACGGCTCGCACGCGCCGTAACCACTGCCGTTGAAATCCGTATAGGTCGGCGCGGTGAGTTCGGACGGCGACTTGTGCCACGTGTCTCCCCCATCGTCCGAATACACGCATGTGACCACATTGGCGCCGCACGGCGGCCCTGTCTTCCGGTCTGGCAACCACTCCGCAAAGGGTAACACGATGCGGCCCGTGCTTAACTGGGTCACGCCGTTGATGGAACCCACATAACCCTCGAAAATCACCTTGGCCTTGTCCCACTCCGTGCCTCCGTTACGCGTTTTGATATGCCAGATGTCGATGAAATAATCGACGGCGACGGTCTTCCCTTCTCCTTCCCGGCGCACAATCATGGGAAAGAGATGAAATTCCCCATCCCGGTCGAGGAGGGGTAGAAATGCGCGCGGCCCCTCATACTCGAAACGCGGCTCGCCCCAGGTAACTCCGCCGTCTGGCGAGGTTACCGAGTAATTCTTATACAGACCGCCCTCGCCAGTCTCAGCGTAGAAAGATTTGAGGGCGCCGTCGGGCAGCAGGATCACCCCTCCCCTGCGCGGCCCGAGTAGAACCGGTTCCGATACCGCCTCAATATCGGCCTTCTGAGCGGCCGACAGCCTCCCGGGACCCTCCTGGGCGGCCAGGACAGGCCCTGCGCCCCATAAAGACGAGGCTGCAATTGCAGAGAAAAGAGCGGCACGGATGGTTCGGGTAAGCATATATTTTCTCCTGACAAGTTAGGCGCCTTTGACTATAGCATATGGGGGAAACGAACAGAACGTCTTGGGCGTCCCCTTGTCAGGTGTAACCGGACAATTCCTCACGCGCGGCAAGTAAGACTCGCGCTTCCTCTAGAGCGCAAGAGAAGGGAAATTCGTTGATATCCGCACATTCAATCCGTACCATTCCCAGGTAACGAGCTTTTGGCGGCCTTGGAACCATTCGTATGATCATCGACTGTCACGGTCACTGTTCTATCGACGGCTCATACTTCATGTCGGCGGACGATACCGTCCGCAGCATGGACCTTTACGGTGTCGATCGGATCTGTTGCTCCGCCCCAATCACGGAAGACGAAGCCGTGCCCGGCTTGGTCCGCAAACACAATGATCTCATCCTGGGATCCATGAGAAAGCATCCAACCCGAATTCTGGGCATGTGCTTTGTCAACCCCGGTTATTTCCGGGAAGCCCAGGACGAGATCACCCGGTGCGTCGTCGACAACGGCATGACGGGAGTCAAACTGTACCATCAATACTGCATCAACGAGCCGGTTCAGTTTCCCGTCATTGAGCGATGCATTGAACTCGGCGTGCCCATCCTCATGCACGCGGGATATCCCGCGGCGCCCGAGTTGCGCCAGCAACAACCCCGCCTTTCGACCGGGGCCCACTTCGCCGACGTTGCCAAACGCTACCCCGAAGCGATGCTGATCTGCGGGCACATCGGCGGGGGCGGCGATTGGGAACGGCAGCTCAAGGGACTGCGCGAAGCTCCCAGCGTCTTTCTCGACACCAGTGGCTCGGTTATCGACGCGGGCATGATCGAGCGCTGCGTGCGCGAACTCGGGATCGACCGGCTTCTCTTCGCGTGCGACGGCAGCATGGAACGCGGCCTTGGAAAGATTGTTGACGCAACACTGACCAAATCCCAGCGCACCAAACTCTACAGCGCCAATTTCCTCCGAATCCTTGCGAGAAGAGCCATATGATTATTGACGCAAATACATGGATTGGCCACTGGCCATTTCGCGCGCTTCCGCAACGGACAGCGAAAGACCTGCTCAAACAAATGGACCGCCTGGGCATCGGCAAAGCCCTGACCGGAAATCTCAATGGGCTGCTCTACAAAGACGTGCACGAATCCAACCATGAACTCGCGCGCGAGCTCCGGCGCCACGGTGACCGCCTTGTCCCTTGCGCCCTGCTCAACCCCCTTTACGATGGCTGGCGCGACGACCTGCGCCAGTGCCGTGAACAATTCGGAATGCCCGTGCTTCGCCTGACCCCGGGCTACCATGGATACGCTTTGACCGAGCCCTGTGCGCTCGAACTGATCGCCGCGGCGCACGAGATTGGCATGCGGGTCGCGTTCTATTGGCGCGTCGTCGATCCGCGCGGACGCCACCGCCTCGACCCCGGCCGGGAAGCCGACGAGACGGCGGTCCGCTACGCCGCCGGGCAATTCCCCAATGCCCAGTTTCTCATGCTGAATTTCCGGCGCGTACTCGACAAGCCCCGCCCGAAACCGGCCTGCCTGTATGACATCACGCTCTTTGTGGGCCGGAACGGATTGCGGTTAACGGACGAGATTGCCGAACACGGCGCGGCAACGTTCGCCGTGGGCACGACCATGCTCCTGCGGTACGGTTCCGCTCCATTATTGGCGCTCGAGAAGTGCGGTCTGGCAAAACGCGACCGAGAAGCCATCGAATGGCGGAACATCATCAAGTTGATACCTGCACTGAAGTGATGTAACGATCCTTGAACGTACTTTCTGGTCATCTGGGGAGGCTGTCATGACAAACCGCGAGCGCGTTCTGGCAATCCTGAATTACAAACCGTACGACAGAATGCCCATCATCCATTTCGGATTCTGGACCGATACCCTCGACAAATGGGCCGCCGAGGGCCACATTACCCGAGAAGAGGCAGACGAGTGGGCCGACGGCAATCCCTGGGACATCGTGATCAGCGAGAAACTCGGGTTTGACTTCAATTACTACTGTTGCTACAGCCCCAACACCGGGTTGAAACCCGATTTCGAACGCGAGGTTATCGAGGAACTACCCGACGGGGGCAAGAAGGTCCGCAACGCCTGGGGCGTTATCGAACTCGAGAAACCCGGCGCGACGTCCATCCCCGCCGAGATAGACCATCTCCTCAAAACGCGCAAAGACTGGGAACAACATTACAAACACCGCCTTCAGTTCAAACCTGCACGCGTGACCGGGTCGGAGGTCCTGGTGAACGCACAAATGGTCCCATGGAACGAGGGTGGTCTCGAGTTTCTCCAGAAGGACGAACGGGATTATTACTACGGACTCCATTGCGGCAGCCTCTTCGGCGAAGTGCGCAACATCCTGGGCGTCACCGGCGCCAGCTACCTGTTCGCGGAAGATGACGCCCTGTTTACCGAAATCATTGACACCCGGGCCGAACTCTCGTACCAGGCGGTCAAGATGACCCTCGAAAGCGGCGCAAAATTCGATTTCGCCCATTTCTGGGAAGACATCTGTTTCAAGAATGGGCCGCTGATCATCCCGTCGGTCTTCGACGAAAAGGTCGGCCCTCACTACAAGCGCATTACCGAACTCGTCAACAGCTACGGCATCACTATCGTCTCCCTCGATTGCGACGGATGCATCGACGCGCTAATTCCCACGTGGCTCAACAACGGCGTCAACACCATGTTCCCCATCGAGGTCGGCACCTGGAACGCCAGCATCGCCCCATGGCGCAAGCAATATGGCAAAGAGCTTCGCGGCGTTGGCGGCATGAACAAGGTGGTGTTCGCACGCGACCGGGCCGCCATTGACGCCGAGGTCGAGCGTCTCAAGCCGCTGGTCGAACTGGGCGCCTACGTCCCCTGCCCTGACCACCGATTGGCCCCCGACGCGAAATGGGACAACGTCCGCTACTATTGCGACCGCATGCGCGAGACCTTCTCATAACCAGAAAATTCCGCGGCTGAGGCAGGGGAAAGCAGCTTGGCCGCGGTCGCGGAAGTCCTGGAAGAAAGCCGCGGACGGGTCAGGTCCGCGGCTTTTGTTCGTTCTCTTCAGGGCCGGGGGGCGGCGGCTTCCAAAACCCCGCCCCCGCTCCGGAACTTCGTTGCCCCCTGGTCCCTTGTGAAATCAGGCTTTGCCCAATTCGTCCCGGTGCGCCCAGACCTTCTCGAAGGCCGCCACGTATTGATCGATCAATTCCGGCTGGTCCGAGGTCCAATACGGCAAGTGAATGGCTTTACGGTTGATTTCGTCGCATCCGGGCACCGAACCTTCTTCCGGCAGAACCGGCATATGACGCCACCACTTGTCCTCCTGGAATATCGGATACGAGTGCAGCAGCGTCCAGGTGTATTCACCGACACTCACGCCTTCGGCCTGCAATGCTTTCACTGCAGCAGCACGCGACATTCCCGCCTTCTTCTCGTCAATGAACATGGGATTGTTCGCGTAGAACACCCGCTCGACGTCGGGCCGCACGTACTGCTCGGTAAGCCCGGGCAGTTGCATCAGGCGATCGTTCATACGGCGAATCTGGGCAACTCCGGCGGTGTTCCGCTCATCCAGGCCCTTGAGCTGGATGCGGGCAAGAATAGCCGACGCCGGGTGCATGCGCAGTTTCGAGCCGAACGCCGTGCCTTGGTATTTTCGGTAGGGGCTGTCTTCCGGGAATGTCCTGGGCAGGTCGTAGTTCCCATACGTGACGGCCCGCTCGTAGTCTCCCCGGTCCTTGTAATTGGCGATGCCGCCTTCGATCGACGGCAGCGGCTTCCCCGTCTGCAGGCTGAAACCCGCCATGCGCCCCCAATTCCCGACAAGGGTCCCCTTGACACGCGCGCCATGCGCATGGCTGGCGTCTTCCACCACCTGCAAATCATGTTCCTGGGCAAACGCGCAGATGTCGTCCATGTCGCACGGCAGACCGTACCAGTGGACCGGCATGATCGCCCGGGTCTTGCTCGTCAGCCGCCGTTTGCAGTCCTCGACCGAGATGTTCATCGTCCGGGGATCGGCGTCCACAAACACCGGCACCAATTCAAAAAACCGCATTGGCACCACAGGAAACCACGTGCTGAAATCTGGCACCAGCACCTCGCTGCCAGGGGGAAGTTCAAGTGCGAACATCATCGAGGTCAACGCGCTCGTGCCGTTGCAGTGGGCCTTCACGTACGGGCACTCGTGATAGGCCTTCCAGGCTTCCTCGAACTCGGCTATGGGCCCATAGCCCGGGCTCCTCAACAACTCGGAAACCGCCTGGATCTCCTCCTCGCCATAGAGAGGCCACTTCGTCGCATTTCCGAGCTCCGCGGTGACGGCTTTGGGGCCGCCGTTCAGCGCCAAGGCCTCATTCTTGCCCTGCGCTGCCAGGGCCGGCCTGCCCTTCACCGCTCCGCCGAGATAAAGGCCCACACCCAGCGCGCCCGCGGCCTTGATGAATGTGCGGCGCTTGGTCAAAGGAGCATTCGGTTTCGTTTTCATTACCTGTCCCTCCTGGCGTATTCCGTGTTCAAGTAAAGGAATTGTCCCTTGCTCTTATAATGTTCCAACCTGATTCCGGAATCAAACGAATAGCAGCGCCCCGCGCCACGCTGGCCGCCACAGAGGAAAACGCCTGTTCCGGCACCTTTGGGGAGTCTCGCGGTAATCTCTTGGCATTTGAGAAAAATTCAGGTACACTAAATCATGGTGTGTGAGACAAATGCACGTCGCATCAGGGGATAGGTAACCAAGGTGAATGTCTTATGAACAAGGTGTTGAGGATTTCGTTTGCACTGTTGTTGAGCGTTGCGTTGGCAGGGACCGCGTGGTCTGCTGAGAAGGGCAAGCTCGATGATAACCAGTACTGGGAGAAGCATCCCGAGCCGGCGCTGCAGGTTTTCAAGACCACCGGCCGCGGTGTGCGTGCGCTGATCTATCAGTCGCTCCAATCCTTGAAAGAGGGCAACGAGCACTTGCCTATCCTGGGTAGCGTCAAGATATTCGAGGGGATTGGCACGGGGCTGCTCGAACTGAGCGCCAGCACCTGTATGGGCATGGCCGGCTCGAAGCCTCGCCCTTACGATGAATTAAGCAAACCCAACACCATATTGAATGCCGATCCGCTCCTTCGCAACACCCGCCAAGTGGGAGGCACGGCCATCACAGCCTCCGAGGGTCTTCCCATGGTCGCGGGATTGTATGCCGCTCAGAAGGCCACCGACCAGGTGCCGCGCGAAACGAAAGAAGCGGAGGTCCTGCGCAGGGCGCCCGAGAAGAAGCGTATGACGGTGCCCGAAGCCCAGCGGAGATATGTGGGCGAGCGGGCGCAATACGGCCGCAAGATCGAGCGCGGCCGGGGCAATTTGCTCAAGCAGTTGCGCTACGCGGAATAACTCTCGCGAACGGCGCATCGCGTGGTCTTTACCCGCTTGCCAGCACGCAACGAGTATGCTGAATAGTCAAGGTAGGTCCGTGTCCAGTGAAGTCTCTCAAGGATAAACACTTTTGGTTCGTTCTTCTCTTTTTGGCTTCGTTCGCAGCCTTTCTTGAGTTGGGGCGCATGGACGTCTGTACTGACAACGAAGGCCAGCGCGCCACCCCGCCCGCAGAGATGCTCCGATCGGGCGACTTCATTGTGCCTACGATCAATGGTGTGACGTATCTGGCCAAACCCCCAATGCTCTACTGGGCCATCGCCGGCGTGTACAGAGCTACTGGAGAAGTCTCCGCGCTGACGGCCAGAATTCCAACTGCCGCGTGTGCGGTGGCGCTGATCCTTGCCGTCTACGTTGTCTTCCGGGCCAGGCTGGGCGGGCATCCGGCACGATGGGCTGCGCTGGGGCTTCTGGCCTCTCCTTATTTTCTCGAACGTTCCCGCTGGGCCGAGATTGACGTGCCACTGACCCTTGCAACGTTTCTGGCCATCGCCGCCTGCTGGGCGGCCATCGAATCCAAACGCCGTTTTCGCGGCGTCTGGCTCACCGTTGGCGCGGGTCTGGCGATGGGCGCTGCCATCATGTTGAAGGGACCGGCCCCCGTCCTCTTTCTCGGGGCAGCCTGGGCAGCCTATCTGATCACCAGAGGCGACGTTGGCCTGAAGCCCATGAAGCGGCTTGCCATGCTCACTGCCTTGGCGCTCCTGGTCCAATACTTGCTCAAACTAACCGGTATGCTGGCATTTCCAATTGCCCTCGCATCTGTGATGGCGTACACGGCCGTATGGGCATGGCGAAACGCCCCAGCCAGCCGAGCCAAGGCGACCGGTGTTGCTTTCGCCACTATCCTGATCGGTGTTCTCCTTGCCTCTCCCTGGGCACTGGCGGTATTGAATGCGCAGGGATGGGACAGCGTCCGGAAGCTGTTGAGTTCAGAGGTAATTACCCGAACCCATACGGCCACGGACATTAACAGCGGAAGCCCGCTGTATTATCTTGTAGCGCTCCCGCTGCTCGCCGCGCCATGGGGCTTCTTGTTTCCCTTTCATGCGTCTAGACACGAATGGCAGACCAACGGGTCCAACTACCGGCTCTGTATTGTCATGGCGTGGTTGAGCATTCTGACATTCTCTCTCATCGCGGGGAAGGAATATGAGTACATCCTGCCGGCGTTTCCGTTTCTTCTTGGAGCCACAGGCGTGCATTTGACGAACGTGCTGGAGAAGCAGTCCCCCAACTGGATGACGGCGTGGACCCGCCACTGGGGAAGCGCCCTGCTGGTGATTCTTAGCGTCCTCGCGCTTGCTGCTCCTATCTATGCCTCCGTGGCCCTGCGCCATCCTACCCTGATTGCAGAGACCATCCTGCTCGGAGCCGTGGCGCTTGCGGCAGGCGCATGGGCCGTCCGCAACAGGGCATGGCGCGTGCACGGTATCGCGCTGCAGGCCCTTCTTGTCGTCGTGGCAGGGTTGCTTTCAGTGCGGAGTTTTTACTACACGGGCGCCAATTCACCGCGCAAACTGGCAGAGACCGCCGGCGGACTGCTTCGCGCGGGATACCAGGTCGAAGTCGGATGGTTCCGGAATCCGTTCACTCCCGCGTTCGCGTTCTACGCCGCAGCTCCGGTCCCGATACAACTGAACCCAACGATCGTTCAAGAGAGATTGAATGCGGAGACCCCCTACTTCTTCCTGGTTCGCGAAAGAGATCTCAAGAATGGGCAAATCTCCTTGCAACCAAAGGCATATCAAATACTTATGGGGCCCTACACCAGCAAGAAATACCTGATGATCGGCAACGCCTCGCTTCCTCTGCTTGAGCATCCGCCCAGCCACGCGCCCGGCGGGTAGGGCAAAGTCTCCAAACCGCTGGTACTGCATCCCTTGATAGGATTTCCTGTTTTCGACAGGCTCGTGTACAATAGTATCGGTGTGAGTGGGCCGGGTGGTCGCGGCGCCCCCTACAAGGGGTGCCGAGGAAAGTCCGAGCTCCACAGGGCAGGGTGCTTCGTAACGCGAAGGCGGGGCGACCCGACGGAAAGTGGCACAGAAAAGACACGGCCGGTGTCCGTTATTGCGGACCGGCAAAGGTGAAAAGGTGCGGTAAGAGCGCACCAGCGGCTTGGCAACAAGCCGGCTCGCCAAACCCCACCCGGAGCAATTCCAAATAGGGGGGCGATGGAGTGGCCCGCTCCGCCCCCGGGTAGGAAGCTAGAGGCTTGTGGCGACACAGGCCCGAGATGAATGGCCGCCCAGGGATGGTTCGCCGTCCTGGACAGAACTCGGCTTATAGGCCCACTCACCGCAGTGTTCTTTCTTGATCGGCGTTACTTGTATCCCTTCCCACTGCGGGAAGAGGCCAGACGCGCACGCCGGATGACTTCCCGTGGCGGGAAGCGACCGAGAGCTGCAGGCGCAAAGCTCCGTTTGCCCCATCATATGGGAGGTGCTCTGCCTTCTGAAGGTCACGCCGGGATGTCTCTCGTCAAGTTCTATGAGCAGGCTTATCTCCCCAATCGGCGGACAAGAAAGCCCTCGCTGGAGGGATCTTCTTGTCTCCATAAAAACAGGAATGAACTCACACGGAGACACGGAGAACACAAAGATTGAATCCTCCGAAACAGAGTGAGACAGGAAGCATCATTTTGGATTGCGCGGTGGCGCTTCATCGTGAGACGGGTCCCGGGCTGTTGGAAACAGTGTACGAAGCGGTGCTTGCACGCGATCTGGAGGCCCGGGGTCTGCGCGCGGCACGGCAAGTTCCCATCCCCATCGAGCTTCGCGGGCTCCAATTCGACGAAGGGTTTCGTGCAGACCTCATTGTGGAAGATACCTTTTCTTGTGGAACTCAAATCCGTGGAAAACGTCACGAAGGCTCACCACAAGCAGGTGTTGACCTATCTGCGGTTGACGGGTATCAGACTCGGCTGTCTACTCGACTTCGGCGAGGCTTTGATGAGGGACGGCATTTCCCGCATCATAAACGGAGACATTGAGCAGATTTCGCTTCGGCGGGCGCTCCATTTCCTCCGCGTCCTTTGTGCCTCTGTGTGAGTTTCCCCAATCGTCGTATTGTCCGGCGATTCGGCTTATCTCTCTATGTTTGAAGGAGATGCGGCGCGGGAGTAGACTTAATGCCGATTCTGCACCAGCAATATGTTCAACGAGGGGAGTCTTGTGATGAAGAAACGTATAATCTCAGCCGCCACCATAGGTGCGGGCTCCATCGCGCAGCACTGCCACATGCCGGGTTATGCCAGGAGCCCTCATGCGGAGTTGACCGCGTTCGCTGACCCCGACCCTGCGCGCCACAGGGAAATCAAGAAACTCTTCCCCGCGGCACGGGGATACAAGACGCATGAAGAGATGTTCGCCAACGAAAAGTTGGATGTCGTCAGCATATGCACCCCGAACAAGTTCCATGCTGAAGGCGTGTTCGCGGCTCTCGATGCGGGCTGCCACGTGCTCTGCGAAAAGCCCATGGCCACGACACTTGACGATGCACGCAAAATGGACGCAGCTGCAAAGAAAGCCCGAAAACTGCTCATGATCGGGTTTACGCACCGGACATTCGCGGGAAACAAGCAGTGCAAGGAGATACTGACGAAACGCGGGCTGGGAAAACCGTTTATGGTCCGTCTCCGCTTCGCTCACGGGGGCCCGTTCCCTGGATGGGCCAAGAACGACTGGTTCTACAACAAGGACCTCGCCGCGGGAGGAGCTCTTCTCGACATGGGCATACACGCCATCGATTTGGCCCTGTGGCTCATGGGACCGATCAGTGCCGTTACGGCCAAGACGGCCGCTATTGTGAAACGGATCGAGGTCGACGACAACGCCTTGATGTTGCTGGAGTTTGCCAGCGGCGCGCTTGGGTATATCGAAGTCGGCTGGACCAGCAAACCGGGATTCACGGGGTTCGAGGTGTACGGCACCAAGGGCTCGCTGATTTGCGATTACAACAAGGGGCTCCAGCTCTGCGGCGGCAAAGCTTCCGCGGGAGAGGACAGCGTGTCCGAGTGGAAAGTGCTCGACAAGAACCCCGCCGTGGGCGGGTGGCCCGCGGAAATGGTCGAGTGGCTCGAGATCCTGCGCGGCAAACGCCGCCTTACCATGACCGGTCAGGACGGCATCAACGCATTGGCCGTTGCCTTGGCCGCCTACAAGTCCAGCAAGACGGGGCGCCGCGTGGAAGTCGGTTAGGCACGCACGCGCCATAGCCACAACCTGAACGGAGAAACGCATGAGCTTCAAAGCGAAGGCTGAATGGTCCGTGTTGGCAGTGATCGTCACGGTCTTGGGGTGTGCCGCTGGACCCATTTACCGGCCGGGGCAGGAATACCGCACGCTCAGCGGCGCCGAATACGAGCTCGCCGTGCAGAAGAACGGCCGCGTGGACGTTATGCTGCGCTCGGGACAAGTGGTCTTTGCCAACGCTCAGCCAATGGTCTGGTATGCGGATAAAAAGGGATTGGAGCCGCTGCCGATCAAAGGCCGGGCTACCGTTCGGGAACAAGTCAACGACCGCCTCGGACAAGGGCAAAGCATCCTCTTCAAGTATAAGGAATGCGAATGGGCTATTCGGGTGTACCCCGACAAGCCGTTCTTCACGTGCCAGGCCGCCTTTGTCAACAATGGCAAGAAACCAGTCAAGATCCGGGCGCTTAGCCCCTGGTTCCTGGGAGAAGGCAACAATGGCGCGCTGTCACTGGGCGCGCAGCCCGAGTCGGCGGTCTTTCTCCAGAATCCTTCATCTTTCCCTGGACCGCCTCAGTTTCCCGGGGTTACTACCGGCTCGGGAGCGGGGCTCTGGTATCTCGCGGGGTTCAATCCCGCTTCCCGCCAGACTCTCATCGCCGGTTTCGTAACTTCCGATACGGGTTACGGCTCTCTAAGACTTGGGCGGACCTCAAAGGCGAAGGAAGAACTCTTCAATCAGTTCGAGACCATCTGTTACTACGATCCGCCGGTCGAGGTGCCGGCCGGCGGTACCGTGCAATCGGAGGTCCTTTACGTTTCCGTGGCAGAGAGAACACCTCTCGAAGGCCTTGAACGCTACGGCCATGCTGTCGCTGCCGTGAATGAGGTGCCCTTCCGCAGACCCCCGCTCCCACACGGAACGACCGCTCTGTCAAAACCGCACGGACAGCTTTCTGAACAATCCGTACTCCAAGAAGCCGCTGTGATGGGAAAGGACCTGCTCCGTTACGGATGGGACAACATCGCCATCGGCCAGGGTTGGGAAAAAGCCCCTGGCCTTTACGAACCGGATGAAACAGCGTTCCCGAGGGGCTTTGCTCCGCTTGTAAGCGAGATCCACGGCCGTGGAATGAAAGCCAGCCTCTTCCTGAATCCTTTTGTCGTGCCGGCCGAATCCCCGCTGACTTCAAACCATCCCGAATGGCTGGTCCCCGTAGCGCCATGGGCGACTGCTTCGCTGCCTGAGAACGCCCGCATTCTTGATGTGACCGTCCCCGAGGCCGATGCCTATGTCCGTGACCTCTTTGCCAAAGTGAGCACGACATGGGGATTCGATGCCGTTGAAGGTCTGAACATACCGTATGGAGTCCTTGCCGCGGATTCGTATAGGAACCCCTCGCTCACCCGGCTGGACGTCCTCCGCCTCGCGATGTCGGCGGCGGAACAGGGCATGGGAGCCGCCAAAGCTATTTCGGCCACGGGTTCCCTGCCGGCGCTCTGCGTCCGCGCACACGTGATGGAACTCACGGGCGACGTCGCTCCGTTGTGGACAGGAAACGACACGCACCTGGGATTCCTGGATGTCTTCGACGCGGCTTCCCTTCGTTATTTCTTCTCGCCTTATCTGTACACCCCTTCTTTCGGCGCGGCTTACTTCGATACACCGGCATTGGCGGCACGCTGGCCCGGGCTCGAGAGGCCTGTGCTTACGCGGGACCAGACCGTCGCATGGCTCACAGCCATCGCCATCAACGGCGGCGTCATCAAGGTCGGCAACACATTTGCCGAGTTGGACGAGGAACAGAAAGGCATTCTCAAGAAACTGTTGCCGCCCCTGCCCCGGCCGGCCCACCCCCTGGACTTGTATGAAAACAAGCCTGCGCGCATCTGGTCGGCGAATGTGCGAACAAAAGCCGGGGAATGGTTCTATGCGGCGGTCTTCAACTGGTCTGCCACCGAGCAGCCTGC
>Ga0209201_1001463_pt1 | contig 26959 bp, 22 predicted proteins | sample AD_UKC055_MetaG_FD_184411 | JGI IMG/M metagenome (GOLD analysis project Ga0209201, IMG submission 184411) | Active sludge microbial communities of municipal wastewater-treating anaerobic digesters from USA - AD_UKC055_MetaG (SPAdes) (version 2) | ecosystem: Engineered > Bioreactor > Anaerobic >...
CGCTGAAAGCAATCAGGGATCTGCTCGGTGACAAAAAAGTCAATTATGTCCAGGCGCTGGCATACAGCCGTGATAAAAGCAAGGCAAACTTTTCCGCAGCCGTGGCTGCTGCGCGAAGGTCTGATGCAGTGCTCTTCTTCGGCGGCGAGGAGTGGATCCTCTCCGGCGAAGGTCAGTCGAGAGGAGAGATAAATATGCCCGGAGCGCAGACCGAGCTGCTTGAAGCACTGGCTGCAACAGGCAAGCCTGTCATACTTGTAATCATGGCAGGACGACCCCTGGCCATAGGCAGGGAAATTGAACTTTCCGATGCCGTGCTTTATGCCTGGCATGCAGGCACCATGGCCGGTCCGGCTATAACTGACCTGCTCTTCGGCAAGGAGTCTCCTTCAGGCAAGCTGCCTGTCACCTTTGTCAAGGGAGCAGGACAGATTCCGTTCTATTATTACAGGAACAACACAGGAAGACCGGCAAGCGATGAGACATGGACACCGTTTGACTCCATCCCCACGGTCAACCCGCAGAGCTCACTAGGATACCGTACTTTCCACCTCGACTACGGCTACACTCCGTTGCTGCCTTTCGGTTATGGTCTGAGCTACACGACTTTTAAATACAGTGATCTGACCCTCTCATCGCAGGTGATGAAGATTGACGGAACACTTACTGTCAGGGCCAGGGTGACCAATACCGGGCACATGGACGCTGATGAGATAGTACAGTTCTACGTTCGCGACAGGGTCGGCAGCATAACACGCCCGATCAAGGAACTGAAGGGATATAATCGTCTCCGTATCAGCAGGGGCGAAACTACTGATGTCGAGTTTACCCTGACGGCTGCTGACCTTGCCTTTTTCAACGGCAGGGGAGAGGTAACCGAACCGGGGAAGTTTGATGTCTGGATCGGACCAAGTTCGGAGGAAGGGCTCCATGCCGACTTTATTCTGGAATAGAATAATACAATGGCGAAGATGATACAAATCGGAACCCTGTTCCTGGCGGTCGCCCTCCTGGCACCCGGATGTGGCCGCTCAGAAAAACCGGAAGAGTTTCCGGATAAGCCAAACACAGGAGACAATGTTCTGGTGTGGAGCGATGAGTTCGATTACAACGGGTTACCTGATCCGAAAAAATGGGGCTATGATACGGACGGCAATGCCACAGGCTGGGGGAACAATGAATCACAGTATTACACGGCTTCCAGGCTGAAGAACGCCGAGGTGAAGGACGGTTTTCTCTCCATTACTGCACATCGTGAAGATTTTGAAGGTTTTAAGTACACCTCAGCCAGGCTAGTCACCCGTCAGAAGGGCGACTGGCTATATGGCAGGGTGGAGGTAAAGGCAAAAATTCCTGACGGGAGAGGGATGTGGCCGGCAATCTGGATGCTGCCCACCGACTGGTCTTATGGCGGCTGGCCGTCCAGCGGTGAGATAGACATCATGGAGAATGTCGGTTATGATCCTTACAAGATCGTTGGCACGGTTCACACTGAGGCATATAATCACTCTATCAGCACACAGAGGGGAGCAACCACCAATGTTCAGTCCTGCTACAGTGACTTCCATGTATATGCCATAGAATGGGAGGTCAGGGAGATCCGGTTTTATGTTGACGACCTGCTTTACTTTACTTTTACGAATGAAGGCACCGGCTATAAGACCTGGCCTTTTGACAAACGGTTTCATCTGTTGCTCAATGTAGCAGTGGGTGGCAACTGGGGGGGGCAGCAGGGTATTGATGATACAGTCTTTCCCCGGTCAATGGTTATAGATTACGTAAGGGTTTACCAAAAGAAAACAGGGAAATGAAAAGGCTCTTTGTACTGATTATCTCCATCCTGCTTGTCAGCTGCAACAGGCCGCCGGAAAACGGTCCTGGCAGGGATGACGGAACCGGAATTATGGCGGAGGGGTGGATCACCTCGCCGCAGAAAGGTGTTTTATTCACGAAGCATTCCGGGGAGCTTGAGTTCATGACCACTGCCAATACTGATCCGGCCATCGTTGTTGACACAACGCAGCGTTACCAGGAGATAGACGGCTTTGGAAACTGCCTCACCGGAGGCAGTGCCATCCTTCTCAATAAAATGAGACTGGCCGAGCGCACGGTTCTGCTGCGCGAGCTTTTCAGTCCTGATGGAAACGGCATCGGCCTCAGTTACCTGAGAATAACGATTGGGGCCTCGGATCTCAGCGACAGGGTCTTTACCTACTGTGATCTGCCTCCGGGCGAAACAGATCCTCAGATGGAACAATTCAGCATTGAACCGGAAAAAGCTGATCTGATTCCTGTGCTGAAGGAGATTCTGGCCATCAATCCTTCGCTTAAGATTTTGGGCTCTCCCTGGACAGCCCCGCTATGGATGAAGACCAACAATGCATCAGTCGGAGGAAGTCTGAAACATGAATGGTTTGATGCCTACGCAAAGTATTTTGTGAAGTACATCCAGGCCATGAAGGACGAGGGGATTGTCATTGATGCCATCACTGTCCAGAATGAGCCCCTCCATGGAGGGAACAATCCAAGTATGGTCATGACGGCTGCTGACCAGGCTCTCTTCATCAGGCAGAGCCTGGGTCCGGCATTTGCCGCGGCGGGGATAAAGACCAAAATCATTATCTATGACCATAATGCTGACCGGACAGACTATCCCCTTGCCGTGTTGAATGATGCCGGGGCCCGGCAGTATATTGACGGCTCGGCTTTTCACCTGTACGGAGGTTCAATTGACGCCCTCACCGCAGTTCATGATGCTTTCCCGGCAAAGAACCTTTACTTTACCGAGCAATGGGTAGGCGGACCCGGCAATCTCGCCGAAGACCTCAAATGGCATGTTGAAAACCTTATAATCGGCGCTACCCGTAACTGGTGCAGAAACGTGATCGAGTGGAACCTGGCCTCTGATCCATCGTATGACCCGCATACTGAAGGAGGTTGTGACAGGTGTCTTGGTACTGTGACCCTCAGCGGGAACAACGTCACCAGGAATCCGGCATATTATATCCTTGCCCATGCCTCCAGGCATGTAAGGCCGGGATCGGTAAGGGTATCTACCAACACCCTTGGAAACCTGCCGAATGTTGCCTTTCAGACCCCCGGGGGAAGCAAGGTGCTTATTGTTGTGAACACCACACCCGACAAAAGAAGCTTTAATGTAAAGTTCAGGGGAAACACACTTCCGCTCAGCCTTGACGGCGGCGCAGTGGGTACATGGATTTGGTAGGCTGTTATTCCTTTACCACCATCCGGGGGAAACTGCCCTCGCGGGTGAAAATCCTTATGATGTAGATCCCCGGTGACATGGCGCTCATGTCGACTGTGGTCTCCCGGGTGCCGGCTTCCTGCATCAGCAGTATCGTTCCTCCCATGCTGTAAACGCAGATACTGCTTATTTCAGGTTCTGCCCTTACTGTAAGCCGATCACTTACCGGATTGGGAAAGAGGATTGCAGAGATGTCTGCCACAGTTTCACCGGCAGAGGTGATCACATCAGAAGAAGCTTCCCAGCTTTCCGGCAGGCTGTTGTCAAGCGCAGTGTCTTTCAGACGGAGATAGGCGCCGTTGCCGTCTGCATCGGGCCATGGAGTCTCGTCTGAATACACTGTAATGTCTATCACGTTCCCGAAGGCATCGGCGAGGATGAGGGGCTCACCGCTGTTGGACAGATGCCTGGTGAACTGCCCGAAGGGGGAGAAGCCGTATTTTGCCTGGAAGATGGTGGCATTTGATGCCAGTATCACGCACAGGCCGGGCCCGAGGGTGGTATTGGCAGGGAACTGATAAACCACTCCGGTACCCATGAAGTATATCCCGCTCAGGTTAACGGTGGAGGTCCCGGTATTTCGTATCTCCATGAACTCCAGATCATCTCCGTCAGGAAACTGAGTCGAGGTCTGGGGATGGTACATAATCTTCGTAACCGTCAGTTGCGGGACTGCAACGTTGCTGCATGTGCTGTAGCTTCCAAGCCCGACGGTCATCCATTCTTCACGGGCCTGCATGAATGATTTGATGGCTTCAATTCGTTCCGCATGCCTTGCCTGCTTGCCCCATCTCTGGCAGTCGCGTGCAACGGCCTCTGATATCAGCGCCACAGTCTCGTCCAGAAACGCCTCCCTTACCGACCTGTTCAACGGCATCTCCGGCTGAAGCAGGTCATTCCACCTTTTTGAGAGGTAACACCTGAACTGGCTGTTATAGAACAGATCGCGCCAGAAGCGGGAACCATTGTTGTAAAAGTAGTCTTCAAAGTACCACAGGTTGGTTTTGCTCCGGTCCATATCCCACTGGAACAGGTCGTTGCCAAAGGAGAGGTCAAGGTCCCAGACAGGCCCTGCGCGAAGTTTCCCGTTGCGGTCCTTGTGGAAATACGTGCTGTACTGGTAAGCATCGGGATTGGAGGCAAACTCATTTACAATCATGAAGTCAATGAAGGAAGGAATGTCTATCAGTGTGGGATATCCGTTCACCACGGAGACATCGTTGTTGTTCGCGGCTGATTCAAGCCTGAAGAATACATTGCTGATATATGATGTCTGTGCAGCGGTTGCGTCTTCAGGTTTGGGCAGGTCATGGATATACTCCACCGGGGAATGCTGGAATGAATACATCGTCCAGGCAAGGGGATCATCACCTGATCTCTTGTCAGCCTTTGATATGTATCCGCCGGATACTGCGGGAAGTGCGTTGTCATTCTTGCCGATTTTTATCACGTCAATCCTGTGATCGTCGGCTTTAAGCTTCTCCTGGAGCATGTAGAGCCCCCTGTAGTTGTTATTTATGATCACCTCGCAATAGACTGCCCTGGAGGCATAATTGCCCATCTTCCCAAAAAGGTTATGGCAGAAGTAGTCGCGGATGAAGGCGGTGTCAAACACCATTCCGCCGAGTATCCAGTCATTCTCCTCGGGCATGCCGAGCAGGCTGACATTATTGTTGGTGGCATCATCAGCCATGCGGGTTGTGAAACCGTAGTTCTTCTTGGGTGATTCCTGTGAAGATGAACCTCTTATCTCAATGCCTATCCTGCCGTCATAGTTCAGATAGAGAGGATTATCCTGGTCGGTCACATAATTGCGCTGTCCCGGTCCCCGGTCAATGATCTTCATTGTGGCTTTGACCTTTGGCTCGTTCGGGATGGTCACGCTGCCGTCAGTGCTGATGATGACAATGGGCAGGTTGCTGCCGGTCAGCACCTGTCCTGTCAGTTTCGCAGGCAGAATCAGAAGCAACAGTGCATGAACAGCTATATATTTGATTATGCTTCCCCTCACAGGTGCCAAAATTAGCATAATTGTGCTGAAATAGAACGTTTCACGAGCCCGGTAAATTATTGCGTCGGATAAACCTGTAAGGAGCCCCCGGGGCATCGTTGATCAAGAGTAAATGAGGAAAATATCGGAACTTAAATAAATATATCGGACAAGGGTTTCTGGCAAATAAATTATATATTTGCATCTTTAATGCTTTAAGATTGGTTGCGTCCCGATCCATAAAAGTTCTGAAAAGGTACATCATGTCAGGCAGAATGCAGACAGCGATGTTCACCGTCACTACAACCACCATGACCACTCCCGGCAAGGGAGTAGGTATATTCATATGATCCCAGGGCGGACAGCAGTCCGCAAACCCGGCTGAGCCGGAGAAAAGAATTCCATTCCATTACTTAATCTGAACTTTTTTATGAAAGTCTTGAAATTTGGAGGTACCTCCGTGGGAAGTGCCGGAGCAATACGCACGGTAGCCGGGATACTGCAGGGCGAGGAGGGTCAGGCTACGGCTGTTTTCTCGGCATTATCCGGGGTAACTGACAGGCTGACCAGGGCTCTTCTTCTTGCTTCGGAGGGGCGCTTGGAGTATCATTCCGTGATCAGGGAAATTGAGCGGCGCCACCTGGATACTGCATCTGAGCTTCTGGACCCGCAACGTTATGATGGCTTTTCCGGTATGATAGCCGTTCATCTTTCCCGCCTGGACGGTATACTGGAGGGTATTTCAAGGCTGGGCGAAGCAACATCCAGGTCATCAGACCTGGTCTTAAGCTTCGGCGAGCTGATGTCGCTAGACCTGATTGAGCTGGTTCTGGAAGAGTACGGTGCAGATGTAAGGAGGGTTGATGCCAGGGAGATGATTTTTACCAGGCCTGTCAATGGCAGTGAACGGGTCGATTACGAGGCGACCGAAAAAGCCATAGGAAAATTGCTTCCCTGTACCAATAAGATCATAATCACCTCAGGATTCATATCCACCTCCGTGAAAGGTTATCCTTCGACACTTGGGAGGGGGGGATCGGATTATACGGCAGCTATAATCGCAGCGGCTGTCGGGGCGGAGTCACTCGAAATCTGGACTGATGTGAGCGGAATTTACACAGCTAACCCGGCAATTGCTCCGGATGCCTGCCCCATTGCCGGGCTGACATACGCTGAGGCGCTGGAGATAAGCCATTTCGGCGCCAGGGTAATTTATCCTCCCACTATTGAGCCGGTGATGAAAAGAAATATACCGGTCTCAATCAGGAATACCTTTGCATCTGCGGAGAAGGGGACTCTCATCTCATCAGTGCCAACGCCAAATGGCAGTGCAGTAAAGGCAGTCACCTCGGTTGGATCTGTCTGCCTTGTCTCTCTTACCGGCAGCGGAATGGCCGGAGTTGTGGGTATTGCAGCGAGACTCTTTACCGTCCTGGCAAAGAGCAACATCAACATAATACTTATCACTCAGGCCTCATCAGAGCAGTCAATCTGCATTGGCATAGATAATAAAGACGGAGAGAGAGCCTGTGAAGCTATAGATGCCGGGTTTGAATCAGAGATTGAAGCCGGGAGGGTGAGACCTGCCCTGCGTGAGGACGGCTTCGCAATAGTTGCACTGGTAGGAGAGGGAATGAAACATTCTGTGGGGATAAGCGGGCAGGCCTTTGCAGCACTGGGCAGGAACGGGATAAATATTCATGCCATAGCGCAGGGCTCTTCGGAACTGAATATCTCCGTTGTGGTAAAGGAAACAGATGCTCCAAAGGCTGTCAATGCCATCCACCAGGAGTTCTTTCGCTCAGCGAAAAGGGTGATTAACATCTTCGTGGTCGGAACAGGAAACGTCGGTTCTGCCCTGGTAAAGCAGGTTATGGATCGCTCAGCCTGGTTTGCGGGAGAATACCAGACCGAGTTCCGGATAGTCGGTCTGGCCAATACCAGGAAGATGATAATCAGGGAGGAAGGGATCACGGGTCCCGACTGGAAGTCGGTTATGATGGCCAGTGACCAGAAGAGCAACCTTGAGAGCTTTACCGGGCAGATGTTTTCACTCAATCTGCCCAACACTATTTTCATTGACAACACTTCAAGCAGCGATGTCAGCGCCCTTTATGAAAGGATTCTTGAGAAGAGTATCTCAATCGTTACCTCGAACAAGCTTGCTGCCTCATCGTCATTTGAAAACTACAGCAGACTGAAGAGAACGGCAGTAAGGAAGAGGGTGCAATTCGGGTTCGGGAGCAACGTTGGGGCGGGGCTGCCTGTCATTCATACCATTCAGAACATGGTAAAGACCGGAGACAGAATCCAAAGAATTGATGCAGTACTCTCGGGAAGCCTCAACTACATCTTCAACTGCTACTCCAATGGAATGAGATTCAGTGAAGCGGTCCTGCAGGCAGTAGAAAACGACTATACTGAACCTGACCCGCTGACTGACCTCAGGGGATTGGATATTGCCAGGAAGCTGCTTATCCTTGTGCGTGAATCAGGATTTTGTCTTGAGGCTTCCGAGATAGCGTTTGAAGATTTTCTGCCGGGTCCCGTTCCGGAAAAATATGATGCTGAAAGGTTCTTCACACAGATGAGGGAGTTTGATGACTTTTTTGAACAACAGAGAGAGGAACTGTCTCTCAGGAAGGAAAAAATAAGAATCATTGCGTGTTATGAGTCGGGAAGGGCATCGATCAGGCCGGTGAGGGTCAGTGCGGAGCATCCCTTTTATTACCTGGAAGGGAATGATAACATTGTGTCAGTGTATTCAGGGAGGTATTCACTCAGGCCCCTTATAATAAAAGGGGCAGGAGCGGGTGCAGATGTCACTGCAGCGGGTATATTTGCAGATATACTATCTATAGTCAACAGTTAACATGGCAGGAAAGAGGATCAGGGTAAAGGCGCCTGCAACGGTATCAAATCTCAGTTGCGGGTTTGATGTGATAGGGCTTGCCCTGGATGAGCCGTATGACATGGTCGATCTTGAACTGACTGACAACGGCACGGTTGTCATTGATGATATCAGGGGTTGCGGAACACTCAGCAGGGATCCTGAAAAGAACGTGGTTGGTGCTGTCCTTAAAGCAGCCTCTGCCATGGCCGGCAGCAGTGCCGGATTCAGAATCAGCATTGACAAGGGGATCAGACCTGGCAGCGGGATAGGGTCAAGCGGCGCCAGCGCTGCGGCAGCAGCCTTCGGTGCAAACCTCCTGCTGGGAGAGAAATTCACGCCGGCTGAAATGGTCAGGCTTGCAATGGAGGGCGAAAGGCTTGCTTCCGGCTCGGCTCATGCCGACAATGTAGCCCCGGCATTGCTCGGAGGAATTACACTGGTACGCAGTTACGATCCTCTCGATATTGTCGGACTCCATGTTCCGCCAGAACTGTATTGTGTGGTTATCCATCCTGAGACAGAGATAAAGACCTCAGTTGCAAGGGGATTGCTTGACAGGCAGGTACCCCTCACCACGGCTGTGAGGCAGTGGGGCAACCTGGCCGGGCTGGTGGCCGGGCTCTACAGGGAGGATTATGATCTGATAGGGCGCTCTCTCATAGATTTTGTGGCAGAACCCAAACGGTCAGTACTTATCAGGGGTTTTGACCAGCTGAAGAAGTCTGCCATGGAATGCGGAGCTCTGGGAGCCGGCATCTCCGGTTCGGGGCCATCGGTATTTGCACTGTGCAGGGGCGGCGATTCCGCGGCAACGGTGATGAAGGGCATGTCGGAAGCAATGAAGTCGCATGGGATTGGATTTGATGCTTACGTGTCACCCGTAAGCAGGAGGGGAGCTCAGGTTTGTTGATCGGACAGTTGAGAATGGCATGAAATATTATAATCTGAAAGATCGGCGCGTAATCACCGGCTTCAGGGAAGCGGTAGAAAGAGGCATCTCCCCGGATATGGGGTTGTTCATGCCTGAACGGATACCCCGGTTGGATGATGCTTTCTTCAGACAGTTGCCATCGATGACCCTTCCTGAGATCGGCATTGAGGTCGGATCACTTTACGCGGGAGATGATATACCGCGAAAAGTGATGCGGCAGATATGCGAGGAGGCTTTTGACTTCCCGGTTGTCATCAGGCAGGTGGATGAACGAAAACTTGTCCTGGAACTGTTTCATGGGCCTACTGCCGCCTTCAAGGATTTCGGGGCGAGGTTCATGGCAGGCTGCTTCAGGTATTTTTCCTCCCGTGATGACAAACGGAGGGTGGTGCTGGTAGCCACTTCGGGCGACACCGGGGGAGCGATAGCATCAAGTTTCCTTGGTGTGGAAGGGGTGGACGTAATTATTCTTTATCCCTCTGGTAAGGTGAGCAGCCTGCAGGAGAATCAGCTTACCACCCTCGGCCGGAACATCACAGCCGTTGAGGTGGATGGTTCATTTGATGATTGCCAGGCGATGGTAAAGAGTGCCCTTGCTGGTTCTGCAAACCGCACAAATCTAAAACTCACCTCTGCCAATTCTATCAACATTGCCCGGCTGATACCTCAGAGCTTTTATTATTATTATGCCATAGGCTGTTCAGGCAACGGAAGGGTATTGTCTGTCCCAAGCGGGAATTTTGGCAACATAACGGCAGCAGCAATGGCCCGGAGGTCAGGCCTCGGCATTGACCACCTGGTGGCTGCAACCAACGTCAACAGGGTGGTGCCTGATTATCTTAAAACGGGTATTTACGCTCCGGCTGTATCTGTCGCCACCATAGCAAATGCCATGGATGTAGGCAATCCCGGCAATTTCGACAGGCTCAGGAGGGTTTTTGATGACGACTATGGAGCAATTACAGGTTCGGTGTCAGGTTACTGGTTTGATGATGACCGGATAAGGGAACATATAGGTCAGGAGTATCAACGCACAGGCTATCTGCTTGATCCTCACGGTGCAGTTGCAAGCCTTGGCCTTGATGCTTATCTGGAACATCACCCCGGGTCAGGAGGTATCTTCGTGGCTACTGCCCATCCTGCCAAATTCAGGGATATCGTGGAGCCGCTCACAGGGCAGACCGTGGAGATCCCTGACAGTCTGAGAAACTTCCTGGCCGGGAAAAAGCAGTCGGTGAAAATGAAAGCCGGTCCGCAAAACATCGAAGAGTACCTTGATGACATATATCAGAATGAATAACAAGATCATGGGGGTTTCCTGACATGGGTTCTGAAAACCGCGAGTTCCAGATTTTCGTCAAGCCGGTTGGCGGCAGATGCAACCTCAGGTGCAGTTACTGTTACTACACCGGTCACAGTCACCAGGAAGGAACAGCCGGCGGGCAAAGGATGAGTGATGAAGTGCTGGAAACATATATAAAGCAGCATATTCAGGCGGCTGGCGGCGGAGAGGTGTTTTTTTCATGGCATGGCGGCGAGCCGGTGCTTGCGGGCATTGACTTCTACAGGCGTGCTGTTGCGCTTGAAAAGAGGTATACCCCGCCGGGGTGCAGAATAGTTAACGGCATCCAGACCAATGCAACCCTGATTGATGATGCATGGGGAAGGTTCCTGAAAGAAGAGGGTTTTTATGTGGGTGTCAGCCTTGACGGACCGGAGTGGTTCCATGACAGCAGCAGGCTCAGGACTGACGGAAGGGGTACATTTACCTCTGTGATGAGAGGACTGGAAATCCTCAGGCAGCATGATGTGCCGCACGAGGTGCTCTGTGTTGTCAGCAACTGTAACGTGCACGCTTCACTTGAGTTATACAGGTTTTTCAGGGACCTGGGGATTGAGTTTATTACTTTCCTTCCTCTGGTGGAGCGAAAGAGCCGGAACTCATCAGAAGTGACCGGGAGAAGTGTCAGCGCGGCTGACTTCGGGAGATTTCTTGCTGAGGTCTTCGACGGATGGATTGCAAATGATATTGGAAAAATAAAGGTCCAGGTCATTGAGGAGGCGCTGCGCACAGCTTTCGGCCAGGATCACACACTTTGCATCTTCAATCCGGTCTGCGGGGCAGTACCGGCGGTGGAGATGAATGGAGATTTTTACTCCTGTGATCATTTCGTTGACGGGGATCACCTGATTGGCAATATAATGAACCAGTCACTGGAGAGCCTTCTTGATGATCCCAGACAGAAAGCATTCGGTGAAGCAAGGAAATCAGCCATGCCTCGCTATTGTCTTGAATGTGAGGTTCTTGATATGTGCAATGGCGAGTGCCCGCGCAACAGGTTTATCAATACCCCGGACGGAGAACCGGGTCTGAATTACCTGTGCGATGGATACAGATACTTCTTCAACCATTGCCGGCCGTTCATCAATGAAGTGGCAAGGCTCTGGAAGGAAGGGAGTTAGCTTTTCAGTGTTTCTTTGAAGAAGTCGGTTGTCCGTTTCCAGGCCAGGTCGGCAGCCTCCTTGTTGTACCGTTCTCCGGTGTCGTTGTTAAAGGCATGCTGTGTTCCCTCATAGATAAAGATCTGGTATTCTATGCCAGCCTTTTTCAGTGCCTCTTCAAAGGCCGGTATGCCTGCATTGATCCGTTCGTCATTGCCAGCATAGTGGGCCATCATTTTTGCCCTGATCTTTGGCACGTCCTCCGGTGCGGGAGTTGATCCGTAGTAGGGGACAGCTGCATCAAGGTCAGGTGAGTTGACTGCAACCTGGTTGGTCATTGCTCCGCCCCAGCAGAAGCCTGTGCAGCCCACCTTGCCTGAAGTGCGGGGATGGGTTTCGAGGTACTTCACGGCTGCCACCAGGTTCCTGATTGTCTCCTCGCGATCAAGCTGGCCGATCATCTCGCGCCCCTTGTCCTGATCCTCTGGTGTTCCGCCCAGAGGCGAGAGGGCGTCGGGAGCCAGCGCCACGAATCCTTCCATAGCCATCCGGTTGTTAACCTCACGGATATGCGGGACGAGACCCCTGTTCTCGTGGATAACGATCACGCCGGGGTATTTGTCCTTTCCTTCCGGGATTGAAATCCATGCGCGCATGTCACCGGAAGCGCCCGGATAGGTAATAAACTCGCCCACCACTTTCATGGCGCTTTTACCGGCGGTTCGGGCTGTGGCTCCGTTGCAGCCGGGCAGGATCACCACGGCTGCAGCGGTTCCTCCGGTCACCAGCGCCAGTTTCTTCATGAATTCCCGCCGGCTTACATTACCGTTGCGGTACTCATCATACAGTTCGTCTACTTTCCTCTTCATTGGTTTGGTGCTTTATTTGGGGTTGAATCTGTCAGTTCATCAGGACTTTCGCGTCTCTTCCTTTATTCTCTGGATATGTCCGCGGCCGAGGCCTTTCACCTCGCAGCCCAGCTGGAAATAACGGCGGATTTTTTCGTCAGTCAGGATGCCGAAGCAATCAATGATTGCTGCCGGCTGGCCTATGGTCTTCACCACCCTGTCAGGATCAAGGCTGAGGTATACTGAATGAGGCACTGCCAGAATCACTGCCTCAGCGCCTTTGAGAGCCTTATTCAGGTTCTGTTCAATTCGTATCTCTTTTAGTTTTTCCTGGTTGCGAAAGAACTGGGCCTTGCTCTGCCCTTCAGCAGGATAGGTGTCCTGTTGTTCGAACTCCCACCAATGCTCGACATACGGGTCATGGACACGAATTTCAGCACCCATTTCGGCGAGTTTGCGGATGACAATCTCAGATCCGCTGTAGCGGGTATCACCGACATCTTCGCGGTAAGCGGCGCCCAGCACCAGCACATCGGCGGCCGCAATGGGTTTACCCATATTTCGGAGAGCGTCGCGTGTCAGCTGCCCCACGTGCAGTCCTCGGGTGTCATTGATATCGATGGCCATCGGGGTAATCCTGAAGATGTCATCCTCGAAGCCAAGTATGTGCTTGTATGCCCAGACGCCGAGGCCTCCGTCCTTCGGGAGGCAGTATCCGCCGATCCCGGGTCCAGGGAAGATCATGTTGCTGTGAGTGGGTCTCATTTTTATGGCTTTTATGACCTTGACGAGGTCGACCCCGTTTCGCTCTGCGAAGAGGCTCCATTCGTCGAGGAAGGCAAGGATGGTGGCGCGGTAGCTGTTCTCGACTATTTTTGCTGTTTCAGATTCAATGGGCCTGTCCATCACCGTGAGAGGAAATTTTTCAGTGTTGAGCACTTCGGTCAGGAATTTGACGACCCGCTTTTTTGCCTCTTCGTTGATGCCGCTGCAGACCCGCCAGAAATCGCGGATGCTGGCCACATAATTGCGGCCCGGCATCACCCTTTCATAGCTGTGCGCCAGGAGCGGATCTGTTTTGATTCCCCGTTTGCTGAAGGCTTTCTTCATGATGGGGTATGCCACCTGCTCGGTGGTGCCCGGAGCAACGGTGGTTTCTATCAGCACCAGCGCTTCGGCGGGGATATGTTCGGCAATGACCGCCAGGGAAGCCTCGAGTGCTGCCATGTCAGTCTGTCCGGCACGAACGTTGCCAAGTTCTTCCTTAATGTAGTCGCACTGAACGTCAACCACCACCACATCGGCCAGCTTGAGTACGTCATAGGTATATGTCGCCATGAGCGTCTTCTTCTCCTTCACGCAACGGGCTATCATCGGATCCACCTCGGGGTCTTCGGCCTTCACGGGGGAGACGCCACGGTTGAGCATTGGTATCTTCCAGAAGCTGCGCACGCTCGGACGTTGCATTCCTATAACAAACTTGGAGGGTTTTCCTTTCTTGTCAACGGTGTCAGCAACGATGGCTGCCATAACAGCCCCGACGAATCCCACCCCCATGACCACAACTATCTCGCGGCCTTTGGCACGTTCCTGTTTTACGCGTTTCTTAATGTTCTCAAATTCAGTTTTGTAATCTTCCGTTTTCGGAAGGGGAAATTTCTCGCCGCTGGGGCTGACAGAATACTTTTCGCTCATATTGTTATCTTTAAGGTGTATTAATCGGATGACTAAAATTAGTAAAAAGAAACCTGATGGAAATTCTTTCCATGTTAATTGAAACGCAAAAACACACCTGAGATTATTTCAGAATGGCACTCCTGGTTCATTTCCATATCTGCCTGGCTATTTCTGCCTGCATCCATGATTCCATATTTTCTTCTGGCTTTCATATCTTTGTATCTGACCGTCAGGATTGAACTGATATACCGGGCGGTTGTTGTATTGAAGGAGAATGAAAAGGAAAAGCCCGATGAAAAAGATCATGTTGCTTCTGTTGCCTGCCGTGCTGATAATGGCAGCTTCCTGCGGAAAGGAAAAACAGTCGGAGAGGTTTGAACTCCTGACTGCACACGCGTGGACCAGTGACAGTCTCCTGGCAGGTGGTGTTGATGCCAGCGGAACCGGTCAGATGCTTGAAAAGTTCAGGGGAGAAGTCACCTTCAGGGAAGACGGGACCGGATCATTTGGTCAGTACACGGGGACATGGATGTTCGCCGACAATGAGACAAGCCTGACCATTGCCTCTCCCGAACTGTCATTCCCTTTGACCACTCACATTGTGGAACTGAAGGCAACTTCCCTGAAAGTCACCTTTACATTTCCTGCAGTCCCACCTGTCAATGTCAGAATGACCTTCAAACCCAGATGACTGCTTTCCGGAACTGGCTTGTTTTTGTATTATTCCTGGCTGCCGCCGGTGCGGTTGAAGGCCAGACCATAGTCAGCGGCAGGGTAACTGACAGTCAGACAGGTGAATCCCTGGCAGGTGTTTATGTTATCTGGGGTAAAGGCTCCGGAACAAGCACTGATAACGATGGTCATTTCTCATTTAACTCAGATGAGGGCACCCGTACCATAGTCTTCAGATACATTGGCTACAAATCACTGACTGAGGTACTTGACATTACTGCGGGAAATAATCTTGTTCTGGATATTAAGCTGGAGCAGGAGGCCCAGTCACTTGACCAGGTGGTTGTAAGCGCCGACAGGATGGAGCAGAAGCGGTCTGACCTCACTGTGTCAATGGATGTGATCCGTTCAGAACGGCTGTTCCGAGCTCATATCACCGATGCGCAGGAGCTGATCACCAAAACTCCGGGTATCGAGGTTCTTGACGGGCAGGCTTCGATACGGGGCGGCAGCGGTTTCAGCTACGGTGTCGGAAGCAGGGTGCTGGCGCTGATTGACGGGCTGCCGATGATGTCGGCTGATGCAGGTAATATCAAGTGGCATTTCCTGCCCCTTGAAAACCTGTCGCAGGTTGAGATAATCAAGGGAGCCTCCTCGGTGCTGTACGGCTCTTCGGCGCTCAACGGAGTCATTAACTTCAGGACTGCTGATGCTTCAAATGTGCCTGTCACACAGTTCTATGCCGAGACAGGGCTCTTTGGTGCCCCGGCCACTGAAGAATGGAAGTGGTGGGATAGCCCGAGGCTTTTCGGCAGTACATCCTTTTCGCACCTGCGAAAGATTAATGACACTGATCTGGGTGTCGGGGTCAATATCTCCTCTGACAGGGGTTACAGGAAATACAATGATGAGACCATGGGGAGGGTCAGCGTCAGGCTGAAACATTACAGCAGCAGGACTGAGGGGTTGAAATACGGCATAAACCTGAGCGGTGGCAAGACCTACAAGACTGATTTTGTACTATGGGAAAACGCGCTTACCGGCGGGCTCATACAGGATACGGCAACCGTATCGAGGCTTCACGGGTACTACTTCGCTGCGGATCCCTATATCTCCCTGGGCAGGCGCGGTAAGGTCAGACATGACATCAGGCTGAGGTTTCAGGGGGCCGGGAACAGGTTCCCTGTAAGGAGCGAGAACAATGCAGGCTCAGTTTCAATATATGGCGAGTACCAGTTCTGGTACCGATTCTCTGACATGGTAAGTGTCACTGCTGGTTTTTCAGAAACCTGGAGCGACATACGGTCTGATTTTTTCGGTGATCACAATGGTCTGAACCTGGCAGGGTTCGCCCAGGCGGAAGTGCATCCTGTCAGCCGCCTTAAAGTAACGGGAGGTGTGCGTGTAGAACAGAATTATCTTGACAGAGACCCTGACAGGCCTGTGCCGGTATTCCGTACAGGACTGAACTTCCAGGCTGCAAAATATACATTTCTCAGAGCCTCGTTCGGCCAGGGATACCGATACCCGTCAATTGCCGAGAAGCATGCATCGACCACCCTCGGGTCCGTAAGGATTTTCCCCAGTCCTTTCGTCCGGGCGGAATCGGGCTGGAGCTCCGAGGCCGGGGTGATGCAGGGTTTCATGATCGGCAGGTTCAGCGGTGAAGGTGACCTTTCATTATTCCTCTCACAGAGCAGCGATATGATAGAGTATATCTTCGGTGTACATCAGGACCCTGAAAGCGGCGACTCTGACCTTGGCTTCAAGGCTACAAACACAGAGCATTCAAGGATATACGGCACTGAGTTGGAAATGCTGGTCAGCCGGCCGTTTGGAAAGGTTACAGCCACTTTAACCGGTGGCTATACCTATATTCACCCGGTTGAGTTTAATGCCATAACGGGACGGAGCACCGGGGTGTGGCTCAAGTATCGCAGAAAGCACACTGCAAAGATTGGTTTTCTTGCTGTCTCAGAACGTTTTGAGGCAGGCCTTGATATATATGCAAGGTCAAAGACCCTGAACATAGATAATGTCTTTCTCAGCCCGTTAACCAGGGAGGATATCCTGCCCGGTTTTTTCGACTACTGGCAGGAACATAACCGGGGATATCTGCTCATGGACTGCAGCGTGGGCTTCAGCCTCAGCGAGGCGTTGAAACTGTCGGTGGCTGTAAAGAACATTACCAATGCGGAATACATGGGGCGTCCAGGCGACATACAACCCATACGGAACTTCAGCCTCAGGCTGGGCGGCAGGTTCTGAACATTTTCGCTAAATTTACCTCGTGCCCCGTCTTCGATTCATAGCTGCTGCAGTTATGCTTTTGGTGATCTCACCGATGGCGACATTGTCATACAGCCAGGAGAATTATCTGCAAATGACGGATGATAATGACTGCACCACCGCATTCACTGACTCCCTGGCAGGAAGGAAGGCTATCGATTCATCAGCTTACGACATCTGGTCCTGGAGCCTTGGAACAGACATTGTGACCAGTTATATCTGGCGGGGCGCCAGGCAGGGCAGGGGGCCTCATCTTCAGCCGTACGCCGGGTTTTCGGCAGGTCCGGTTACAGGAGGGGTGTGGGGTACTTTTGATTTTAATGGCTACAGGGAGGTTGATCTATACCTGGCGATGGAACTGCCGGGCGGATTCATCATCGGCCTCCAGGATTACTGGATGGCTGACCTGCCATTTTCTGATTTTACGGCTGAAAGCGGCAGTCATGTTCTGGAGGCATCATTAGGTTATGACTCGGAACACATCAGCCTGAATGCAAATTACATAATTAATGAAGCCGGAGGGGCGGGCTCAGTTGGAGACGACCTGTATGTTGAGAGCCGGTTCTCATTTGAATACTTCTCTGTTTTCATGGGTGCCGGGAATGGGTGGCATACTGAAGATGGCCGGTTCATGGTATGCAACGTTGGAATCGGGGCGGAACGGGAGTTTCAGGTGAGTGACTCCTTCTCCATTCCGGTAACGGCACAGATATGCTTCAATCCTGACAGTGGAAGGGCATTCTTCGCGGCCGGTTTATCCATTTCCACCGGCAGGTGACCGTTACCGCTGCCCGCAGGGACAGGTCTGTTATCCGCCGCAGAGCTAAAGAAATCAATATTTGCCTCGGGCTCAGGTTTTCAGAATCTAATTTCTATCTTTGGAATAATGATATGTATCAGGGATACTGATACTATTCATTACTAACCTCTGAAGGGTTTTCCGTTTAAACAAAATCTGATTCTGAAGAGAAGGGTGATAATGTTTGAATTTTCCGAAATACAGAACAACTACTTCTTTTTACCCCTGATAGGTTTTGTGATCGGAATTTTTGGAACCATCCTGGGGGGAGGAGGCGGATTTTTTTTCATTCCCATTCTTACACTCTGGTTTGCCGTACCTGCTCAGACTGCCGTGATGACCTCACTGATGGCCACATTGCCCATAACACTGGTTGGTTCTGTGAGTCATTACCGCAGGAGAAACATTGATGTCAGCGTAGCTGCTGTTTTCATTGCCGGCGGTCTGATCGGGGCTGTGGCCGGTGCCAGGATTACAGGCTGGATTACCGAGTCACAACTTAAGGTTGCCTTTGGCATCTATTCTATTATGATGGGATTTGGTATTGCACTGCGTTCACGGAGGAATAAAGAGGCGGGAAAACTGACAGAAGGCCAGAATAAGAGGGACGGCCGTTCCATGATTGCAAAAGGATCATTCTACGGATTGGTTGCGGGAACAATAACCGGTGCCTTCGGCACGAGCGGCACAATGCCTGTAATTGCCGGTCTCTATTCAATGAGAATACCGCTGAAAGTTATTATCGGAACCTCCCTGCTCGTGGTCCTTTTCAACAGCATCTTTGCAATAAGCGCTCACCTTTTTATAGGTAAGGTAGACGTCACCCTTGTCTCTTTCCTTACCGCCGGTTCGGTAATCGGTGCGTTGGGAGGCCCGGGGATACTGTCAAGGATGAAGATTGATAATAAGGCAGAGTCGGCAGCTGCATTCTGGTATGCTGCAACGATGATAATTATTGGAATTCTGATGATCCTTGGGGGGAGGAACTGACCATGCATGGAACCATGATAAGGACGATTTACATAATAATACTGATTTACTTTGCTTTAGGAGGCGTGGGTTTCTACCTGATCAACAGGAGAAAGACTCCGGAAGCAGCAAGGGAGAGCTATGTTAAATTCGGAACTTATTTTCTGATCATCAATCTGTTATTCTTCAGTATTATCCTCCATACGATGGCCTTCAGGGTACTTACGGTCCTGATTATAATCGCTGGATTCACCGAACTGTCCACCCTGTTCGTCAGGTCGGAGCGGAATAATGTTCCCTTTTTTGTCTGTTCATTAATAATTTACACCGTTTTTTCAATCCTCTTCTTCATCTTCGGAGCCGGAACACGGGACCAGATTTTATTTGCCTTCCTGGTACTTTCCATTTTTGACAGTTTCAGTCAGATAACCGGCCAGCTGTGGGGTCATCACAAACTGGTTCCCGCGATTAGTCCGGGAAAAACATGGGAAGGACTTCTGGGTGGTGTACTGATATCACTATTCAGTGCCTGGCTGTTGAGTGACCTTGCAAGGGATACTATGCCTGAAATGATTGTATTCACAATAGGCATTCCTGCCTTTGCTTTTTTTGGCGATCTGCTTTCTTCGGTTTACAAACGTAAGTATAAAGTCAAGGATTTCAACAGGTTAATCCCGGGCCACGGAGGTTTCCTTGACAGGTTTGACAGCCTTATCGCAGGAGGTGCCTGGGTCGCACTCTATACGATGATTATGTTACACTGAGAATAAACAGATATGGGAAACACAATTGTCTTATCATTTGTCTACCTGGCCGGAATAAGTATGTTGCTGATCTTTAATGAACTGGTATACAGAAAGTTTAGTCCTGAAGGTGAGATTACCCGAAAGTTTGCGCATTTCTCATCGGTGCTTGCAACCCTGCCGTTTCCGTACTTTTTCCCCTCGCACTGGTATATTCTGGTACTAGCAGTATTGTTTGCCATAGTGCTGTTCAGTACCCGGAGAGGAAAACTGCTTGGGTCAATTCACGCAATTGAGAGAAAATCAATAGGGAGCTATCTGTTGCCAATTGCCATTTATGTCACCTTTCTGATTGCGGAGCTGCTCGGTAACAAGTTTCTTTTCATCCTGCCCATTCTGATTCTGGCTGTCTGTGATCCGCTGGCAGCAATTCTGGGGATGAGTAACACCCACTTTAACAGAAGGATCAGAATTGCAGGAATTACCCTGAACAAAACCTGGCTGGGAACCGGTTCGTTTCTGGTTTCCAGTTTCGTTATCAGCATCCTGGCTCTTTATTTTTACCGGGAGGTGTTTGATTTCAAGACATTCTGGCTTGCCGCGCTTGTGGCTGTTGTGACAATGTTTGCCGAAATGATAAGCTGGCGGGGTTCTGATAATCTGAGTATTCCGTTGAGTGCAGTTCTGGTGCTGGTTTTATGTCTTTAATTATGTCTGATCATGGACACTCACAATCTTCGTGGTATCATTGGCCTGAAGGGCATTCAATGCTGAAAATGAGTTAAATAACATAATGTCAGATCAATAAAGCAATATTATGAAACAGATAATTTATAAGGGAGAGAATATTCTCAACGTCCCGAACCTGATAAGCCTGTACCGGCTGCTGGCATTTCCTGTAATTTTGTTTATGGCATTGACCGGCCGTGAAAACTGGTTTGTCATCCTGATTTGCATCAGTCTGGTCAGTGATATTTTTGACGGCAGTATTGCCAGACTATTTAAGCTGCAGACCAACTTCGGCGCTGCGCTCGATAACCTGGCTGACCTATGCACCTATGCCATGGCCCTGCTGGGCATGTTTCTTTTCAGATGGTCAGAGATAAGGCCGCATGCATGGATTTTATACATTTTCCTTGCGGTATTCATTTTAAGCTACCTTGTTGCTTTTATCCGTTTCCGGAAGATTCCCGGTCTGCATCTCTATTCGGCGGTGTCATGCGGTTATGCCCAGGGGATATTCTTCTTTATCCTGTTTGTTTTCGGGTTTTATCCCTGGCTGTTCTACCTTGTGGTTGTTTGGGGAATAATTGCCTATACTGAAAAGACCATTGTCCTGCTGAAGCTCGATGATATTAAAAGAGGGGTAAAGGGATTATACTGGCTTATAAAAAAGGAAAGGATGCAGGCAGGCTGAGATGTTGTGCGGTCCGGTGAGGCGGATGAGAGCTTTGCGGTCCGGTGAGGCAGATGAGAGCTTTGCGGTCCGGTGAGGCGGATGAGAGCTTTGCGGTCCGGTGAGGCGGATGAGAGCTGTGCGGAACCAGCGGGATAGCTGACACATTTACACGCATAAAAAAAAAGCCACGGATTTCGTGGCTTTTTTCTGTGCAAGGTCAGGTCCTTTATTTGGCTGTAACCCTGATGTCAATCCTTCTGTTCATAGCCCTGCATTCAGGTGTGTCATTTGCAGGGCATACAGGATGCTGTGAGCCATAGCCTTCAGCCTCGAGACGGTTTAGGGCAACGCCTCTCTTTACCAGTTCGGCTTTGGCAGTCTCAGCTCTCTCGGATGAGAGGGCATTGTTTACCACATCAGAACCCGTATTGTCGGTGTAGCCGCCAATCTTCAGGGTCACTGCCGGGTATGCCTTCATAATTGCAGCTATTCTGTCAAGCTGTGAATTCGATTCGGCTTTGAGGGTACTGCTTCCGGTCTCGAAATAGAGCCTGTCAAGGGTGAACCATGTAGTCTTGTCGATCGGCAGATTGGCATCTTCGATGAACTCGAGGATTTTGTACTCAACTGAGTTTACGCCAATTTCCATTTCAGTGCCATCCACCAGTTTCTTCTTAATGCTGGCGCCTAGGTCATAAACCCAGTCACCTGCGTCATTAAGCGCTCCCTTGATTGATGCTTTGATGTCAGATGCCGCCTGGTCAAGGTCATTGACTATCTCGGTAGCCTGGTCTTCCACCTTTTCCTTTGTGCGGTTGCATCCTCTGCCGAACAGCAGCCACAGAAGGATCAGTGCACCCAACAGGAGAATGAGCCATGACCAGTTGAATTTTGGTTTTTGGGTAGCAGCTCCCGCCACTTTTCTTGCTGTGTCATCAACGGCATCTCTTGCCTTGTCGGCAAAGCCGAGCAGACCGCCGCCGATACCTGACGGCAGAGCGCCAAGGATGGCTGATTTGTCAGCGAGCAGCTTGCCGATGATGCCGGTAAATGAAAGACCTTTTCTCTTAGCCCAGCGGCTCAGGAATCCGATCACCATCGGGGCAACAGTGGTCAGCAGTTTCCCGCTTTTATCCTTTGCCAGGCCGGTTGCGCCGGACAGAGAACCGAGGATGGAGTCGAGATTGCCTCCGAACAGGCTGCCCAACAGTCCTTTGCCGGCATCGGCAAATTTCGTGTCACCCAGCATGCCGAGCCGCAGGTCATCGTCATCGTCGCCATCAAACAGATCAGCAACGGTATTCCACCATGAAGGGGCGGAAGTGGCGTTTGCGCTTTTGCCCAGTATGCCACCCAGGACTGTCGGGATCATAGCGGTCAGTCCTGATTTTGTTCTTGAAGCATCTTCACCCAGATTACGGCTGATCGCATCGATAGCCTTGTCTGTGAATGCGTCTTTTAATGATTGAAAAAGACTTTCTGACATTGTAAGTTGTTATTAGTTAGTTGTAATATATCAGCACATCGTTTACATTTTCTAAGCAAAGTAAAATATCAGAACTTCGTTGACACATGATAAAGAACAACATATAAAATACAGTACATAAGTTTCCAAGATTGCCCCCCTAGGGGGGCGCACCGCCTAAGCAAGGCAAAATATCATCAGTTCATTGACATATTGTTATTCAGTCAACAGGCATCGCAAACGGGAAGACATGATGGATTATACTATCCTGGCTTACAAGCAGAACATGTTTGTCTATTACTATCTCGGCAATAACATAAGTGTAAACTAACTCCTCCTTCACAATGAAGCCGGTTCCAAGTATTGAAAGCCTTCGGTCGCTCCTTATAAAGCGGATGAAAATGACCGAACCATTAACCAGGGGGATCGGATCTTCCAGGTTAATTGACTTAAGTTTATGATCCTGACAGATAGAATGGATTTGGTTGGGGCATCTTCCTCTCTGGCTTGAGTACCGGTGATTTAGATTATGAAAGTCCGAGAACTCAGGTGCCTTCTTTTCAAGGGCCTCATATGAGGAGAACTTCTGAGTTGCATAGAAGTACTTGAATAAGTTCCAGTTAAACTTTTCTATTACTCCGTTTCTCCATGGCTCCGAAGGGGGTATGAAGATAGGAGTAACTCCCTGTGACAATATCAGACGCAGGACGATGCCAAAGTTCCTCGGGAAGCGGTTACTCCCTCTAAATGTCAACTCATTATCCATTTGGAGGTAGTCTGGCATACCGTATACGGTCCAGAAGTGAACAATGCTGTTTGCTATTGTAATAGAGCGTTTATCCTTAATCGGGTAAACACCAGCATGATGGTTCTCAGTGTCAATAATGTTCTGAAAATAGAACCGGGAACCCCCTGTGAGGTACCGTGGTCCTACCAGATCCATCTGTTGAACCAAAGTAAAGTGGTTAGGATATTCTATCCCTTTTCTTTGTTTAACACTACTGAGATTGATCAGATTATTCCGTTTCAATATCCGATTGATAGTCGGTATTGATGGTGGCTTCAGTCCCAAATGCTCTATCTCATACATGATACTCAAAGCACCAGTTTGAGAGTAAGCGCGACCTTCAAGAGCTTTTCTAACATTGACAACCAACTCCTCCTTCTGTAGAGCAACTCTGTTGCTAGAGTGCTTTGGTGAAGTCGATTCGGACAGGTACCATGTGTCTCCTCCTTTGGTTCGATAACGAGTAATCCATTTATAGACCCACTGGCGTGAGCGTCCAAGCTTCCTGCTAATGTCAGAAATTGAATCACTTTTGAGATACAGTTCCGCAGCCTGTTTCCTGAGAATGAATTCGTCTTCCATAATCAATATGCTTATGGCGACGAATGAACAATATTTCAAAGAACGAGAGGGCCTACTTGTCAACTATGTTCTGATATTTTGGCCTTCCTAAGATGTAAACGATGTGCTGATATTTTGATGTAAACGATGTATTGATATTTATCAACTACCCCATAACTCCTCCAGTACTGTAATCGGAGTACTTCCCGGCTCCGCATTCAGATCGCCGGCAAGAATAACAGGGTAAGGTGCACCAGACAGCAATTCATTGACCCTCTTCGCCTGAAGAACCCGGTCTGCCTCGTTAGCGGTATGATCAAAATGGGTTCCGATAAAAATTATCGTGTCTCCTGCCGGCAGTACAGTCGTGACCATCAGCGCAGCCCTCGGCTCATTGTTCCCGGTACAGGGGAGAGGTACGTTCCGCGTTGCGATGAAACTGTACCTTGATAAAATCCCCTCGCCATACTCACCTCCGTCATAAAACATCGCCCTGCCGAAAAGCGGCGCCCTCTTCGTCCTCCAACCCAGCTCCGTCACCAGATCGTAACCGCGAGCCCTCCTGGTCATGAAATCAACCTCCTGCAACGCTACGAGATCAGCATCAGCTCCTTTAATCACCCCGGCAATGAGATCCAAATCGTAATCACCCTTCATGGTGGCACCGTGATAAATGTTAAAGGTTAAAATACAAACAGTGTTGGAAAAGCCGTTACTCTCCTGCGAAATGGCAGTCTGCGCAAAACTCGTTGCCAGAATGAGAAATAAGATTGAGGAAATGCGGTTCATAAGTCAGCTTGTTTATTTTTTCCCCTTCCATGAAGGTGCCAGTAAAGTTAAACCGATTCTGGTTCATGGACTGACAAGGAAGGGGATTGGGCTTTGCAAGTATCAGATACATAGATAATTATAGTGCATAATGATTGCAGTATCAACCGGTTACAGCAGTCCGGCATATACCGGCTCCCGCCGGGAACTACCCGGGGTAAAATGAGAATTGCATCTATCAGAGCGTGATTCAGACCAGAACTTTTTCAGCAGGGATATCGCAGGGAACAAACTATTAAAAGCTCTACATCGCCGAGCACGGATTAAACCCGATGCCTGCGCTTGGCGGAAACACGTCCTCTATCTTTACAGGTCATCAAATGGACTCCGGATCTTCTGGATGCTCTTCTCGGTAACATGGGTGTAAATCTCGGTGGTCTTGCTGCTCTTGTGCCCAAGCAACTCCTGAATGTAACGAAGATCAGTCCCGGCCTCGAGCAGGTGCGTGGCATACGAATGCCTGAGCCCGTGCAGAGTAATCTTCTTGCGTATGCCTGCTATATTACATGCAACTTCGAAAATCTTCTCCACACTGGTTGCACTGTATGGATACCCATGCCTCTGTCCCTCAAATATATACGTTGTCGGCTTGTACCTTTCAAGATATGAATCAATCATCCCGACCAATTTCGGTGATATTGGCACAATCCTGTCCTTGAATCCTTTGGCCTGTCTGACACTGAGCAGCAAACGGTCACGGTCAATGTCCTCCTTTTCGAGCATTATTGCCTCGTTGCGTCGAAGACCACATCCGTAAATCACACTTAATAGCACCCTGTGCTTTTCATTAACCGGTGCCGACAAAATTTTCCTTACCTCTTCTTTGCTAAGGACATTTGGTAACCTATGACGTACTCGAGGCCTTGTGAATTCTCCCGGATCAATTACATTATTGCGAATCTCCCGGTAAAATTTCTTAACAGCGCTTATGAGCTGGTTCTGATACGAGTAGCTAAGTCCATTCGGCAGAATGTAGTCATTAACCATCCGTACGAGGTCCTCAGCATTGCACTCAGATGCTTCCCTCGGAGCGACGAACTTCAGAAATGCCCCCATCATCGAAGTGTAGGTGCGGACAGTGGTGTCCGGAAACCTTCGTGACTCCAGCCAATTGCGAAATCTCTCAATGTCAGCTATAGATGACGGACTGAGCAAGGTATCTTTAAAGGAGATTGTCCCTATGCCAGACACAGCCTTTCCAACCTGGACCAGAGGGTGGCGATCCTCGGCTTTATTGACCTGTGCGCTGGAATCCTTACGCTCATCGGCGGAATCGTTCTGCTCTGACCTGAGACATGATTCTGCTGATTCTTGTTCTGTACATAACCAGGGCTCCGAAAAAGACTGACTCCTGACTATCCTGATGACCTTTTGCCTCTTTCCGTCCTCACTGAAAGAAATGACAGGATTCGTCTTCCTGAAAGCAGTGTAATCAACATATGCATCCCGGCTAAAAGTCTCGAGGAGCATCGATACGACATCACGAGTGTACGGAATATGCCAGCATTTGAGCCGTTCACTCCAGATCGCTCCTGGCAACATCTTAACTCTTTCAGTTAAATCCCTGTCTTTCGGGAACCTGAGGGTGACACGCATTCCACCGTCGTATTGTACCCTCTCGACTGTGATTGTGATCATAATATGCAGCGATTTTAGTTATGTTCACAGGGTATATGTTCTATTAGGAAATTATTTGCTGAAATGAGATGACCTGCCACTTGGGGTCTGCCGGGAAAGTTGTATTTCACTGGAATTCTTTTCCCGCAGGATGCTTTTTCTGAGGAGACTTTCGTTGAAGAACCCTATCTCCTTAGAGAATCTGAGTCTGCTTCGCGGAGATCTACAGATGATGCATCGCGGAGCGAACCGGAATCTGACCCTCGAAGCGATTCCGAGTCAGAATCACGAAGAGTACCTGAATCATTTGTTCCTCCGGTTCCGGTATTCTTATCGGTATTGGCATCCACGGGAGTGCCGTTGGTGACTACTGTCTCATGGTGAGGAGGGATGACCGTCGGGGCAGAGGGGCTGTCAGTAAATTTCGATCCGGTATCCCGCAAAGCGACAGAATCAGCATCACGCATGCCTGCAGAGTCATTATCCCGCATGGATGCTGAGTCAGACTCCCGCAGCGCTTCCGAGTCGGTGTCCCTTAATGCACCTGAATCAGCAACCTGGGTCATTTCAATCACTGTTTTGTTAATCTGATATTTGCAGTTCAGTGGCTGCCGGCAGAGGAGGCGGTAACTGATTTGCTAGTCTGTTATTTGCAGATCAGTGGCTGCCGGCAGAGGAGGCGGTAACTGATTTGCTAGTCTGTTATTTGCAGATCAGTGGCTGCCGGCAGAGGAGGCGGTAACTGATTTGCTAGTCTGTTATTTGCAGATCAGTGGCTGCCGGC
>Ga0209201_1001464_pt1 | contig 26955 bp, 24 predicted proteins | sample AD_UKC055_MetaG_FD_184411 | JGI IMG/M metagenome (GOLD analysis project Ga0209201, IMG submission 184411) | Active sludge microbial communities of municipal wastewater-treating anaerobic digesters from USA - AD_UKC055_MetaG (SPAdes) (version 2) | ecosystem: Engineered > Bioreactor > Anaerobic >...
GACCACGGCGCTGCGCCCGTTCTGGGAAACGCCCTCCAAAGTCTTATCCCTCGTTCATCACTGGCTTCACGCTCAAGCAAACGCTACGCCCTGACCCATTGTTCCGATTCACGGTGAGAAATGGTATCAAATGCCTCTATAACAGATTTGTCACCTGCCATTCCTGGCCGTCACCTTAACTCTCCGGCGGCCTGGTTTCCTCGCTCCTTGGGTCTGCGGAAGCGAAAGGAAGGGGGCTTAACGCAGGAAGACCAACAGCGCGGAGAGCGTCCAAGCCGGCTTGAAGCGCAAGGTGTCCACACCGCCAACGGAGGGGAGTGGGTAGCTACCGCCGCTCCCACGCCGCAATGACGTTGTCGATCAGGGCGTCCAGCTCCGGCTTGAGGTTCTGCTGGTCGGGGTGCTCGCGCAGCCATTGCACAGACTCGCGCACCCCCACGCGGAAGGGCGTGCGGCAGCGGAACTCGGGGACGAAGCGCTTGATCCTGGCGTTGTCGAATACGCCGGGATGGGCTTTATCGCCTTTGAGCGTGCCGGACATTTGCGGTGCCACCTGGCAAATGACGTCTGTTGGCACATGCACAATGCGCGGCGACTTCGCCCCCACGGCCGCCGCAATCTCGGCACAAATCTGGTTCCAGGTGAGCACTTCGTCGCTGGTAATGTGGAAGGCCTCGCCGATGGCCTCCGGCTTGCCTACCAAGCCGGCGAGTCCAATCGCGAAGTCGCCCGCGGTGGTCAGCGTCCAAGGGCTCTCGCCGTCATCGTGCACGAAGACCGGTTTGCCCCGCTCCAGGCGCGAGGCGAACGTGTAGCTGCCGCTGGAGAGGGCGTTCGGAACCCAACGCTTCGAGTAGGTGTGCGATGGGCGGACGATCGTGACCGGGAAGCCGGTATCCTGCCGGCGCTGGAGGAGCCACTGTTCGCACGCAAGTTTCTTCTGTGCGTAATCCCACCATGGATTGCCCTGCGGAGCATCCTCGGTCAGGGGCAATTGGCGGGGCGGCTTGGCATAGACGACGGTGGAACTGATGAAGAGGTATTGGTCCACCGCGCCGTTGAACAGCGCGTAGTCGGTCTGAACATCGGGGAGGTCGTAGCCGAGGAAGTTGATGACCACCTCGGGCCGCGCGCCCTGGAGGGCGGCGCGCATCCCGGCAAGGTCTTTGCGGTCGGCTTGGATGGCCCGGTAACCGGGCGGGACAGCGCTCCGGCCGCGGGTCAGGACGAGGATTTCGTGGCCGCGCCGGTGGAGCAGCGCGGCGCACTCCGCCGAGATATTACCGGTGCCGCCGATGAGAAGGATTCTCTGCTGCATGGTCGTTGGTTTGGAAGCCCGCGATTCCAGCTTTCTACTCGTCGGGCAGCCGCAGTTCGGCGCGCAGCGCCGGCCAGAAGCGCATCGTGTAAACCCCGATCGAAATCAGATTGATCGCCACGCTCAGGCCTTCCAGCCCATAGACCAGGGGCTCGGGCGCCCGGCAACACCAGTGGGGTGGCGCTTGCAGATAGTAGTAGATCACGCAGATGGTCGGGAACGAGATGAGGGTGCGCGCCTTGCCCGACCAGTTCGCCTTGGCGCTCAGGTTATGCAGCGCCCCCAACGAGCGCAGGAACGACACCCACTGGTCGCGCAGCAGGAACAGAATCGCCAGCACAAGCAACGCGCGCGCGTGGCTGTGTTGGCCAACACGGTCCGCCAGGTAAACCAGCGTGGGGAACGTGGTCAGGTAGAACACCTTGTCGGTCATCGGGTCGGCGTAGCTGCCCAGGCGGGAGGTCACCTGGAACTTGCGGGCGAAGTAGCCGTCAAAGAGGTCCGTGACCGCCGACAGGATCATCGCCCCGAAGGCCACGGCAAACCAGAACTCCGATACGGGGTGACCGCACAAGACACTGACTGCCAGGAAGACAAAGATGAGCGGCACGCGCACCAGCGTCAGGGCCTGGACGAGGCAGAACTTCCACCGCCGCGACGAGTTCATCTCTTGAACGACCAAGGCACCAAGACGCGCAGGAACGGGCAGGGAACGGCAGATTTGGGAGTGATTTGGATTCTCCTGCCAGTGGAGGCTTTGAGCCTGGGTGACCTGCCTATCATCGTCTTGTCTTCAACCTCTGCGCCTTCGCGTCTTCGTTGTGTTACCCCGGAATCCAGGTCTAGTGCTTCAAGACGGCCCGCACCCATGCCTGGTTTTCGAGATACCAGCGCACGGTCTCGCGGATACCCTCCTCGAAGCGGTGGGCGGGCACCCAGCCCAACTCCTTCTCGATCTTCGTCGCGTCAATGGCGTAGCGGCGGTCGTGCCCGGGCCGGTCTTTCACGAACGTGATCAGCTTCTGCGAATGGCCGCCGAGCTGGGGGGCAAGCTCGTCAATCAGGTCGCAAATCAGCCGCACGATGGGGAGGTTTGCCCATTCGTTGTGGCCGCCGATGTTGTAGGTTTCGCCGGCACGCCCCCGCGTCAGCACTGTCCACAGCGCTTCGGCATGGTCGCGAACGTAGAGCCAGTCGCGCACGTTCATCCCATCGCCATAGACGGGAACCGGTTTGCGCGCCAGCACGCTTTGGATTACCACCGGAATAAGTTTCTCCGGGAATTGGTACGGACCGTAGTTGTTCGAACAGTTCGTGATCACGGTCTCCAGACCGTAGGTATGATGATACGCCCGTACCAGCATGTCGCTGGAGGCTTTGCTGGCCGAGTAGGGCGAATTCGGCGCGTAAGGCGTGGTCTCGGTGAAGAAGCCTGTGGGACCCAGGCTGCCATACACTTCGTCGGTGGAGACGTGGTGGAAACGGTGCCCCCCACCCGTCGCCGGCCATGCCGCGCGGCAAGCTTCGAGCAGGTTAAAGGTGCCGACCACGTTAGTGTGCACAAAATCTCCCGGACCGGTGATGGATCGGTCCACGTGCGACTCAGCGGCCAGGTGCATTACGTGAGTAACGGCATGCAGTTGCACGACCTTCGACACGGCGGCCTTGTCGCGCAAGTCCACCTTCTCGAAAACATACTTCGGATGCCCGGCCACGTCCGCGAGGTTCTCAAGCCGCCCGGCATAGGTGAGGCAATCCAGGTTGACCAGCCTGGCGACTTCGGGCCGGCCAATGACATGATGAATCAGATTCGAGCCGATGAAACCGGCTCCACCTGTGATGAGTAAGTTCATAACGCTAATCTGTTTCCCCTGGCTACCCATTAACCAGCCTCCAGCACTTGTCTCAAGCTCTCCTCCCAGTGCGGCAAGCGCAAGCCGAATGCGCGATCAAGCTTATCGCACGCCAGCGCGGAGTAAGCCGGGCGCTTTGTGGGCGTCGGGTACTCTGCCGTAGAAATGGCTTCAACCTCCGTGCACTTCCTTCCCTCCGCGGGCATGAGGTTGACGATGGCTTGCGCGAAGCCATGCCAACTGGTCACCCCCGATGCCGCCAGGTTGTAAGTGCCGGTGAACGCGCGCCGATCCGGCGCTGCCACTACCGCCTTCAAGGCCAGCGCCGTCGTTTCGGCAATCATCCGCGACCACGTCGGGCAGCCCACTTGATCGCCCACGACGCGCAGCTTATCGCGCTCGCGAGCAAGGCGCATCATGGTAAGCATGAAGTTCTGCCCCCGCGCGCCATAGACCCAGCACAGCCGAAAGATCAAATGCTCGCCGCCAACAGCCTCCACGGCTTTGTCACCGGCCAGCTTCGAGCGGCCATAGACTCCCAAAGGCGCCGGGACATCTGTCTCGGCGTATGGCGTGGTCCGGGTGCCGTCGAAGACGTAGTCCGTCGAATAGTGTACCAGCAGGGCGCCAAGTTTCTTAGCTTCCTCCGCCAGGATGCCCGGGGCCACGCCATTGACGGCCATGGCCTTGTCCGGTTCTGTTTCCGCCTTGTCCACCGCGGTGTAGGCCGCGGCATTGATGACAATGTCGGGCCGACTGTCCCGGACCCAGCGGCGGACAGAATCCCCGCTGGTCAGGTCAATATCCGGGAAATCCGCGCAGGTAATCCCGGCCATTGGCGCCAGGGACCGGCGCAGTTCCCAGCCGACCTGGCCGATCCTGCCGATGAGCAGTATGCGCGGCTGTTGCATGGCTATCTCGCGGGATTCGCGGTTCCGCCGTTGGTCGCTATTACTCCCCTCGTCATGCGAATAATCGGTCAGGGGGCAAGTCCCGAAGACGCAGGCCGTTGGCGTCCCGTTCCGACACCAACGGCTCCTTCATAGGCCATTCGATGCCGATGTCCGGATCATTCCAACGGATGGAAACCTCGTCCCGGGGCGAGTAGAACTCAGTGCACTTGTAATGGAACAGGGCGGTGTCACTGAGCACGAGAAAGGCGTGACCAAAGCCGGGGGGAACATAGAACTGCCGCTTGTTTTCGCCTGAGAGAACAAGGCCATGCCATTTCCCAAAGGTGGGGGAACTGCGCCGGAGGTCCACGGCCACGTCGAATACCTCTCCCTGCATCACCTGGAGCAGTTTGCCTTGCGGGTTTGGATTCTGGAAATGAACCCCCCTGAGCGTGCCACGGCGCGAAAACGAGACATTGTCCTGGACAAAGTCCGCTCCCAACCCCGCCTCGCGGTAGCGACGCAGATTCCAGGTTTCCAGAAAGAAGCCGCGCGGGTCGCCATGCACTTTCGGCTCAATCACCAGCAACCCGGCAAGATCACACGTCAGAACATTCATCTCAGTTCAAACTCCTGCCTTCGGGCCTTGTTCATCGGTCACCCCCAACCGCTTCGCTTCCGCAATCACCTCTGCCAGGTAGTCGCGATACTCGCACCCGGGCATTTTCGCCGTCAGCGACTCCAGCCGGTCCAACGAAAGGAAACCGCGGTGAAAAGCCGCCTCTTCGGGACAACCGATCTTGATGCCCGCCCGCTTCTCGATCGTCTGCACGTAAGCGGACGCCTCGTGCAAGCTGCTGCTCGTGCCGGCATCCAGCCAGGCGAAACCACGGCCGAGGCGGGACACGCGCAACTGCCTGCGCCGCAGGTATTCGACGTTTACGTCGGTTATTTCCAACTCCCCGCGCGCGGATGGTTTGAGGCCACGGGTAATTGTCACCACATTATTGTCGTAGATGTAGAGCCCGGGCACGGCGTAGTTGCTCCTGGGTTGCCTGGGTTTTTCCTGTATGGAAATTGCCTGACCGTCTCCGTCGAACTCCACCACGCCATACCGCTCCGGGTCGTTGACGTGGTAGCCGAAGATAGTCGCGCCAGTCTTGAAGTCGGCAAAGGCCTTGTGAAAGCCGTCCCCTCCGTAGAATACGTTATCGCCCAGAATCAACGTAACCGCATCCGTGCCGATGAATGTCTCAGCGATGAGAAATGCCTGGGCGATGCCCTGCGGCTTGGGCTGTTCGCGGTATTCGATTGACAACCCCCATGCGCTGCCGTCTCCAAGCAACTGGCGGAAACGCGGCAAGTCCTGGGGGGTGGAAATGAGGCAGAAGTCCCGAATCCCTCCCTCGATCAACGTCGTGAGGGGATAATATACCATTGGTTTATCATACACGGGCTGAAGCTGCTTGCTCGCCACCAAGGTAAGCGGGAAGAGCCTCGAACCGGCGCCGCCAGCCAGAATAATGCCTTTCATGAATACGCAAAGATAAGTCGTCAGCGGCGAATTGCACGCGCAATCTGGCCTGCCCCGGCGCTTTGCGCACGCGAAGGACTAATCTTGAGACTGGCAAATCCACCGCACCAGCTCCTCATCTGGCAGGCGTGCGGCTACCACACGCAATTTCCGATCTGCCTTCAACGCCCGGTAGGCTGAACGCACCGTTCTCGTGGCGAAGTTCGTGCCGGTGTTATGCAGCAACAGGGGATGCGGGGCTGCAAGAACCGCGCCTCCCTCGCATGTGCCGATGTTTCGAATGCCTGGGCAAAACAGGTCCGCCGCCAACAAGGCCTGGTCGCTCCCAACATCCAATTGATCGCAGTCGGCGACAACGGCCCCGGCGGCCGGTGCAGCCAGAATGGCCCACAGACCGGCGCGGCCGGTGCCCCAGAGCACCACGTCGAAGCGGCGCGGGCCGCGCGGGTCAGCGGCGGGTGAGCCAGCCGCGGTGCAGACCGTCAGCAGGTCGCGCACACGCGCCTGAAGCCTGGTGCGGTTGTAGGTCCCGTAGAAGTTGGCGAACTGGTCAGGCGGGTTCCCCGTGCTGTAGCGCAGCACCTGCAGCACCGCACAACCGTGCTGGAGCAGAGCCAGCGTCAATCCCGCGGGCCCGGCGTCGGCCTCCGGCAGCGCGGCGTCATGTTCCTTGTCGCCGCAAATCACCACGATCCTGGGCGCCGGGTTCGAGAGGATGCCAGGCGGAGCCCAGTACCTTGCCAGTATATTCGTGCCTCCCTCCGGGCCGTAGATATTCAATGTGGCGGCAGTGAATCCGCCGAGTTCTCGCACTGCTTCCACACGGCTTCGCACATGGCCCTTCGGCCACTCGACCTGCAGCGTGTGTCGCCAGGCAGGCTCCATGATCTGCTTGAACTTCTTAAACCCGGCTTCGCCCCGCACCAGGAGCGAGTGCCATTGTTCCCGGTGAAGATTCTTCAGCCGTTCGATCAGCTGCGCTTCACTCACCGCGTCGCCGGGCGGCTTGCCGTCGGGAAACACCCGTAGATCGGCGTCCGGCTCTTTCCGATAAGGGGCCTCTTTGAGCGCGGCCGGATCATGCTTGTCGAGCAGCCATTTCCCGAACCAGGCATACACCGCTTCCCGGCTGGCCTGGTTATAGTTGTGGCCACAATCGAAGCGCACGTAGCGCAGGCGGTCCGGCGAGTCAACAAGCCGATAAACGCCTTCAAGGGCTGGCCCTTCCACGGTCAGGGTATCCTTCGTCCAGTCCCCGGTTGCGGCGACGAGAATCTGGGGACGCGGCGCAGCGGCGGCGGCGATCTCCATGTTGGAGTATTTCACGCGCAACCCGGGCGCGTTCTCGCACGAGCAACCGCCCTGCATGGTGTGGGAAACCATCACCACCGGCCCCTGTGCGGCGAGCCGGTCGTCCACTGCGCCCAGCATGAAGGTCTGCGTGCCGCCGCCAGATGCACCCGTGCATGCGAGGCGTTTCCTGTCCACATCTGGCAACGATTCGAGAAAATCCAGCGCGCGGATGCTATTCCAGGTCTGGAGTCCCATCAGGCTGATATTCCACAGCAGGTTGACCTGGTTCGTGGCGAACCGGCGGTGGCGCAGGTAGTACTGGTCCACGGGCACATCGCCGTGGTCGCAGAAGAAGCTGTCGTTGTACCCCACCATGTCGTAGGAAAAGGCGATCATTCCCTGCCGTGCGAAGCTGACGCAGCGCGCCGTCACGCTGCCGTTTGTGCCGTCCGCCATGCGGCCCTCCTGCCAGTGTCCATGCGGGTTGAGAACTGCCGGAAACGGTCCCTTGCCCTTTCCGAGCGGCCGATACAGGTTCCCCGCGAGGTAAAAGCCGGGCAGCGGCTGGAAATGCACTTTCTCTATGCTGTAGCCATCGCGCTCGAGCTTGCCAAAGACCAGCGCATTGAGCGGAGGCTTCTCGGGGAGCGGCCACAGCCCGCAGCTCACGAGGACTTGCTCGCGAATCGCTTGTGAGCGGGCGTGCCATTCCTCCCTGGATGCAATCTCTGGGAAACTGCGCGGCGTGTTGAGATCCCTGATCGCCGCTGGGGTGTTGGTGGCCTGATTCTGAGGCTCAGCCGCTGGAGCGATCGCTACCAGGGAGACAACCAACAGGAGTGGGGCAAGTGGAGAAGCGGTTGGTTTCCTCATACCAAAGGTCTGACCTGCCGACTCCCGACCTTACGCGCCGGCCTTCGGGCTGACGGCTGGGCGCTGCCCTTCCGTCAGGTAATCCAGATACTCGATGAGCCGCGGCTTCATCTCGTTGCGCGGCACGATGGCATCAATGAGGCCGTGGTCGAGCAAGAACTCGGCGGTTTGGAAGCCAGGCGGCAATGCCGCCTGCGTGGTATCCTTGATCACGCGGGGGCCGGCGAACCCAACCATGGCGGCCGGTTCGGCGATGATGAGGTCGCCCACGCTGGCGTAGCTGGCCATCACACCGGCGGTCGTTGGATGCGTGAGCACGCTGATATACGGCAGCCGCGCCTTCGCGTGATAGGCCAACGCGGCGCAGGTCTTGGCCATCTGCATCAGGCTCAACATACCCTCGTACATGCGCGCACCGCCGCTGGTTGAGATAATGATCAGCGGCAGGGTCTTTTCGGTCGCCTTTTCGATTAGACGCGTGAGTTTCTCTCCTACTACCGATCCCATCGAGCCGCCCAGGAAGCTGAAATCCATCACTCCCAGAGCCACCCGATGCCGGCCCATCTTGCAGAGGCCTGTTAACACCGCGTCCTTCAGACCAGTGGCCTTCTGATAGCTCTCCAGCTTGGAGGTATAGGAAGCCACCCCGGTAAAACCAAGCACGTCTACGCTCGTAATCGCGGCATCCATCTCTTCGAACGTGCAGGTTTCCACCAGCGAATGGATACGTTCGCGGGCTCCGATCGGGAAATGGTGCTGGCAGTGCGCGCACACCTTCAGGTTCTCATCCAGCTCCTTGTCAAAAACCATTGTGCCGCACTTCGGGCATTTGGTCCAAAGCCCCTCGGGGATGTCCCGCTTCCGGGACTTGCGATTGGGGAGCTTGGGCTTCTTGACAAATGCCGCGGCGTTGGTCGGCGGCGGTGGAGTGACTGCCGGTTCGGGCGCTTCCACTCCCAGCGTCTTCTTGGTAAAGGAAGTCGTTGCCATTACTGAAAGGCGTGCAACGGGGGCGTCGGCCCCAAAGGGCGTCCGCTGGCCCTGCGTTCTTCCGTTTTGCTTGCGATCATCATTACAGGCTACAACCCGATGGTGAGCATTATTCAGACTCCCCGGGCGACTGTCCAGACCCAAACTTCCCCCGCTCCGGCGCCGATCAGCGCTTTGGCGCACGCATTGGTCGTGGCGCCAGTGGTGAACACGTCGTCCAGAAGGACGACCCGCTCGCCATTCAACTCCACGCCATCCCGCGCGGCAAACGCGTTGAGCACATTGGCCAAACGCTCCTGCCGGCTCAACTGCGTCTGCGTGCGTGTGGGCAGAACCCGCCGGAGCAGCCGTTTGTTGACTGGAATTCGCATTGCGGCGCCCAACCGCTTCGCCAACCGCTCGGCCTGGTTAAACTCCCGCTCGCGCCGTTTCGTGGGATGCAGCGGAACCGGCACGATTATGTCCGGCCCTTGCGCGCCCAATGCCGGCCCCGCCGCGCGAATGAGCAAGTCGGCCAGAAACGGCTCGAACCACAGCGCGCGGTCATACTTGTAGCGACAAATCACCTCCAACACCGGATCCCGCAGCACCACGGCTGAACGCGCCGAATGGAAGTGCCACTCCATCTCCCGGCAATTGGCGCATTCGAACGGCACGGTGATGTCCCCTTCAAAGGGCCGGCCGCAGCGATCGCAGAACGGCGGCTCAATGAACCGCACGTCAGCCTGGCAACCTTCGCAAACATAGCCATCCGCCGGCCTCGCCCGCGCCCCGCCACAGACCTGGCAGACCTCCGGATAGACCAGCGCCAGCCCGCCGTCGAGCCAGCCTCTAACTGCATCGGCGAACGCACCGAATCCTTGCATGAAGCGTCACAATAAGCGAGGGGCCCGTTCCAGCCAAGCCGCAGTTTTCTCGATGGCAAAATTCCTGCCGTCGTGATAAGTAGAGCCAGTGTTTAGCAAAGCGAACAGGTCGAACGCCCACCAAACGCCCTCGCCCGGGCCGTTCGGTCGGTTCTACCTGCAGGAGCTGATCAACAGCGGCGGCATGGCCGACATCTGGCTCGCGACCGACGAGCGGCAAAAGCCCTACGCTCTCCGTCGCATGCACCAACGCCTCCGCTTTAGCTTCTCGGCGCGGCGTCGGTTCCTGCGCGGGGCAGAAATCCTGTCCAAGATTGGCGACCACGATGGCATTGTCGGTTACATCGAGCACGGCAAGATCAAGGGCCAGCCCTATTTGCTCATGGACTACGTGGAAGCCTCGAATCTCAAGCAACTCCACGCCCAACAGGACCCCGTGTTGCTGGATAACATCGCCCAGATCCTCATTGACATGGCTTTGGGCCTCGAACACATGCACGACAACGGCTTCATGCACCTGGACTACAAGCCTGAGAATGTGCTGGTCACCCGAAATGCGAGTGTCCGCCTCGTGGATTTCGACCTCGCCCAACCGATCCCTGAGAAACCAAAGAAAGCCTCCGGGAAGAACCCCGGCACGCCCGCCTACATGGCACCCGAGCAACTGCGCGGCGAGCCGATTTCGCACCGTGTTGACATCTTCGCCTACGGCGTCGCCGCCTATGAACTGCTCACCAGCCAGAAGCCGTTTCCCGGCGAGACCCCGGGCGAGATCCTCGCGAAACAGCTCGATCGCTCCGGGTTTGTGGCGCCGCGCCAACACAACCCCGACATCCCCGCCAGCATGGAGAGGGTGATTCTACGCTGCATTGAAAGCGCCCCCGAGCGGCGTTACCCGTTTGTCGGGATGATGACCCGGGAGGTCCAAGCCGCCCTCTACGTGTAGCGGCTGAAGGCACCTCACCTCCGATTCCCCGCGCGATCGAGCCGTTCTTTGAACTTGCGGCACGCAGCCGCCGGAGCATCCGTCGCGAGGATGGCAGACACGACGCAGACGCCCCGAGCCCCCGCCGCGAGCACTTCGTCCACATTCTGCAAGTTGATCCCGCCTATGGCGAACCACGGAATCCGGATATTCTCCGCCGCCCAGCGCACATACTCGAGCGTAACGGCCCTGGCGGCAGGTTTGGTGCCAGTCGGAAACACCGGCCCCACGCCCAGATAATCGGCCCCTGCGGCGACCGCGCGGCGGGCTTGTTCAGGTGTGGCCGAGCTGAGCCCAACCTTCACCTGAGGCTTGCATCCTCTTGCCACATCTGCCAGCGGGAGCTGGGAAACATGAGTGTAACCCGCGCCGAAGAAATCCTCCTGGCCCAAATGGCAGAACTCCGCCCCCAGTTCCTTTGCGATCGCAGGATGATCGTTGATCACCAGGCCGATGCCCGCGCGCTGCGTCACCGGAAGGATCGCTTCCGCAAGGCGGCAAACCTCCGCCACCGGCGCTTCCTTCACGCGAAGCTGGATCAAGTCCGCGCCTCCATCACAAAGCTCGCGCGCCAATTCCCCCGGCGCACGCCCGCGCAGATAGGCCGCGTCCACGAAGGCGTAAAGACGGCACTCCAGCAACGACTTCATGCCTCGGCCTTTGGCACGGAGGGACTACCAGCCGCTGCCTGCGCGCGCAGAGCGGCAACCCCTGGCCCGACCTGACTAGGAAAAACACGGCGCACTACCCGCATACAGTTGGTTTGTCCATGAAGCTCCCCGGAACGCTGTTGCAAGTCAATCCTGCAAGACTTCGCTTCCCGAGACAAACCAGCGCAAGAAGCCACCGCTTCGGTGATTGCTCCGTCGCAACGCCGTCGAGGGAACACCCTGCCCACGCGCCGGCGAGACCGTTGGTCGCGGAGGACAAGAAGGTGCGCGGGTCAGGAGGGAGCGGCTTGTCTCAGGTCCACGCGGCGGGTCTTGCCGCTGGTAGTCTTCGGCAACTCCCTCACGAACGCGATCTCGCGCGGGTACTTGTAAGCCGCCACAAGGTTCTTGCAGTGGGACTGGAGCTCGAGCTTGAGCTCCGGGCTGCCTTCAACACCTGGCCGCAGCACCACATAGGCCTTGACAATCTGCCCACGCAACGTATCCGGCTGTCCAACGACCGCAGCCTCCATCACCGCTTGATGCTCCAGCAGCGCGCTTTCCACTTCGAATGGCCCGATGCGATAGCCGGAGCTCTTGATCACATCATCCTTGCGCCCAATGAACCAGAAGTAGCCGTCGGCATCGCGTGTGGCGCGGTCGCCGGTCAGGTACCAGTCTCCCCGGAACTGCGCCGACATTTCCCGGGGGCTGAGCCAATACTCGCTGAAAAGCCCGACCGGGCGGTGTGGTTTGACCCGCACGGCCACTTCGCCTTCCTTTCCGGCAGGCACTTCCCGCAGATCCTCGTCGAGGAGCGCAACCGTGTAACCGGGGGTGGCCCTGCCCATCGAACCGGGGCGGACGGAGTGACCAAGCGAACGGAAGTTGCCAATCAGAACCACCGTTTCCGTCTGACCGTAGGCCTCGTAAAGGGTCAGACCAGTCGCCTCGCGCCAGCGGTTGAGCACTTCCGGGTTAAGCGGTTCGCCTGCGGTGACGCAATGCCGCAGGTGCGGAAAACGCCAGCGCGCCAAATCCTGTCGAACTATGAGCCGCAGCGCTGTCGGCGGCGCGCACCAGGTGGTAATTGGAAACGCGGCCAGCGTCTTAAGCGCCATTACCGGGTCGAACTTCCCGTGAGTGTCCAGCGCAAAGACGCACGCTCCCATGTGCCACGGACCGTAAAAGCTCGACCACGCGGCCTTGCCCCAGCCCAGGTCTGACAAGTTCCAATGGACATCGTCGGGCCGCAGGTCCAGCCACAACTCGCCGGTTGTCCGATGCCCGAGCCCGTAGCTTGCCTGCGTGTGCAGCACCATCTTGGGGTCGCCGGTCGTCGCGCTGGTAAAGTAGATGATTCCGGGATCGTCGCTGCGGGTGGGTTCGGAGTTGAACCCGGAGCCGGCCTGGCGGACGCCGCTGTCGAAATCCCCCCAGCTTGGGCGCTGACCGCCGGCCAACAAACGCACGCCCTCAAAGCCACCCACCTTGCCCACTCCCTCCGGGCAAGTGATGACCGCGCGGATGCGCGCGCTGCCCAGCCGATAGGCGACGTCGCGCGCCGTTAGTAACAGCGTAGCGGGCACAGGCACCGCTCCCAGCCGGATGAGGCCGAGCATAGCAATCCACCACTGCGGCACACGCGGCAACATGAGCAGAACACGATCACCGCGCTCGACGCCATTGGCGCGGAGGCAATTGGCGGCCTGGCAACTCAGCACGGCCAATTGCCGGAAGCTGAACTTCCGGTCCCCTCCGGTCCCGGCATCAACGCACCACAGTGCCGGCGCATCCGGCCGCTCCCGGGCCTGCCGATCCATCACATCGGTGACGAAGTTAAAATGAAGCGGCGCTTTGGTTGTTTCCGCGAGTGCGCTTTGCATTGAAACGAGAAATACCGGGCCAGAGGGCCAAAGTAAAGCTGGGGCCGCTGCCGCGCCAGCCACCGCTGGGCATATGCGTGCCAGCCATTACGCCTCGCCAGCGGCCTTCTTGAGCTCCTTCAGTCTTTGCGCCTCGGCCCGGGCGGAGTAATAGCGGTCTAGCGGATAGCAGCCGCTGATGAGGCCCTTGCGGGGAGCAGTGGTGCAGTCGCTGAAGGTGCGGCAGATGGATTTTGACTGGAGCATCCCCTGCCCTATCGCGTCCGCCAGGACAGTTGGGTAGGACAAAACCATCCGGCCGATGCCTATGAGGTCGGCCCAATCATGGCGCAAGACATGTTGCGCCACATGAGGAAGGTATTCCTGCAGATAGCTGTAGGCGGTGCCGACAAGCAGGAGGTTCGCGGGCGCGCGGGCCTTGAGCTGGCGCACTACGTTAATCTGGCGGGCAACGCCGACCAGCGGGTCTTCAGGCGGCTGGTAGCCGTCGGAAGGCGGATAGGCAGCGGGACGCTGGATGTGGGGATTGTAGTAGGGGGAACCCGCAGTAAGGTTGATGATCTTAATATCGAGGCCGGCGCACAGGTCCAGGAACTGGAAAGTCTCCGTCAGATCATAGGCGATCGGGTTCTGCTGGCTCACGCCGAAGGCATAGCGATAAGGCAGGCAATGGGAGAACGGCACCGGCACACCGGGACCGGGTCTGCCGGGACAGGAGAGCACGGGGTCGGGCCGGAATGGCACGAAATCAAAGGCGCTCAGGCGGACGGCCAGTTCGATCCGGTTGCCGCTTGCACGAATGGCGGCAACGATGTCCCGCAGCATGCGGGTGCGGTTCTCGAAAGAGCCGCCGTATTTGCCCGGGCGAGTGAAGGCACTCAGCAACTCGTGGAGCAGGTAGCCGTGACAGTGTTTGATGTCCACGAAGTCTGCGCCGACATTCCAAGCAATGCGCGCGGCTGCCACGTAGTCCTCGACGAGGCCATCCAGTTCGCTGTCGGTCCAGACCTGGGCGTCGCTGGTGACTTTGAAGCTCGGATCGAGGAGGGGATGCCTGTACGCGGGGCGCGGTTCGAGGCGGGAGTGGTCATTGGGTTTGCAGAAGCGGCCGGAGTGTGTGAGCTGGAAGCCGATGACAAGGTCGTCCGTACTGCCATAAAGCTCTTTGTGCGCGCTGAACAGAGTCTCACGTAGCTTCGCCAGATCGGGGGTGTTCTGCTCGCTAATGATGAGCTGGTTGGGATTGGCCCTCCCGTCCGGGCGAACCGCCATGGCTTCGCCGCCGAAGATGAGCTTTGCCCCGCTTTGGCCAAACCGCTGCCAGCGCCTGAGGACTTCGGGGGTGATGCCTCCGCTCGTGGTGCCGTCCCAACCCTCCATCGGCTGGACTGCGTAGCGGTTGCCGAGGTGCTTGCCATTGATTCGGACCGCTCGGAGGGGCTGTGCGAGAGGGGAGGCAGCACCAGTAGCGATGGCATCTTCGCAAGGCAAATCAATTCCCAGCGAAGCCACGTGGGCGCGAAACTCGGCGACCGTCTTTAGGGATGGGATACGCGTCAACTTTGCGGGTTCAGGCATAGACGGGCAAAGAATGCAGGCGCCGGGCAAGCGTTGGCCAGCCATTTTTCCGCAGCCTCCACCACTAGCGCTGAATGCCAACTGGCTAAGGGGTGCAGACCGAGGTATAATGCCCGCAATGAATGATCGCGAGGCGGTCAAGGTGCTCATCGTAAACGATGACGGACAGTATCTCACTGGGACCGCATTTGAGTGGGAATTCACAGACGAGCGGAGCAAGGCGAGAGTATTTGACTATCAACGGGACCGTGTGGCGGAACTAATTGAATTGGTGCGCAAAACCCAGGGACGGGTCTGGATTGCTGTCAGATTGGACCCGCGGGAAGTCTATGAGTTCTGCGACCGGTGCGGCTGCCGGATGTGGGCGTTCAAAACCTATTTTGATGGGCGGCAGTTTCTGTGCAGCAATTGCAGGGAAGTGCGATCCGGAGCTGCAAACGGGGTTCCCCCATCTGCCGCGAGCAGGGAGGTTCCGTAATTCTGCGTGTTGGGTCTCGGTAGAAGTGCGGATTGTCCAGCGGCGCACTTTCTGTGATTATTAAGTGATGGGTAGAGAGGGTTTACCTTCGTCCCCTGCCCAATCACAAAGAGCAACCTGTTGCAGAAGAATCGAGCGGAATAAGAAGTCCATGAAAGTGTTTGTGCGAAACACTCAAAGCGGGTGGTTCTATCAAGGGCCATCGCAGTGGACGCCTAGACAGGAGATGGCGCTCGATCTTGGGCAAGTGGCACGGGCAGTGGAACGGATCTTTGAGGCCCACCTGGATAACGTCGAGATTCTTCTCAGCTACGACGAGCCCCGCTACGATTTGGTACTCCCCGTCCCTGCTTCGCCGTCCAGAACGGAAGCCTTCATCCCGGCTGACCCAAGCCGGCAGGAATTGCGGCGAGAGGCTGAAAAGGCGGCGCACAGGCAGAAGAAAGCCCACCCTCGGTGAAAGAGCTGTGACGCCGCATCACAGTTCTGCACTAGCTGCACACCGATCGCACTGATGCGCGCAGTCATCCAACGGGTGGCTGAAGCCAAAGTCAGCGTCGCCGGCGTGGTAAAGGGCGCCATCCGGAACGGATTGCTGGTGCTGCTGGCGGTGGAAGAGGCCGACGAATCCGAGGACATCGAATGGCTAAGCGGCAAGATTGCCCGGCTGCGCGTGTTTCGTGATGAAGACGGCGTGATGAACCGCTCAGTGCAGGAGGTCCAAGGCGGCATTCTGGTGGTCAGTCAATTCACTCTGTTTGCCAGCACGAAGAAGGGCAACCGTCCATCTTATAGCCGCTCGGCCCGGCCGGAGCTCGCGGTGCCGCTTTACGAGAAGTTCATTCAAAGGCTGGCTCAGGACTTGGGCCGACCGGTTGAGACTGGCGAATTCGGAGCGGATATGCGGGTAAACCTGACCAACGACGGACCGGTGACGATTATTATTGATTCCAAGACACGGGAGTAGCAGGTGGGCGTTGTCCCCACGGACTGGCGCGTTCCGTTGCCGCTCACGCAGAGGCGGCCTGGGCTCAGACATAAAGAACCCGAGCGGACCTGTGATCCGATCACGCGGTCTGCAGCGTCATTAGCTTCGGCTCGGGCCCATCATCATCTCTGGCAACCTCGCCATTAGAAAAGGCCAAGTACAAGAAAGCAAAGAAGTTAGTAATCGGAAGGAGCAAGAGCACCCCAACCCAGATACTCTTGCCTCTCGCCTCGGCAATCCTCAGCGGCCAGAGAATCGTTGGTACCAGGTTGAGCAGCGGCACAAAGTAGGCCAGGAACCACCAACCCGACATTCCGGCGGCCCGCAGCATGGGAATGAGTTGGAACAGCGGCACCCACACCAAAATGCCTCCGGGGTTGCCGGCCTTGCGGCAAATCAACATGCAGCAATAGGAGTAGAACAAGTGAAGCAGCAGCATTACGCCAATAACGGAAAGCACCAATCCGGGACTAATCAAGCCCGTCAAGGCCGCCGCGCCGGGCGAACGCCCCTGCCATTTCTGCTGGAGCCGGGTTTCCAGGACGTTCATTTCCGGCACAGCCAGCTTGGCGATTTCACGTTTCGCCCACGCGGCCGCTGTGTTGGTCGAACCTCTTGAACCGTTCCCCCCAGAATAACCAAGCTGCTGTTGGACCTCGGTGGGGAGTTCAGCGACTTTCAGGCTGGCCATGCCGCTGTCATGGACAATGAAGACATAGCTCTTGGCCTGCGTGGTTACTGTCACATTGCTGTACACCGCTGTCCCGGTTCGAAGCACGTCGAATTTGGGCTCCGCCGCTCCGACCGCTTTCGAGGGCAGCATCACATATGCTGCCAGTGCCAGCCCTGCCAGCAGTTCCACAGTGCAATAATGTAATCCAGGGGCGCTCATTTTCATCACAATTCGGCCACGCCGCTAAACCAGACAACGCAGCCGCACGAGAGACTCGCACGCTCCGTGCCATGCGCACGTAAGCTGCACCCTCAACTAGCAGGGTGACTATGCAGTTGAGTTGGGAGACGCGCGTACCCGGCGGCTGGGGTTGAAGAGCATCACGCCAATCAGTGTCACCTATGCTTATTGCGCATCGGGAGATTGGTGTTCGCAAACAAGTGATCTGCCCCGCGCGCAAGGCGGGCGCAGCGCTGCAAAAGGCAAATCCCTACGTCCTACTTGGGCTCCTGAGGTGGCGCCATCAGGCCCTCGGTCGCCTCGTCGGAGGACGCCGCTGGCGGCTCGTCGTTTTTGAGTTGCTCCTTTTTCTCGGCAAGGAGCTGGCCGCGTTCTTTGAGCATCGAGTCCAGCGTCCAGTTGGAAACGAGGTAAATCCGTTTACCATAGCCCTGTTCCTGGGTGAGCTTGTCTTCGAGCTGCTTCTGCTTCTCTTTGAATTCCTTGTCCAGTTTGGCTTTATCCTCGGCTTTCTCATCCTTGCCGGGCGTCCGCTCCTTCGGAATCTGCGCCGTCACCGCCACGGCAATGGGAACGTTGTCGTTCGTCTTCTGCCCTACTTTGATGCTGTAAGTAAAGTCCTCAAAAGTCTCGATGGTCACCATCGTCGGATTGTCGAGGCCGGCTTGCTCCGGTTTTGTATCGGCGGGCAGCACATCATTGAACGAAGGAGAGCTGAGCGCATAGGAGAAACTGGATGTCTTGGCAGAATCAAGCTGCTCCCCCGGCTTGGCTTCCGCCAGCTTCCAGTCACTGGCAGTTTCAGTTTCCCGGCTCACCTTCCAGGAGTTTGTGGCAGCGGGGTATTCTACAGCGATCGCGCGGATCTTCTCGACTTTGAAAAAGTCCTTGTTCAGCCACTGCTCGGGCTTGGGTTCGAGATTGCTGAGCGGGTCTGAGACCACAGCCACCGTCTTGGCCTGACCGCCGACCATGACATAGCGGCCATCGGGCCAGCCCTCATCCTCCCCCATCTCGCCCATCGGCGAGGAGCGGCCGGCCGACTTGCGCATGTGCGTCTTACCGAGCAGCAGCGACTTGATCGCCTTGCCGTTCTGGTCACGCAGTTCGACCAGCACAGCAGTGTTGGTTTCCGGCCCGGGCGGGAGCAGCTTGTAACGCGCCAGTAGGGACGGCCCGATTTCCTCCGTCTGCGCCGCCTTAAGGTCGGCGGCCTTTAGCAGGAAGCTGCTGATTTCCGAGAAGTTGGCAGGGTAATCACCGCGTTGCTTCACTCGCCACAGGTTGTCCTTCCGGACCAGGTCCAACTCGTTGGTGCCACTCTTGATCAGAATAGCGGCAACGTCATTGACCGGCAGTTCGCCCAGGAGCTTACGGGCTGCGCCCTCGCGGTCGCTGCCCTGCCATGAGGCCTGGTTCCGCTGGTACATCAACAGGCCGGCGACGCCCAGAACCACCACCAGCACCAAGAGAATAAGAAGCTGTTTCCGATTCATTTTGCCGAAGTTTTCTTGCGATTAATAATAGCGATGACAACCCCCGTGGCGGTGACGGCCAGGGGCACCGCCAGAATATTGACCCACTTGAGGCGCGTCTGCAGCGACACGACCTCTTTGCGCAAATCCTTCTGCACTTGCTTCAGGCGCTTGCGCGTGTCTGCCTCCTCCTTGCGCAGTTTCTCCAGCTCGAGGCGCTGTTCCGGCGAAAGGATGAACCGCTGGTCCTGGTCCTTTTTCTGCGCCTGCAATTCATTGACTTTGCGCTGCGCTTCGGCGGCACTGTCTTCCAAGCGCTTGATCTCGCTCTGGAATTTCTTGTTAGCGTCGGCTTCCATCTCTTTTACCCGGGTAAACGGGCGGTTTAAGGTGGCCCGGCTGCGCACGGCAATGAGATTGTTATCGCCGGTCATCTGCTCGATGATGTTCTGGGCAAGGTTGAGATTGGCGTTCATAGGCATCTGCAAGGCGCCGAACGGGCTGTCAATCCGCCGAATCGTGAACGGGTCGAAGAGGAGGTCGGCGTCACCAAAGAGCACCACGGTGTTTTCGCCCTTGGTTTCCTTGAGCGAATCGCCTGGCTTCTTCTCGTCCGCCTTTGCTTCATCCTTCTTCTCGCCCTCGTCCTTGTTGTCCTGCGGCGCGCCGTCTGGAAAGGCCGTCTTGAACTTGCCGGTCAGGCGAATCGCGAAGTTGTAGTTCACGCCCGAGGGCTTGAACTCCTTCATGGTGTTCTCGCCGGAGAGATTCGCAAGCATCGCATCCACCAACTGCGAGTCCTTTGAGCTCTGCAGGAGGACGGTCTGTTTCAACCCGTCCTGAGGGGTGCCCGTGAAAGCCCCGCACAACGGCAGCCAGATATTGTCGAGCTGGCTGGTGGCTACATCATCACGGTCTATTGCATCCGGCGTCAGACCCAGCCAGGCCGGCGCCTCCTGCGGCTCGCCACTGCGCCCCCGCAATTGCATTTTGTACTTCAGATCCGCCACCGCCTTGGTCGCATCGAACTGAATGCCCCAAGCCTTGAGCAGCTTGTCCAGGGAGGAGCCGCCGCCGCCCATGTTCATCATCATCTGGTTCTGTTGCCGGTTATCCGCCAGGCACTGAGCGTCGAGAAAGGCCAGCAGCTTGCCGCCCCGCATGATGAACTGATCAATGGCATACTGTGCTTTGTCGGTGATGTCTTTCGGAGCGATGACCACCAACAGCTTGACGTCGTCGTCAATCTTGTCCACATCCATGCCGATGCGCTTGACGGTGAAGTCATGCTTCAGCTCCGTAACGATGGCCCAGGGCTGACTGCCTTGCTGGCCCATCTGCTGCATCATCGGATTGGACGGCATGCCGAAGACCGGCAGCGGGCTCATCACTCCAATCGTTGGCTTCTCCGGGTTGGCCGCGCGCACGATGGCGCGGGCCAGATCGTATTCAAGCAACCGTTCGCGATTAGGAGCCAGGAACGGGATGGATTGCACCTCATCCACGCACTTCACCGCCAGGCCCAGGTAGAACCGGTCGGCCCCGGCCAGCGCTTGCGGCTCAATACCGTCCAGCCGGGCGGAATCCTCCGCGTCTGAATCCGGCTGCGGATCGTACTTTTCAATCTTGAGCTTGCTGCCGGCCACCTGGCGATACTCGGCCAGCAGGTCCTCGACCTTGCGCGCAAAACCCTTGAGGAAAACCGTCTCGGGCGTCGCACTTTCGCTTTGGGTGCAGTAAAAGCGGATCGTCACCGGCGTATCCAGCTTCTTGAGGATCGCCTTGGTTCCGGCCGACAGGGTGTAAGCCTTTTCTTGCGTCAGATCAAGCCGAGCGCGCAGCGCGCCGGCAATGAAGTTAAACGCAATCAATATGACCAGCATCACCAGGACGCCGATCGTCGAGTAGAGAATGGGTTGAAGTGTTTTCTTTTGCATCTAAGCCTCCCGGTTCAGCCTGCGCGATGAGTGCGCAGAATCACACTGGTCGTAAAGAGCGAGAACCCGATGACCGACAGGAAGAACAGCAGGTCACGGACATCGAGCACTCCTCTCTGGAACCCTTCGAAGTGGGTCATCACGCTGAATGACGCAACCAACTCCACCAAGCGGGGTGCCACCTGTTCCAGCACGTTGATCACCGGCGGGAAACCGGCCAGGATCAGGAACAGGCATACCACTAACGAGATAATGAAACTAACGACCTGACTGCGCGTCAGCGCCGAGGTGATACAACTGATCGCCAGGTACGCCCCCGCCATCAGCCAGCTTCCAATGTAGGCTGTCAGAATGACCCCGTTGTCAGGATCACCGAGGTAGTTGACGGTAATCACCACCGGGAACGTCAGCGCCAGGGCCAGGGCCAGGAAAAGCCACGATGCCAGAAACTTCCCAACGATGGCCTGCCACGCGGTGATGGGCATCGTCAGCAGCAGTTCGATTGTGCCCACGCGCCGCTCTTCGGCCCACAGCCGCATCCCCACCGCCGGCACCAGGAACAGATAGAACCACGGGTGCCAGTCAAAGAAAGGCCGCACCAAAGACGCCTCCTGCCGCTCGAAGAAACCGCCCACGAAGAACGTGAAGAACCCGCATAGCAGCAGGAAGATCACGATAAAAACGTAAGCAATCGGCGACGTGAAATAGGCGCCCAACTCCCGTTTCGTAATGGTCCAAACATTGTGCCAGGCGTTCATTATGCAGCCTCCTTTGCAGTGTCGGGCATGGTGATACTCCGGAAAACCTCATCGAGCCGGCCTTCCTCGGTGTGTAACTGCTCGACTTGCCAATCGTGCGCCGCCTCGCCGATGGCCGCCGCAAGCGCACCGTTTGCACCGCTCTTGGGGAAGGCCCTTACCGTCACGCGCCCGTCCTTTTCATCCACCACCGTCACCCGCTTGACCAGCGGCACCTGGTACAGCTTTGTGCTCACCGTGCTGGCAGCGACATTCTTAACCCGCAGCGTCACCGCCCCGGACCATTCCGACTTCTGGCGCAACTCCTGGGGTGTGCCGTTGGCGACGATCTTGCCACGGTCAATAATGATCGCCCGAGTGCAGGCGGCGTCCACCTCCTCCAGGATGTGCGTCGAGAATATGATCGCCTTCTTCTCGCCCATTCGCCGGATCAACTGCCGCACCTCGTGCTTCTGGTTCGGATCCAGACCGTCGGTCGGCTCGTCCAGCACCAGCACGTCCGGATCATGAATGACGGATTGGGCGAAGCAGGTGCGATGGCGATAGCCTTTGGAGAGCGTTTCGACGCTCTGATGCAGCACCGATTCCAGGAAGCACATCTCGACGGCTCGGTTGACCGCCTGCTTCCGCGCGTCGCCACGCAAGCCGCGGATCTCCGCCGCGAAATTGAGGAAGCCAAACACCGTCATGTCCGTGTAGGCCGGCGCATTTTCCGGCAGGTATCCGATCAACCGGCGGGCTTGAATCGCGTGCTCCACGATGTCGAAGCCCCCAACCGTCACCGTGCCGGCGGACGGCGGTAGAAAGCCGGTAATCACGCGCATGGTCGTGGACTTGCCGGCGCCGTTGGGGCCCAAAAACCCCAACACCTCGCCCCGGTTCACGGAGAACGAGACGTCATCCACCGCCCGTTTGGTCCCGAACATCTTCGCCAGATTTTGAACCTTAATCATATTGCTCTTTCTGAACTTCTTGCGAAATGACCGGTGTAGATAACCAACTCGGGCTCAAATGTAAAGCGGTTTCTTCACCAAATCAGCCTGCCCCCCGACTTCTATCCGGCGGGGCTTCATCGGGATTCTTGGATTGATTTCCCGTCCCGCCGTTCAAAAAAAACCTCTTTCCCGGGAGGCCATACCTGGCTTGGCCGACCAGGCGGGCGGGTTGGGCCTGGCATCCGGATTTGCACCTGCGACGAATCGGCTACAGCAGCCCCTGGTAGGCCAGCCACAAGCCCCGGTAATACTTCATCACCCGTACCGGGTCCGTGCTGGCCGGAGCTTCCGCCAGGCAGAAGCCCCTGAAGTTGATCTCATTTAGGCGCGTGAGCAGCTTCCGGAAGGGGTAATCTTCAACGAACAGGTCGCGCATGTGCACGCAGAAGATCTTGTCCTTGAGCAGGTCAAAGTTGTGGTCCCAGCCCTCGCCGTCCAGGTCGGCCGGGTTGGAGTTCCAGCACGCGCCGACGCTGGGATGGTTGGCCGTATCCAGGATGGTCTTGATGTGTGGCGGGAAGGATGTGCCGGAGCCATGGACTTCAAGCCGGATGACCTGCCCGTGGTCGCGCGCAAAGTTGCCTAGCTCGCCCAGCGCGCGTCCGATTTGGGCGAGAGTCTTCTCGACCGGGACCTCTTTCGGCAGCGCATTGGGCCGCACTTTGATCCCACTGGCGCCGACGTCTTGGGCCAGGACGATGTATTCCCGCGTCGCCTCGATGTCCTTGCGGAGCTTGGCTTGGTCGGGCGTATGGTAGTCAAACGTGCTGCCCAACCCGACCAGTTGGACCTTCGAGTCCTGGAAGCGCTTGCGTACTTCCTTGCGCTGCTCGGCCGTGAGGTTGACCTCGACCTTATGCGCGTGGCTGGTGCGCAGTTCCACACCCTCGAACTGCGCCGCTTCGCAGTTCTTTATAATGGTGGGGATGTCCCAATCCTGCGCCAGGTTGTAGGTGACCAGGCCCAAATGCATCTTTGGCGACCGGACAACGAAACTGGCCGGCGTGGCAGCCGCCGTGCCGCAGGGCAACTCCGGTGCCAGGCTTACCGCGCCCAGGGACAGGCTGCTGGCTCTGATGAACTGCCGACGACTGATCTTCATGAATGCAGGTTGTAACACGCCCCTCCCCGCGTTCAATGTCTTTTCTTGAGTCACCTGGGAGTTCGCGCGCCCGCGGATCGCCCATTTCTCAGGTGATAATACACCATGTCCGAACCGGCTGAGTCAGGAATTTCAATCGGCAGCGCTGACGACGCTGTGCCGGGCAGAGCTCGCTGCTCTAAGGTATCTTCAAGGCTGACCTGGTAACTCCGCGTGAAGGCGACCGCCCGTGGATTGCGGTCTTTAGAGACTTCAACCTCCTGGGAAGACCGGCAAGCTCAAGGCTGGGTGGGTCGGACGAGAGAAATCACCAGCGCCTCGGGCAGAAGATACTTCCGCGCGACGGCCTTGATCTGATCCAGCGTCACAGCCTCGTAGCGCGCGTCCTCGGTTTCGGTGTAGGCGTAACCCAAACCATAGAGTTCATCGAGAGCGGACGCAGTAGCAAAGCCGCCGAGGTCCTGGCGGGCAATCTTGCGCTGGCCGATGATCTTGGCCTTGGCACGCGTGAGTTCCTCGGCGGTGAGCCCCTCGGTGCGCAGGAGCTCGGCTTCTTTGAGCAATTCGGTCTCCACCAGCGCGGCCTGGTCGGGGGCAGTGCCGGCATAGAACGCGAAGTAGCCAGGCGCCAGGCCAACGACGTTTTGCGCGCCGACGTAATACGCCAGGCCGAGCTTTTCGCGAATGCGCAGGAACAGGCGCGAGCCCAGATCGCTACAAGCTTCATGCAGCAGGTCCAGCGAGTAGCGGTCGGCATCAAGGACGGTCGTGCCGCGGTAGCCAATGACCAACACCGCCTGCTTCTTATCACGGGTTTCAGTCACGCGCTTTAGCGAGTCCAAAGTCCACAGGCCGGCGTCCAAAGCCGGCTGCGGAGCGGCCTTCCAGGCAGCGAATGCTTGCTCGACGGCAATCCGGACCTGGTCGGTCTGTATGTCCCCGTACACCGCCAGAACGCAATTGTTGGGGCGGGCGAACCGATCGTGGAAGGCCTGAAGATCGGCAACCTGGATGTGCCGCACGCTGCGCTCGGTACCAAGCGCGTCGAGACCGTAACCGGCCCCGCCGAACAGGGTGTGGCGCATGGCCAGCGCAGCACTCTGAAGCAAGTGGTCTTTCTGGTCACGGATGGCAGCCAATTGAACCTCCCGCTCGCGCTCCAATGCCGAGGCAGGAAAGGCTGGGTTGAGCAGCACATCAGCCAGCAGATCGAGACCGGCAGGAAAATCGCCGTTCAAGACTTCGGCATTGACGCCGAAGCTGTTGTTCCCGCCGTAGCTGTCAAGGCTGCCGCCAACGGACTCGATTTCCCGCGCGATGTCTTCGGCGGAGCGCCGCGCGGTGCCCTTGAGCAACAGCTTGCCGGTCAATTGAGTAACGCCGTTAGTCTCCGTGGTCTCGGCGAGCACCCCGCCTTTGAACACGGCGCGGAACTCGACAAAGGGCAGGCGGTGGTCCTCCTTCACCAGGAGCCGAAGACCGTTGGCGAGGTCGAACTTCCGCACCGGATGGTCGCGGGCAGTCTCGCCCGCTATGGCCGGCCTGGGCGCGGTGCCGGCGGGCAGCAGGGAATAGAGCGTGCGGTTTTCCAGCGTGAGATGTTCGCGAGCGACGCGCTGGACCTCCGCCGGATTGACGCGCTTGACGGCGGCCAGGTAGCGCTGGGAAAAGTTCAGGTCATTCGCCACCAGCCAGCTTCCCCCCAGGTCCTGCGCCTGCCCCTGCATCGTCTTGCGCGAGGCGAGCGTGCCGGACACGAACTGCTTCACTGCCTTGCTCAGCTCATCCGGCGGCACCGGGGCTGCCTTCATCTTCTCTACTTCGTCCAGCATGGCATCGCGCGCCGCAGTGAACTTGTCCGGGTCCACCATCGCGCTGAGGCCGAACAGGCCGGCCTGGCCGGGACTGTAGGTCCAGGCCTCGACCGAGTGCGCCAGGCCCTTCTTCTCGCGCACGGACTGGTAGAGCCGCGAACTGCGGCCCTGGCCGAGCAACGCGGCCAGCACGTCGAGAACCGGCACGTCCGGATGGCGCAGTTCGGGGATGTGCCAGGCAACATGAAAGTGGCCCAGCTCGATGGGCGCTTCTTCAATGACCTCGCGCGAGGCGGTCTGCTTGGGCTCCTCGGGCAGGACGACCGGTGGCACCGCCCGGGCTTTGGTTTTCGCATAAGCCTCGCGGATCTGGGAAACAACCGCGTCAGGCTTCACATCGCCCGCCACGACGTAAAAGACATTGTTGGGGGCGTATTTCTCGTGGTAATAGCCCCGAATATCCTCCGGCTTAAGCTCGTTGAAGATGTCCGGATAGCCGATGACCGTAAACCGATAGGGGCTGCGGACATAGGCGGTCTCGAACAGCCGGCGGCCAGCGCGACGGGCCGGGTCGTCGGTATTCATGTCCATCTCGCGCAGAATGACCTGCTGTTCCTTGGCCAGCTCGTCCGGCGGCAGCGTCGCGTTCCGCATGATGTCGCAGAGGACATCGAGGGCGACCCGCGCGCCGGTATTCGGCACATCAATGTGGAAGACTGTGCGGTCGAAGGAGGTGTAGGCGTTCATGTAGCCGCCGGCCTCCTGGACCTCCTGGTCAATCCGGCTTCCGGGACGGGTGGTGGTGCCCTTGAAGAGCATGTGCTCGAGCACGTGCGACAGGCCCGCGCCAAGCCATTTGCCCTCGTGAATGCTGCCGGCCATGCACCAAGCCTGGGCCGAGACGACAGGCGCGCTGTGGTCTTCGCGGACGATGATGGTCAAGCCATTGTCGAGCGTGGTCAGGGTCACGCCCGGCGGGATGGCGGGGATTGGGTCAACGACAGATGGATCAGGGGGCATGCCGAAGCGCGCCTAAGGTTTTGCCTCGGCGGCCTGGGCAGCCTGTTTGCTGCTGGGCAGGAACGGTTTGACGAACGCGTCGTCGAAGTCGTAGCCGCCGGCAAAGTCCGCCCGGCTATCCTTGCTCGTCTTTGCCAGCCAGCCCACCGCGACCATGTTGAAGACGATCTCTCCAAAGTCCTCGCACCGGCGCATCCCCCATTCTTCCAGCACCGTTTTGGTCATTGGCCCGAACTGTTGCAGCGCGAAGTCGCGAATGCCGGCCAGCAGTTCCTGGCCTGTGACGTGGCGGATGCGCCCGCGGGGATTCTTGGCAATGGTCTTCTGCGTGTGCTCCAGCGCCTCGCGAACAAAGAGGTAGGCCTCCCGGTCATACCGCGGGTCTTTGGCCTGAATGGTGGCCAGGGCCTGTTCAAAACTGACTTCTTGCATGTTAGGGCTCTGATATCTCGGCCGCTTGCACTGGCGGATGCGCCGTCCTATACGCTTTGACGGCCCAACCGGTCAGCAGCAGGCCCAGAATAACGCACAGCGCTATCTGCTCCTGCTTTGTCAAGTGGCTCACGGACAGGAATATACCGTAGCGGCCCAAGGCGTCAATCGCGACCTCATTCACCGCCCCGGGCCTTCACGCCGGATTCGAGAAAGTGATTTGGGCGGATTTGGATTGTGGCCGGGTCGGCAGCGCAGCTGAGCGGGCAGTCCAAGCGGGCGTATTGACGCCTGGATCGGCCCTGTGGGTAAAACCCGGCCGGG